>Ga0182011_10003367_pt1 | contig 13121 bp, 10 predicted proteins | sample 711E1DmetaG_FD_120481 | JGI IMG/M metagenome (GOLD analysis project Ga0182011, IMG submission 120481) | Permafrost microbial communities from Stordalen Mire, Sweden - 711E1D metaG | ecosystem: Environmental > Terrestrial > Soil > Wetlands > Permafrost | place: Sweden: Stordalen | collected... | reverse complement strand
AGAAAGCTAAAAACCAGGTCAATAAATATGTGGCCTAAAATTATTCTTGTGCTTTGGTCTTGCACTTAGCCGCTCGTAGTTTCATATTTTTACAACCACTCTACCGGCCTGGTAATTGTGCTATTTGATATTTGATCGGGAAGTTGGGCGGCATGAAGATGTGATTCTCTAATACGGTGCGAGAAGTGGGCGTTGTTTGATAAATCAATTCCTTGTCTACCGATAGGAATGATAACTCCGATTTTTTTGTTGGGAAAGTTTCGTTTTATTGCCAAAATAGAAGGAATTAGATCACTATCGCCAGATACAATTACAGCTTTATCGAACGTGTCAAGGTAAGCATTTTCAAAAAGGTAAATTGCAATATTTACATCCGTGAGTTTTTCACTGTGCGTGTTAAAAGTTTTATTGCATAGATTACAATGTTTAGTTCCCGGCTTGAATTTCCCAAAGACAACCTCAATGTTCTTACATTTTGCCTGTAATGCGCTCACATAAAGTTTGTGCCTTACCAGTCCCGGCTTCCATAAAGCATATGCGGTAAAATATTTGATCCCAGCGAGTTCTTCCCCATTCTTGGCATCAATGAATTGTTCGCATAGCTTTTCCAAATCAAGCCACTTATATTTATTGTAAGCAGGATTGGGTCTGGTATAATGCCCACCATACGAGTGTCCTTCAATCATGTCCTTCATAGCATGATATAGATTGAAGCCATCAACAAAAAACATTACTTTTGTCATAAACGCCCTTATAAGTGAAAACCCAGGTCAACACATTCGTATTGACCTGGGGCCAATGGAGCAACTCCACTGGGATGCATTATATTTATAGCAGTTTATCCGATATCCGTCAAGGTGATTTTTCACCCCTAATCCTCAAGTAGAACTTAGGGGTTGATGGTGAAGATTTCACCAATCAGGTGCAATTGTCATTCCGGAGTGATTTTATCCGGAATCCAGGGGTTCGTCAACGTCTCTGGATACCGGCTAACTACATGCCGGTATGACGAACTCCTTATGCTATGGGCGGATCTTTTGCAAACTGGAACATTGTTATTTGTCAGATCCATAGAGTATTTTCCCATACATTGATTTATCGGGGTTAGATGATAGGCTTGATTTATAAGCTATGGCGGCGGAAGTTGAGGACACTTTGTACACATTAAGCACATCAGTATTTTGATTAAATGCTACATCGAGTGTTCCGAAATATGGATTTGCATTTGGAGTACCGACATAAGTTTTTGCATAAATAATAGAATTTGTTCCGTTCGTTCCGTTTGTACCGTTCGTACCATTGGTTCCGTCCTTCCCATTCGTTCCGTTTGTTCCGTCCTTGCCCTTCAAAGAATCGCAACCACTTATGGCCAATGCTAACAGTACAATAAATGCGGCAAATACTTTCTGCACATCGCTCCCCTCATTTTATATTTTGAACGTTTGCAGACAAATAAATACGGGGCAAACGAATCAATCCCGAGCCAATTCACTAACCCGGAACGACCGTCGCCCCGCATAAGCGGATAACGACGACATTCCATCGTAGTGAATTGTGCCTTCCTGATTTCGCAGAAAAGCTCTGCCTTGACTCTCTCAAGGCTTACGAAGATGTCCAATATAAACAACGATGATTAAACTTACTTGCTTCCTTTCTCCCTTATAAAAATATGTCAACAACTAACCTTATTCTATCTCTTTGAAAAGTGTCCGTCAAATAAAAAAGCCACCGATTGCGCGGAAGCTTTTCAGGAACAAATTGGGGACTAAACTGTTGACATTTATTATACCTGCTACATCCACAAAATTTTGACATCGTGTTTTACTTCTTCAAATTCTTTGTCGCCGGTTATTAGTTCGGCTTTATGGAGTTTTGCCAGGGCAAAACCAGAAAATTTAATCCACAACGTATCATTTGCGATCATCTCTTTCTCTCTCTATTTTACGTTCTTCAAGCAATGCCTTTGTCAGCTTGCCCTTTGTCTGCAAAACACCCGCAAGGCGGGCGATCTTTTTGGAGATTATCTGCTTTTTCGTGGCCATTGAAAATATATCCCTTACTTCAGATAGGCGCTGACGAGGGGGGAGAGAATCATTAAAGCGGTAAGGGCTATTAACACCACGGTTGTTGCCCAGCCAACGGCATTTTGGGTTTTGTTATTTACATATGCGCCCATTATTTTGGGGTTATTTACCATTCGTATCATGGAAATAAGCACAATCGGCAAAAGCATTGCATTAATTATCTGCGACCAGATGGTAATGGAAATAAGCGGCGCGCCGGGAATAAGGATGATAAGCACCGAGACGGAAATAATCGCGGTAAAGAGGCCGTAAAACTCGGGGGCTTCGTATATTTTTTTGTCCACCCCGGCTTCAAAACCAAAAGCTTCGCAAACGTAAAACGCGGTCGCAAGCGGCAGTATTGCCGCAGAAAATATAGACGCCACAAAAAGCCCGAACGCAAACAACTGCGCAGCAAAGGCTCCGGCCAAAGGCTTTAGCGACATTGCCGCATCTTTGGCTTCGTTAATAACTATTCCGTTAACGTGCAGTGTCGCGGCGCATGCAACTATAATAAAAAATGCAACAACAACCGTCGCAATGCAGCCAATCACCACATCCCAGATCACATATTTATATTCTTCTATCTTCAGGCGTTTTTCTATAACAGCGGATTGCATGTAAAATTGCATCCAGGGCGCAACGGTTGTTCCGACAAGGCCAAGCACCATGCCAAGGTAAGCTTCGTTATACTGCACATGAGGGTGCACAAAAGACTTGCCAATTGCCGTCCAGTCGGGCTTGGCAAGCACGGCGGAAACAACGTAGGAGAACAAGCATACGCTAAAAAATAAAAATATCCGCTCTGTTATCTTATAATTGCCTTTCACTACTATTATCCATACAAGCAAGGCCGCAAGCGGCACAGACAGATACTTGCTGGCCCCAAATATGTTCATGCTTCCGGCGACACCTGCAAACTCTGTGGCGGTGTTGCCGATATCCGCGGCCACAAGGCCGAGAAAAATAAAAAAAGTTATTTTTACGCCGAAGTTCTCTCTAATGAGATCGGCCAAACCCTTGCCCGTAACAATGCCCATGCGGGCGTTCATTTCTTGCACAACTACAAGCGCAATAAACGAGGGGATTAGCGTCCACAACATATTGTAGCCGTAAAGGGCGCCCGCCACAGAGTATGTGGTAATGCCGCCGGCGTCGTTATCTACACTGCCGGTAACAATGCCGGGCCCCAGAATGGCCAAAAATATGATCAGGTTCTTAAGGAATGGAGTTTCTTTTAGTTTATTGAACATAAAGAATTAAGATGGTTCCTCTATTTCGTTGCGTATGGGCGGAAAAACGGTTTCAAAAGCGTCGCGCATGGTGATGATGCCTTTAAGTATATTGCGACGGTCTACAACAGGCACAGCGGTAAAATTGTATTTATAGAATATCTCGGCTACATCGTGCACATCGGTGTCCATGTGCACTTTTACCACGCGCTTGCGCATAAGCTCCAATACCGGTTTTTCCGGCGCGGACACCAGCGCCTGGCGAAGCGTAAGCACGCCCGTGACCGCGCTTGAATCATCCAGCACGTATATGTAGTATATTGACTCAAATTTTTTGGCTTCCGTTTTTATCTTTTGCAAAACCATGCCGGCGGTGGCGGTGTGGGGCACGGCGACAAAATCCGTGTTCATTAAACTGCCCGCAACGCGCTCGGAAATTTTAAGCAGGGTATTTATCTGCTCAACTTTTTCTTTAGGCAGGCGCGCCTTAATTGCATTCAATTTCTTGTGGCTAACGCTCGATAAAAGGTCAACCGCTTCATCCATTGCCATGGCATTAACAATGCCCGAGGCCCTTTCAAGCGGCAAAACATAAACTAATTGCACGCGTATTTTTAAGGGAAGCTCCTGAAACATCTGGGCCGCGGTTTCGTTGTCCAACGAGTTTAAGATTGCTATGCGCTCGTCGGTGCCAAGGTCTATAAGAATGTCTGCAAGGTCGGCCGGGTGCAGGTGCGAAAGTTTTGAATGGTGCACCTTTAAGGCGAGCGCTTCTGAGCCTATGGACGGAGTGATTGGCTGGACAAATTTCCAGCTGATAAAGCGGTCTTCCATGTCGGCTGAAAATATTGAACGGACTATCGCATTTACAAAACTATAACAACCAAGCCTGCGCAAAAGGCCTGGAATGCCCACGTCCATATGCACAAGCCAGATGTTAAGGTCTTCTTTTAGCAAATGCAGGTCATTAACGCGCACTACTTTGGAGCCTTCTATGTCAACTATCTGCTTGTCCCAAAAAGTCTCTTTAAGCAATATCTCGTTTTCGGAAAGACGTAAGCTGTCTGAGAAAACCTCAATTACAGACACTTCAACCGATTTTGAAGCATTGACCCTTGCTACCTGCCGCCATGGCAGATACACCTTTTTCCCGTTGTGCAGTTTAAGCGCCAGTCCGGAAACTCGCGGATACATTTCGCGAAGCGTGGCAACCACATCCGCTACGCGGCCAAGTCGGGCGCCGGTTGCAAGGTCTACCACCGGAACGCCGACGATCTGAGAGAGAAAAATAAAATTTTTTCTAAGGACGTTTATCATAATACCCGCTTATTGTAGGAAACATGGCAGGTTTAGTCAACCAATAAATTTTTAGGCGATTAATTTAACGCTGGACGGCAAGTTGCAATAGTTTTTCTATAAGTTGTTCGTAGGGGATGCCGTCTTTTTCGGCTGAAGCTGCAAAATCTTCGCCGCGGGCAAGTTCGGGGTTTGCGTTTGCCTCAATTATATAGACTTCTCCGTCTTTGGTCAATCTAATGTCAAAACGGGCGTAGCCGTCCAGGTTTAGCACGCGGTAGGCTTTTTTGCAGATCGTTTGAATATTCTCAAGCACACCTTCGCTCAGGGGGCCGGCGGACTCATTGATTATGCCCCATTTTTTGCGATACGTTTCGCTCCACTTTGCGCGATAGGTGGCGATCTTGGGTTCGTCGGCCTCCGCATTCGCGAATTTTAGCTCCCACGGCGGCAGAACCTTTATGTTTTTGCCATTGCCGAAAAGCCCCACATAAAGTTCCCTGCCGGCAATATATTGCTCTATCATCGCGTCTTTCTTTAAACTCTCGTGCACAAACGCTACGCGGCTTTGGCATTGCTCTTCGGTTTTTGCCAAAGACCTCTGCGATATTCCCTCGGAGGCTTCTTCTTGCAGAGGTTTCACAAAATACGGGGCGGTAAAATCTGCAGCCGGAAATCTCACGGTTTCTCCAATCCGATAGACGCAAAACTGGGGAACCTTTATCTGATGATATGTAAGGACTTTTTTAGTTAACGCTTTATTGTTGCACAGCATCAGCCCAATGGGGCCGCAACCGGTATAGGGCACACGGGCAAGTTCCAGTAGCGAGGGAATGTTATGGTCGTGGCGGTATTCGCCAAGGCAGGATTCGGCAAGGTTAAATACCACATCAGGTTTGGTTAGCCTTATCTTATCCAACAAGGTCAGCGGATCGTCGTTAAAACCGATACTTTCAATAGTGTGGCCGCGGGCTTTCAGCGCCTGATAGGCGGCTATTTCTGTGCCCCACTGCGAAGATTGTTTTAGCGCGCCGAAATCCCTTTCCTGCGGCATGGGATCTTCGCCATCGTGAATCAGCAAAACCTTAAGCTTTTTCATGCGTCCTCTTTATGCAGTGTTTTTCAAAACACGGCGCAGCCAAAGGCACAGCGTAAAAGGCTCGGCGTTTTCTGTAATGGGTGGCAAGCGTGGAGGTAAGGCGAGCGATGTTCCAGTATTTTTTACCTTGCTTTACAACCGGCGGCTGATAGGCAATGCTTTTCATCAGGGCGTCAACATAGGAAAGTTTTTCAAGCGCTTTCCAGCCGGCGTACTTTTTCTGCCAATTGCCTTCGGGCGCAAGCCAAACGGCGAAGGTTTCGGCAAAATCCTCGTCGGGATGGTATTGCGCATAGCCGTCGTCCAAGTGGATTACAAAACTTTTGCTGTAGGGCTGGTATTTGTAGCGGTCCGGGTACTCTTTTGCAAAAGGCCCAAAGAGGCGCTTCCACTCTTTCTTATTGTACAATCGGTAGGCGTAGTTTATGGCGTGGCCGGCCTCGTGGCGTAGCAGTTTCATGCATGAGGCCACATCGCCGCCTTCCACATCATGCATCATTTTTTGTTCTAATTCTTTCAGGCGGGGATGCGCAAGGTAAAAGGGTATGCCGATAACGGGCTCATTATCGGGCGTAAGCCATTCGTCTGCCAGATAACATGGCGGGCGAAACACAAGCCCCCGCGAAGAAAGCTCGGCGTACAACGCCACAACGCGCTCTTCAAGCCATGTGCCTTTTATATGCAGGCCAAGGTCGCGAAACCTCAGCTTTAAAAGTTCTTCGTCGGAATTGGGGACGTGGTTTAAGTTCATTGGCACTCTGCGCATACATATTTAACTACATCGCCTATATCCGCAACTTCCACATCAGGCGCAGGCAGGCCCTTTTGGACCGACACGTTAGGGGAAGCGCCGTGGTTTATCCAAACTGTTTTCATACCAAGATTCTTGGCGCCCCAAACGTCATCAAACAGGTTGTCACCAACGTATATGGCATTGGCCGGGCTTACTTTCAAGGCGTCCAACGCCCTTTGGAATATTTTGGGGCTGGGCTTGCGCGCCCGCAGGTCGGACGAAATAACTATGTGCTCAAAATATTTTGCGATATCAAATCTGACAAGCTCCGGAACAGTAAACAGGCGCTGGCTGTTGGAAACTATCGCCATCCTTACCTTTGTGCTAAGCTCTTCAAGAACCTTTTTCGTTTCGGGAAATATCGTGAGGGACTTTGTGGTCAGAATCCGAAACAGCAGGGCGAGTTCCTCAATAAGGCGCGAGCCTTCTTTCCCTTCAACCGCGTAACCGGCGATTTTTAACACGCCGGCAATAACCTCCCCTATTTCAACGTCGGGATAGGTTTCGGCGCTGGAGTCTATCTGTCCGCGGATAATTTTGCGGTATAGCTGCTGAAATTCGCGGGCATCGATCTTTACGCCCTTATAAGACAGCCACTTGGCCGCAAACTCATATGGCCTAAGGTCTTCTTCGTCGGTCTTGATGGCAATAAGCGTATTGTAAATGTCAAATATTACAGCTTTGTTTTTATCCATTAGAGGTAGTAATCAAAATTCTTTTCACTGCGCTGGAACCTTCTTATCTTGAAAATATGCGCCGGGACTTCGGAAGGGTCAAGCTTTACGAAATTTTTTGGCCCGTTCCAGATAAAGCGCTTGCCGTCTAACAAATCTTGCACCTGATAAGGTTTCTTTTCGGATATTCCCAGCTTCGCCAAGGGTAACTCCACCCAGCCGGACTGCGCCCATTTAGGGTCAAGGTTCACTATCACAAGTATTATTTCTGAAAAATCGTCAGAATATTTGCCGTAAGCAATAATTGAGCTGTTGTCAACCGCAAAAAACTCAAGGTTGCTGTCGCTTTGCAGTACCTCGTTGGAGTTGCGTATCTGATTTACTTGCGCTATAAGCTCGCTCAGGCTTGAAGGGTTGTTAACCTTCCAGCTCTTGATTTCGTATTTCTCGGAATCCGCGTACTCTTCACTGCCTGGTGCAATGGGCTTGTTAACGCCCAGCTCAAAGGCAGGGCCGTATATGCCGTAGCTCGCCCCAAGCGTTGCGGCAAGGATAAAACGCGCCTTAAAGGCGTTTAGCCCGCCGAGCTGAAGGTACTCGGTTAGAATGTCCGGCGTGTTGGGCCAGAGGTTTGGCCGGAAAAATTCCTTGGCCTCAGACGTGGTTAATTCAGTCATGAACTGCGTAAGCTCTTCTTTGGTGTTGCGCCATGGGAAGTAATTATATGACTGAGTAAATCCAATTTTTGCAAGCCTGTACATCAACTTCGGCCGAGTAAATGCTTCGGCGAGAAAAATAACTTCCGGATGCTCTTTTTTTACCTCGGCTATCATCCATTCCCAGAAAGACAGGTCTTTTGTGTGCGGATTATCCACCCGCATTATTTTTACACCCTGTTCAACCCAGTAAACAACTATGCTTTTTAGCTCTTCCCAGAGTTCACGCCAGTTCTCGGTTTCAAATTCCAACGGATAAATGTCTTGATATTTCTTGGGCGGGTTCTCGGCGTACTGTATGGTATTGTCGGGCCGTTTGCGGAACCACTCCGGGTGTTCTTTAACGTATGGGTGGTCGGGCGAACACTGAAATGCTATATCAAGCGCTACGGATAGCCCGAGTTTTCCGGCTTGTTTTACAAGCTCGTGAAAATCTTTAAGCGTGCCAAGCTCCGTGTTAATGGACTTGTGCCCGCCCTCATTGCTTCCTATCGCCCAGGGGCTACCCACATCGCCCTGCTTTGCCGGCGTTGAGTTATTTTTGCCTTTGCGAAACTGCTTGCCTATGGGATGTATCGGCGGCAAGTACAGAACATTAAAGCCCATATTTGCAATATATGGCAAATGCGCTATAACATCTTTGAAGGTGCCGTGCTTGCCGGGTGTGCGGCTGTATGAGCGCGGGAAAAGCTCGTACCACGCGCCAAAACACGCGATTTTATCGTCAACCACAACTTTTAGCGACCTGCCGTAAGTAACTTCTTTGGAACGGTCGGGGTATCTATCCATAAGGGCGGCCAGCTCTTCTGATAGCGCGGCTTTGTTCGCCTCGGCCTTGTTCCTTTTATTGTTGAGTTTTGCGAGAAGCTTGTCAAATTTAACAATATCATTTTTTGATGCCCTATCCCTGGCCTCTTTTATAAGGTTAATGCCTATTAATAGGTCAACCGCCACGTCCTGTTCCGCATCAACGCGCTTCTTAAAATCCTTCTGCCATGTAACAAAATGGTCTATCCATGCGTTTATGGTGTATTCCCACATTCCTATTTCGTTTACCTTGAAAGCGCCCGACCAAGAATCGTTTACAAGGTGCGTCATTGGTGTTTCAACCCAATGTGCCTCGCCCTGTTTTCTGTAAAGGAGCACGGCCGAAAGTTCGTTATGCCCGTCAACAAAAATATCCGCTTCAACCTTAACGGTATCTTCAACTACGCGTTTTATAGGAAACCTGCCGCCGTTTATTTTTGGCCGCACGCTTTCTATCTGCACACGCGACCTAACCTTGCCGTCGTTAGTCATTTCCCGTGCTCCTTTTGTTTGATTATGTGTTCGTAAAATTCAAGGGTGCGCTTGGCGATGGAAGGCCAGCTGAAATGTTCCACCACCCTTTTGCGAGCGGCGATTCCCATAAGTTTTAATTTCTGCGGCGAGGCAAGCATCGTGTTAACGGCTTCACCAAGCGCCCTTGCGAATTTTTCGGGGTCGGCCGGCTCCGCGTTACTTGCGCTTTTGTGCTTTAGCGGGACAAGAATGCCTGACCCTCTTGTTACAACCTCCGGTATGCCGCCGACCGCGGTGGCTACAACAGGCGTTTCGCATGCCATCGCTTCAAGATTTATTATGCCGAATGGCTCATAAACCGACGGGCACACAAACAACGATGCCTGCGAGTACAGTGGCACAATGTCTTCTTTGGGCACCATCTCGGCTATCCAGAGTATTTTGTTTGTGGTTGTTTGTCTCGCTTGTTCCACTTTTTCTTTCATTTCCCTGCCAATACTATCGGTATCCGGCGCGCCCGCGCACAAAACTATCTGGCATTTGGGCTTGATGTATTTTATCGCATTTACAAGGTGAATTATGCCCTTTTGGTGGGTTATGCGCCCGACGAAAAGCACATAAGGGGTATTTCGGTCTACGCCGTATTTGTCCAGCACGTTTGGGTTACGCACCGGTTTGTACTGCTCAAGGTCTATGCCGTTATGTATCACATTTATTCGTTTTTTTGGAACTCCATAAAGTTTTTGCACATCGGCTTTCATCGCGAACGAAACAGCTATTACGCCATCGGCGTTCTGGTAGGCCGTCTTTTCTATCCATGAGCTTGCTTGATAGGCCGAGCCGAGTTGTTCTGCTTTCCAGGGGCGGTGCGGTTCAAGCGAATGAGTGGTAAGCACCATAGGCGCGCCGAGAAGTTGTTTGGCAAGCAGGCCCGCGAAATGGCTGTACCATGTGTGACAGTGGATTATGTCGGCATTGTCAAGAGCCCCCGACATAGCAACATCTTTAAGCATCGTATCAAGAAATTTTTGATGCCGAGGGTCATTGGCCTTTTGGGTATATTTATCGCTTATGCCCTGCACGCTAAGATTGCTCTCCGCGCTTTTTTGATCGCCAAAGCATAGCACTTTTATTGAGTGCTTGCCCCCGTCAAGCTTTGTTAGCTCTCTGGTAAGGTATTCCACATGCACGCCGGCGCCGCCGTAAACGTTTGGCGGATACTCGTTGGTTAGTATCGCTATTCTCATCTGCTCTAATTCCTTTGGGTCATTGGGGACACCTATTGAGGTAGTTGTCACAGCGTTGCGGGTCGGTTTCAAATCCCAGTCTTATTGTTGGTTTTTGGAATGGGCTAAAGCCCATTTCAAAAACAAACGGAAGGAGAGGGATTTGAACCCCCGGTAGAGATTAACCCTACATTGGTTTTCAAGACCGACGCATTAAACTACTCGGCCACACTTCCTTTGTGAACTATTGTATCAAATTAGAAGCAAATTTCAATATTTTGGCCACGACAAGAAACGACAGGAAATGACACGAAACGACACGAAACGACCACCTCTACGTCACAAATCGGACACAAGAATTATTTTCAATAAATCCCACAAATGTGTGCTAATTTTGCTTGCCCCTTATGCATAAAATCGGCAAGCATCTTGACACTTTTTTGTCATACAACCTGTTTACCACATCGATTTGTATGACAAAATCCGCGACACTGTCTCGGAATTCAAAATTAATCCGACATTTTATCCGACACTTTCTTGTTTATCCGACATACTTATATACGCCATTTTATGCGCCACATTTCTAGCATATGCGCCATTTGCATGACATTTTGCGTGACATTTCGTATATTTGCGTGACATTTAATCGTGTAATTATTCGTGTATTAATCCCGCTATTCGTGTAATTGACATTTATGACCGCTCAGTTGATTTTTATTCCGGTAATTATTTCGGTAATCTTTGGGGTATTGCGGTAATCAGACTATTTCGGACATTATTACGGACATTTTGGCGTTATCTCGGACATATTACTTTCACGGATAGACAGGTTTAGCTAATCGTGCACTAATCGTGCATTAAACGTGCACTGTTAATCAAGAATTGGCGTTAATGTTCTTATCGGCGGGACAATTCGCCAGATCCGACCTGGCGAATCTCAGGCTTTATTCCAGAACATCTAATTCCGCCACTAATTCCGCCATTTCTGTAACAATTCCGCCACAGTGGTCTAAAGCCGCAATGTTTTGTCTAGTTCGTTTTCCGTGGGCAGTGCCAGCTTGTATTTGGAGGCAAATACTTTGTTGTTTAAGTTGCCCAGTATGTATTTTGCGAAGACCTCGTCTTTTTTTGAACACAGTATAATACCAACTGGCGGGTTCTCGCCTTCGGCCGTTTCGTTTTCACGGAAATAGTTAAGGTAAAAATTCATCTGGCCTGCATCTGCATGGGTGAGTTCTCCGCGTTTAAAATCTACCAAAACAAAACATTTCAGAAAACGATTATACAGCACAAGATCAATGTGGTAGTGCCTATTGGCTATAGTAATTCGTCTTTGCCGTGCGACAAATGTAAACCCTTTACCCATCTCAAGGAGAAAATGCTGAAGCTTGTCTATAATAGCCTGCTCAAGCTGGCTTTCCGTGTAGGCTGTTTCTTCTTTTAGCCCCAAAAACTCAAGGAAACAAGGATCTTTAATTGCATCTTCAGGTTTTTCTATTACTTGCCCTTTGTGCGAAAGCTCTTTAACTTTGTTTTTATCCCTGCTAAGGCAAAGGCGCTCGTACAACATAGAATCCATCTGTCGGCGCAGTTCTCTCATTGACCAGCTGTTTTCAGCTGCCTCGATCTCGTAAAAGGAGCGGGCTTTTAAATTGTCTTCCTTGAGCAACTCGCAATAATGCGACCAAGACAAAATACGAGACACTGTCTCGTATTTTGAAATTTTATCGCGCCCACCAGAAATACGTGACACTGTCTCGTATTTCTTTAAAAGTTTAGGAAACTCAATATATAACCGTCTCATATTTTGAAGATTATCTACGGAATACCCTCTACCAAAACGTAAATGTAAATCTTGTGATAGTTTTATAAGTATTTGCAACCCATATTCCGCTCTGCCCTTCCCGAACTGATAAAACTCTACGATACGCCTGCCAACAAGCCAATATGTAATCACCTGCGTAATATCAACCTGCCTGACGGCGGCTTTACGGCCTTGAACAATAATGCCTGAAATATCTGACAACAACCGAGTGTAGCCGTGTATAGTATTCGCTAATGAGTTTTTTTCTTTGGATTTTTTCATTTTCTATCCTCTAAATGAGTCTTTAAACAATGTATTACGCGACGGTCCGGTGTATTTCTGCCACAGACTGTGGCAGTTTTCTTTCAAACGCACGGGCTATGGGCTAATTCTATAACTTTTGCGGGGCTTTCACAAGGCAAAGCTGCCAATTTTGTTCTTTGATAATCTACCCCATAGCCCAGCTTCAAAATGGAGCTCTGCATGTGCTCTGATGAGAGATGAACGTAGATCATGGTGGTTTTAATGTCCGAATGGCCCATGAATTTAGCTATAGTTGGCAGGTCTATGCCGGCCATAACGCAGTGGCTGCCGAAGGTGTGCCTTAATGTGTGCAGGCCGGCGTCTTTGATACCGGCCTCTTTAAGCAACTTTTTATATTTTCGCATCAGAATTCTATATGTGCTGCCCTGGGTGGGCTTTCTTTTCTTTTTCTCAGCATCTCTGTTGCCGGAGTCTTTGCAGAATACGAAACCCTTGCTGTTAACCTTCCTGCGCCGAAGGAGTATGCTTTTCAGCTCGGGATGGATGGGAATTTCGCGGCGCTCATACGTTTTGGGCATCCAAACGTCTTTGTCCTGAACTTTAATTACATTCTGCTCAAAATCTATGTCCTGCCATTCCAAGAACAACAGTTCGCCCGCTCTCAGTCCACTGT
>Ga0182011_10003366_pt1 | contig 13123 bp, 12 predicted proteins | sample 711E1DmetaG_FD_120481 | JGI IMG/M metagenome (GOLD analysis project Ga0182011, IMG submission 120481) | Permafrost microbial communities from Stordalen Mire, Sweden - 711E1D metaG | ecosystem: Environmental > Terrestrial > Soil > Wetlands > Permafrost | place: Sweden: Stordalen | collected... | reverse complement strand
TTTTCACTTCGGGTTTCTTGTCACCACAGGATAAAAGAAAAACACATATAACTCCTACCATGATCAAAATAATTCTATTTCGCGTCATTTTCCCCACACACAATAGATATTCTCGAAAGTCGTTAGAAATCCGCCGACAAATCCAATCAATTCCTTCCAGTCCAAGTGTTCTCTCCCGCTTTTCCTACCATGAGACCATGAGGTCGTCGAGCCCAAACAGCGCAGGCAGATACCCTATTATCGCAACCAGCTATTTCTTAATCAAGGCGGCAAAGGTTATTTTTTCAGAACCATGCTTGCTTCTTATTTTGTCCATAGCCTTGTCAATTCGCTCGCTTTTATCGTTCTCCACATTTCTTTCCATTTGATCAAAAAGTGACAACTGATCTGAAGAGCAGTCTTCGTGAAATCCTGAGAGGCTTATTCCGATTAATCTTACTGGATGGAGTCTGTTCCAATTTTGCTCAAGCAGACTACAACCAGCCTGGTATATTTCCTTGGTGGTACAGGTTGCAGGAATGGTTGCCTGTCTTGTAGCTACCTGAAAATCAGAATATTTCAGGGTGATATGTACCGTGCGACCTTTTTTGCCATGCCTCCTTGCAGTCATGCCAATATCATCAGCAAGCTCCATTAAAACTATCTTTGCTTTCTCAATGTCGGATATATCTTCTGGCAGGGTTGTTGAGCGTCCGATTGACTTCATATCATCAGTTTTGCAAGCGAGAACAGGGGAATCATCAATCCCATTTGCATGCAGATAGATTTCATTTCCACTTTTCCCAAGAATTTTGACAATGAGTTTTCTATCAAACTTCGCAATCTCTCCTATCGTTCGTATCCCCATGCGGTTCAGCTTTTCAGCGGTTTTACCACCAATGCCATACATTTCTTTCACCGGAAGTGGCCAGAGTTTTATGGGAATATACTGCTCCCATAGTTCGGTGATACCGAGGGGCTTCTTCATTTCAGCTGCCATTTTTGCAAGAAACTTGTTTTCAGCAATTCCGATTGAGCACCAAAGCCCCAATCTGTCTTTGATTTCATCCATTATACGTTTCGCAGCTTCCACAGGTTTGCCAAAAAGTCCTTCACTTCCTGTCATATCAAGCCAAGCTTCATCAATGCTGTTTTGTTCCAGAGTAGGAGTGTAATTAGATAGTAAATCCATGACCTCTTCCGATTTCTGCTCATAGAAATGATGATCTGGCAGGACTAAGATTAAGTTAGGGCAAAGTTTTATGGCTTCGTGAAGAACCATAGTAGTCTTCACCCCACATGACCTTGCCTCATAATTTGCCGCCAGAATGATGCCTGAACGCTTCTTCAGATCACCGGCAACAGCGGCTGGTTTTCCAACAAGAGAATCATTCCTCGTCATTTCACAACTTATAAAAAAGGCATTCATATCAATGAGAAATATAACTTTTTGCGTAGAACACCTCTCTTCAGTAATCACTCACATTGGGATCTTTTAATCTTTTAATCTGGATTAAAAGATTGCCGTTATCTTTTGAAAGTTTAATTTATCCCCTGAAGCCTGAGATGAAACAAGGTATGGCGAATATCAGCGTGGATTCCAGTTTGCTCATGATCGCTGATCTTTCAAATTCACAAGGGCATTATGAAATGTTCGGTTATGAGAAAAACGCAGGAGTTGGCGCTTTCTCCAAAAAACACACTGGGGTTCGTTTCTCGGGTCATAGTTTGATTCCCGCATACAGGAAAATCTTCAATGCTCCCTCTCCTCTGCATAAAAGATCAACCTTTATCGTTTACAGATCCGGAATAAATTATAATATGCCCAACTCTTTGCCGAGGTCTTTAAACTGCTTTGGAAATTCAGGCTGGAAATTAAGAAACACCGGCACAGGGTATGAAGCGCCAACTTTCTTCCCCGCTTCTTGAAGGGCCTGAACCAATTCCGTAAGGAACTTACCGGGGATTGAGAAGACAATTTCATCATCCTGGGTCATGGAGAAAACTCTGTCCCCTGTACCAGGAATGGCTATCCGAGCGGTTTGTGTCTTGAAGGGAGCAAGAAGGTACTCCGTGCATTCAACTTTGCCTCCAAAATGGCCTTGAACACGCTGACCTTCTCTATAGGTCCAAGCATGGACCAGTCTCATGAGTTGGGCCGGATTGCCATAAAAGGCAATGGTATCTGGTTCAAAGGCAGCTCTTTGCAAAGGAGCAAGCAAAATGGCCTCGTATTCATTCTTCTCAAGTCTTTGAATGGTGGAAGCTTCTGTATGGCCTATCTCCTCGGTTTTTGAGTAACTTCCGCTACAGAAAAGCTTCCCAAGGGAGACAGCCGAATCAGCTGAGGCGCTGAAGCCAAAGGCAATGGCAGCAGGAACGCAAACTATATCTTCTTTTGTCAGGCCTACTGTCCAGCCATAAATACGGGCCATGGTCACTGCCTGGCAGATAGCAACTTTTTTTCCAAGCACAACGGATGGCTGGCGTGTCTTTTCTGGAAAACCTTTCTTGTCTTTGAGGAACTTTACCGCCACTGGGAAGGTCTTTAACCTTAAATTGTTTCGTATGAAGTCACTTGCCTCTGCGTAATTCTGAGTGTTCATTATTTTCCCCTCCTCTGATTTGAAATTATTCTATCACGATCGCTTATTTGGTTCTCACTTAACCAGAAATATTATTACCATTAATCAGAATGTCACCGAGTTAATCTTTTCTGATAAGACATGAAAATCGCTCATCATATTTCATGGGTGAAAATTCAATGAATTGATACTCAGCGGCTCCATTGATAGAAAAGGGATCTTTTTTCATGATTTCCCGGGCCTCATCAACACTGGCAACATTGGCGATGAGCAAACCGCCTACTCTCGGGATCTGCGGGCCGGAACAGATGAGTTGAGACTTCTTATAACAATCATCCAGAAATTTTCGATGATCAGCCACCAGCGCGTCGATTACTTCTAAAGGCTTGATATACTTGCTCGTAATGACAACCATGATTTGTCCTCCCCTTTCTTTATGATGCGGATTAATCATTTACAGCATCCCTCAATACGGGAGACGCTTTAAATGTAACAACTTTTCTCGCTTCAATGGTCAGATCTTCCCCGGTTTGAGGGTTCCTGCCTCTTCGTGCTTTCTTAGAATTGACCGTCCACTTGCCGAATTCAGAGATCTTTACAGGACTACCTTTTTCGAGCTCGGATTTAATGATGTCAAAGAAGCTCTCAACAATTCTAGTGCATTCGACTTTAGGAATGCCAATGTGTTCGTTGAGCATATTAACAATTTCGATTTTGGTCAGTGCCATTTTTCCCTCCTATAGGCGATGGATAGACTCTCAGCAAAATCCGAAAACAAAGCACTTTTTGATCACTTTTATGATAATTGACGAAATCTTAAAAATAAATTCACGATTATTTTTAAGAAAATATAGAGGTGAACTTTATACCTACTACTCTTCAGAAGTGTGCAGTTTTCAGAATTGAGGATTGCCATTTGCAATCAGTTTTACAGAGCCTCCCTGAATCAAGGGCAATATCGCTTGCCGTTAGCCATTTCTAACAATTTGCAGTCTCCCAATGTACAAGCTTTTTGCACATCACGGCAGAAAAGCTTTTTGTTGCCCTGCATAAAATAAGCACCCGCCCGATTGGTGTAGGCCAAGGCATCATTCGGTTTTAGGAGGATGGCTTCATTAAAGTCTTCGATGGCACGCTGCAACTTGCCAAGGTTATCGTAAGCAATCCCCCTGTTGTAGTAGAGTGTGGCATCCTTCGGCTTCAGGCTGATGGCCTTATTGAAATCATCAATGGCATGCTGATACTGACCGAGATTATTGTAAGCATTTCCCTTGTTGTTGTAGGCTTCGGCTAAATCCGGTTTCAGGCGTATGGCCTCCTTATAATCATCAATGGCACGCTGATATTGGCCGAGTTTAGCGTAAGCAATCCCCCTATTGCTGTAAATCTCAGCTAAATCCGGTTTCAGGCGTACGGCCTCCTTATAATCATCAATGGCACGCTGATATTGGCCGAGTTTAGCGTAAGCAATCCCCCTGTTGCTGTAAATCTCAGCTAAATCCGGTTTCAGGCGTATGGCCTCGTTATATTCTTCAATGGCACGCTGATACTGGCCGAGTTTATTGTAAGCAATCCCCCTGTTGCTGTGGGCAATGGCATCATCTGATTTCAGTTTAATGGCATCATCTGGTTTCAGTTTAATGGCCTTGTTCAAATCCGAGCAGGAACAAAGAAACGTTAAAACAAGAAAGATGGCAACGATAATTTTGCGCATATCACCTCCGTTTATACGTTTACATTGTTATCATAATTATTTAGGAAAGAACATCAACGATAACGGATTGAAATCTAGCACATTCGTTGAGGTTGGCTTTTTGTGTAGTACAGGAAGAAGTGTTATCCCCTGATTACCTGAAAAAATAACGCCAAGATATGCACCTTTCAACCAGATATCGTTATTCTTACTCATCCCTTAGCGCAATTCCAGTTCAGGCCACATTCCCCTTGATGGTTAAGGCTTGGACCGGACTGCTACCGGCTGGCCCATCAGCGTGACATTAGCATTTTTTGCCACGATGCCGGCGATAGCGGACATGCCTTCGGCAAGTCCCCTGCCGTAATCCCCAGCTTTAAGCCAGGGGATGATGGATTGATCACGGATTTCCCCCACCAGCCCGTCCGGGAGAATATCTTCCACGCCATAGCCCGTTTCAATCCGGACCTTTCTTTCCTTCAGGGCCAGAACGATCAGGACTCCCTTGTCTTCCCCCTTTTTGCCGATGCCCCAGGCCGAGTAAAGGCGGTTGACGTAATCATTGAATTCATTATTGCCAATGGTGGTAATGGTGGCCACCACGAGGGATGTTCCGGTCTTTTCCAGGACTTCCCGGGAAAGTTGTTCCATCTGCTGCCTGTATTCGGCGGAGATGACCCCGGCGAAGTCATTCACCGCACCCATTGGACTGGGTAAGTTGGTGATTGACGATTTACGATTTACAGAAGCGGATCTGTTGCTGTCAAACAGATTCGTTGGAATCAAAATGTTGCTCAGTTTCCACGACAGGCCATTACGAGTAAGGACAAGCCGGGTCTCTTTGCCTTCGTCATATTTTACCCACACCGAGAACTTGCTTGGGCTGTCGTACGTGTATCGTGCGTCTTTAAATGGTTCTGGCTTCTGGCTATTCGATTCCTGTGTCCCTTCTATGCCGTGAGACTGCTGAGGTTTCATCCCGGCCATAAGGTTTGAGAGGCTGGTTGGTGTTACGAGTGAATCAACCATATCCTCTACTAGTTTGGAGGAGAAAGACGTGCCCAAGGCGGCAAATGGATTGTCCTTCCAGTCAGATATAAATTGTTTCATAAAGAGAGCATTGAACTGTTCCTTCAGATTCGTGCGGAGTGCTGAGAAATCGACGTACGCAGAGATCTTTTCCGAATCTTGATGCTCAATCCCTGACTTGATTCCATGTATGGTGATGAAAGGTCCGGCCGCAATGTAGCCAGCGATCACGATTGCGAGCAAGACAATAATAGCGACGATCTTTTTCATAATCCGATCCTCTCTGGGGCTACAATAGACCATCCATTCCGGCCTCACTGGTCACGTTTATGATTATATGTATTTTCTTAAAAATACTGTTTTTTCAATGAATTTGACGACTTCTTAAAAATAATCGTTTTTCAGGTGCACTATTCTACGTGGTACACCTACAACTAAATAATTTTGAGAAATCTTGATCTTAATGATTATGCTATAAAAGATTCATATCAATGAATTTATTTTATTGTAAAAATCTTTAAACTAGTTCACCTTCCCAATAGGGAAATTAGCGCCTGTCTGGATCGTCAGCGTCTGCTGCCGTTTGAAAATTTCCTCTGAGAGCTTAATCACCTGCTCTTCGACATAATCAGCGAGGCCCAGCACGGTGATGAACCCATCTTTCTTGATGTCTGCCTTGCCCTGAAGCCCTTCAAGAAGCACATAGGTGAACAGGCCGTGACCCTTGTATCCTTCCAACGCCTGCTGGCTGTCGGACGAGGCGGAAAAGACCGCTGAGCCGATATACCGCTGAAGGAGTTTTACGGCGGTTGATTCGGTGAGCCCTCTCGTCTGCTGTAGGAGAGCAATTTGTAATTCTTTCCCTCCTTTTCCGGCATAGCACGTGTCAAGGATCACGAGTTTCTTCTGGGCAGGAATGCTCCCGATGAGATTACCAAGATCCTTCTGGCTGATGGCGTCCGTACCGATGTGGCGCAAGGAGAGAAGGAGCACGTTGCTCGTGAGCAGGAAATACTGCTCCTCATTGTCCACAACGTCTTCGACACCATGAGATGCGTCGTAAAATACAAAGAGGTCATTGGGCTTGACCTTCAAGCGCAGATCCGCGAATGCCCTGTTTATTGCATCTTTAGTGGTCTGATCCGCGGTGGTGAGGGTTTTAATATCCGTCTTGCCAAAGAGTGTCTCGGCTGCCCTCCTTAGGGTCTCGGCAAAGGCCAGAGCATCCGGCACAGCGTAGGAAAGGGAAATGGATTTGTTCTTGTATTCGTTAATGCCTATGACCAAGGCATAGAGGTTCGGCTTGGCCAGGACTGCTTTTGATATGACCGTGATGACAGCGGGGTTCGACTCCATTGAACCTTCCAGGTTCATAGTCACAGCCTTGATCTCGTTCTCACCATCCAAAAGCGAAATGGTGAAAGAGAGAGACTTCTCCGTGGTCGATTCCTTGCCTTTGACAATCACACCCCGGGTATCATTCGTCACCTGCGAACCATTGAGGTATATGTTGACATTCCCAATTCCACCACCATTATCCATGATCTTCAGGCTGACAGCAACACTGTCCCTGTCAACCGTGACGCCATACTGTGGAGATACAATCCGGACCGTGGGTGCATTTTTCTTCACAAGCACATCACCGAGGCTCTCGCCTTTGGGAAGTTCCTTGCCGGCAAGGGCCAGTTGCACAAGCTCTGGACGGTAAAACTTTGCATAGAATTGATCTACGCCATAGATGCTGTTTCCAATACGGACGTTCAGGTATTTTACGCCGTTAGTAGACGAGTTGAAATATCCTTCAGGTGTGATCGTAACCCATTCACCATTGGTGAATGCAACCATTTGGGCAATTTCATTACCTGAAGCTATATCCCATATTGTTATTGCCCCACTTACGTTTTCGGAAAGTGCATACCTTCCATCCGGGTTGAAGGCCACGGAGGTAACCCCGTCTGTATGCCCATGAAACGTTCTTATCTCCCTGCCGCTTGACACTTCCCAAAGCTTCATCGTGTTGTCTGGGCTCCCGGAAAGCGCATACCTTCCGTCCGGGCTGAAGGCCACGGAGTAAACGAATGTCTTATGTCCCTGAAATATTCTTATTTCCCTGCCGCTCGATACTTCCCACAACTTCATAGTGTTGTCAGCGCTTCCAGAAAGCGCATACCTCCCGTCTGGGCTGAAGGCTACAGAATAAACCACGTCCGTATGCCCTTGAAATATTCTTATTTCCCTGCCGCTCGATACTTCCCAGAGCTTCAGGGTTTTGTCCCCGCTCCCGGAAAGCGCATACCTTCCGTCCGGGCTGAAAGCCACAGAGTTAACATAGTGCGTATGTCCCTGAAACGTTCTTATCTCCCTGCCGCTTGACACTTCCCAGAGCTTCAGGGTTTTGTCCCCGCTCCCGGAAAGAGCATACCTTCCGTCTGGGCTGAAGGCCACGGAGGTAACCCCGTCTGTATGCCCCTGAAACGTTCTTATCTCCCTGCCGCTTGACACTTCCCAAAGCTTCATCGTGTTGTCTGGGCTCCCGGAAAGAGCATACCTTCCGTCTGGGCTGAAGGCCACGGAGGTAACCGGTTGTGTGTGTCCCTGAAATGTTCTTATTTCCCTGCCGCTCGATACTGCCCACAATTTCATAGTGTTGTCAGCGCTTCCAGAAAGCGCATACCTCCCGTCCGGGCCGAAAGCTACGGAGGTAACTATAGATGTATTTCCCGTTTGCACAAAGATCTCTGGTTTTTCTTTGGCATGTAGGAATCCGGGAAAGACAAACAAAGCCAGACAAATAAAATGGGCGAATATTTTTGAAATTCTCATGTTCATTCCCTCTTTGAGTCTAAAATGACCATGCGGGAAAAAGGTTTCTTAAATTTGAGCCGAGTAGACCGTTTTGGGGAGTGGTAACTATTCATGCATATCATAATTGCCGTTAAAACAAAATCAACGATTACGATATGGAGTCATGTATCTTCATCGAGGTTGGCGGTCTGTTGCTTTCAGAGGAAGTTAGTGAGAATAGAGGTGAGGACTATCACGCCCTCAGCAAATTAACATGCACCTTATCGCCCCGTCCAGATTTTGGGGAGGAGTATAGTATCTCGGTACAGCCACTTTGGCTTTGAACGCCGGTGCATGATTGCGTCTGGGTTTTTTGCTCATGTGCTGTTTCATCTGTAGATCCTGTATACGAGAATGGTCTTTCTTGTAATCATCCACTGACATAATAATCCTCCACAAAGTTATGTTCCAATAAAAAAACCCGAGCCAAAGGACTCGGGTTCATTAACAAAAGCGATCCAGCTTTTAGCACATTTATAGAGCGGAGCAATTAACCTGACTAAATCACCGCTGTTGGAGATAGACTATCAAAATATTAGGAAAAGTCAAGAGATGTCTCTTCTCGATTTACCGATACCAATTTTCGGTAAAGTCCAATTATGAGTTAACGATCCCTTTTTTAGTCACTCCTTGGGTAACATTTAATTTGAGGCAATTCGTTAATAATCTCCCTGAGGCATGGCCGGCATCGCCGGTTTCTTCTCAGGTTTGTCCGCGACCATGCACTGCGTCGTCAGCATCAGTGACGCGACGGAGGCCGCATTCTGAAGTGCAAAACGGGTAACTTTGGTCGGATCGATGACACCGGCCGCGATCATGTCTTCGTACTGTTCGGTCTGGGCGTTGAATCCGTAGGCCCCCTTCTTCTCCTTGACCTTCTCCACAACGATGTTGCCCTCGACACCGGCGTTATTCGCGATCATCTTGAGAGGCTCCTCAAGAGCCTTTTTCACGATCCGGACGCCGACCTGCTCGTCTCCTTCCAGATCCATTTTATCCAGACTGGGAAGCGTCCGGAGATAGGCCACGCCGCCGCCGGGAACAATCCCTTCTTCAACAGCCGCACGGGTCGCGTTGAGGGCATCCTCGACACGGGCCTTCTTCTCTTTCATCTCCGTTTCAGTTGCGGCGCCGACCTTGATCACCGCCACACCGCCAACCAGCTTAGCCAGCCTTTCCTGGAGTTTCTCACGGTCGTAATCGGAGGTTGTCTCCTCGACCTGGGCGCGAAGCTGCTTTACGCGACCTTCGATGGAGGCGCGAGATCCGGCCCCGTCGATGATCGTTGTGTTGTCTTTATCGATGATGATCCGCTTGGCTCGGCCGAGGTTTTCAATCTTCGTGTTCTCCAGCTTGTATCCCATCTCCTCGGAGATCATCTTACCGCCGGTCAGGGTGGCGATATCTTCGAGCATGGCTTTTCTACGGTCGCCGAAACCGGGGGCCTTCACGGCCGCCACATGGAGGGTCCCGCGCAGCTTGTTGACCACCAAGGTCGCCAGCGCCTCACCTTCCACCTCTTCCGCGATGATCAGAAGGGGCTTGCCCATCTTGGCGATCTGCTCCAGAATCGGAAGCAGGTCATTCATGCTACTGATCTTTTTCTCGTTGATGAGGATAAGGCAATCTTCAAGCTCCACTTCCATTTTCTCGGCGTTCGTCACGAAATAGGGGGAGAGGTAGCCGCGGTCGAACTGCATCCCTTCGACAGTCTCCAGTTCGGTCTCCAGCCCCTTGGCCTCTTCCACTGTGATGACGCCTTCCTTGCCGACCTTCTCCATCGCCTCGGCAATGATCGCGCCGATCGTCGCGTCGTTGTTGGCTGAGATGGTGCCGACCTGGGCAATCTCCTTGGCATCCTTGGTCGGCTTGCTCATCTTCTTGAGCTCCTTCACGACCACGTCCACGGCCTTGTCGATCCCGCGCTTCACGTCCATCGGGTTGCTCCCGGCAGCCACGCTCTTGGCGCCTTCGCGGAAGATCGCCTGGGCCAGGATCGTGGCGGTGGTGGTTCCGTCGCCGGCGACGTCGCTCGTCTTGCTGGCCACTTCCTTCACCATTCGGGCGCCCATGTTCTCGAACTTGTCTTCCAGTTCAATCTCTTTGGCGACGGTTACGCCGTCTTTCGTGACATTGGGCGCACCATAGCTCCGGTCAATAATGACATTCCGGCCCTTGGGTCCAAGGGTTACCTTTACTGCGTCCGCCATGGTGTTGACTCCGTTGAGGATCGATTTCCTTGCTTCCTCATCGTATTGAATTATCTTGGCTCCCATTTATGTTTCCTCCGTATATGATCAAATGATCATTTCTCTATGATTCCCAGAATGTCGTCCTCGCGCATGATGAGGTGTTCTACGCCGTTAATCTTTACCTCGTTCCCCGAATACTTGGTGAAAAGGATACGATCACCCGCCTTGACATCGGGTTTGATCAGTTTTCCGTCTTTCGCTGTCTTCCCCTTACCCACGGCGACGACGATTCCTTCTCCGGGCTTCTCCTTGGCGGTGTCGGGAATGATGATTCCCCCTTTGGTCTTCCCCTCTTCTTCGGACCGCTTCACGATCACTCTGTCCTGTAATGGTCTGATTTTCATTCTTTAGCCTCTCTTTTTGCTAATATAATTGATCTGCATATCTGCCTATGGCTCCACTTATCTAACTTATCATAAGCATTAATTTTTTCATGTCAAGGTATCCCACGCAATGTCAAAATTCAATTGACACACAAGATCATTACTTCATATACACTTATCGTGAAAAGAAATACCCTATCAAGCTGACCACACTGGGCGAGGAAAAGGGATTCCTGACCTAATGACCACGTTAATGACCTGTTGCCTTCAGAGGTCATTTACTCCGGTCAGATCGATGACACTATCATGCTTTTCGGGGAGAAGAATGATCGACATGATCAATACAGACAAGTGGGAGGAACTAGTCGTCAAAAAGGCGGCTGGTGAGTGGGGCGACTCTAAGAGCGAGCATCTCCTCGGTCTGCTGCCCGCGGTCGGTAAAACTGGCGATACGGTGAAGAAGTATCTGCAGGAGATGGGGCTAGTTTCTCTGCTCAGCCGGGAGGGCGAGGTTGAGATCGCCAAAGTAATCGAAGAGGGCGCCCATGATAGCATGGAGGCCGTCTTCAGCGTAAATATCTCCCTCAAGGATGTGATCAATATCGGCGCCCAATTGAAGAGCGGGGAGATTCGCGTGAAGAGCGTCATAGGCAACCTCGATGATAAAGACGGTATTGTCGAGGAGGACATGCATCGGAAACGGGTGATCAAGCTGCTCGACAAGGTTACGGTCTATGACGCCAAGAACGATGTGATCCGAAAGAAGTTGAACGCGAAAGGGCTCAGCCCCCTGGAAAGGCAGAAACTCAAAGAGGATCTGGACAAGAATCTCCTAAATATCGTCAAGATCTGCCGGAAGGTTCGGTTCAGCAAGCAACAGATCGACCGGATGATCGCCAATCTCCGCGTTTATCTGAACGAGGTGGAGCAGTCGGAAGAGACGGTCCGCCGGTGCAAGAAGGAAATAGGTCTTTCCCTGGCCCAGTTGCAAGAGGCCTGGGCGAAGATGCATAAGTCCGCCAGAAGCGGGGAGCAGGCAGCCAGAAAAGTGCGGGTATTCCTGGGGAAATTGAGGTCCTGCGAGCAGATCGTCCATGAGGCCAACCGCCGGTTCAAGAGGAGCGCCCAGGAAACTGGGCTCTCCGTGACAGCGCTGAAGAAGGCCATGGTGGTGATCCAGACGGGAGATAGAAAGGCGGAGATCGCAAAGAGAAAGCTGGTGGAATCAAATCTGCGTCTTGTCGTCAGCATCGCGAGGAAATATCAAAATCGGGGCCTCCAGTTCCTGGATCTGGTCCAGGAAGGGAATATCGGATTGATGAAGGCGGTCGATAAATTCGTGTACCAGCGGGGGTATAGATTTTCCACCTATGCCACTTGGTGGATCAGGCAGGCGATCGCACGCGCAATAGCCGATCAGGCGAGGACCATCCGGATTCCGGTGCACATGATCGAGATGACCAACAAACTCATCAAAACCTCCAGGTATCTCGCACACGAGCTGGGACGCGAACCCAATCCCGAGGAAATCGCCAACAAGATGGAGTATCCGCTGGAAAAGGTTCGGGAGGTCCTGAAGCTTGCGAGAGAACCTCTCTCTCTGGAGACGCCCATTGGGGAGGAGGAAGACAGCCATCTTGGCGATTTTATTGAAGACAAAAAGATCATGTCTCCCTCGGAGGCTACAATCAGTATGGATATGGCGGAACAGACCCGGAAGATCTTGTCAACCCTGACGCCGCGGGAGGAAAAGATTCTCCGTCTGCGTTTCGGGATCAGCGAGCGCGGAAATTATTTGGCGGAAGAATCCAGAGAATCTCTTGATCGTAGCCGGGAAAGGGCGAGACAGATCGAATCGGGCGCGGCACGGAAGTTGAGAAATCCGTCGCAGCAGCGTATTCTGAAGCCACTTCTACAATAAACTTCTCTCTCGATATGGCCTTAAAGTCTCGGTCTGTAAGTACCTGGAAAACATTTGTTTACTGAAAAAAAGCCCCCTTTACAGGAGGCTCCTCAAACAAAATGAAGATCGGGTCTTACAGCTTGCGGACATTCTCGGCAGCCGGACCTTTAGCGCCTTGAACAACATCGAAACTGACACGCTCACCCTCAGCCAGCGACTTAAACCCTTCGCCCTGGATCGCGGAATGATGCACGAATAGGTCCTTGCCACCTTCCTGCTCGATAAAACCAAATCCCTTTGAATCATTAAACCATTTAACTTTTCCTTCTGGCATCTTTAATCCTCCTTTTTATTAGGTTTCTCCGTGGAACCATTTGTAATTTCAGGACACGAAGGAATTACCATTCGGAAGTCTCTTCGTCCTGAAATTCTCTCTGCTTTCCGATTCTATAGGCATCTATGATAGCAAATATCCAAAGGCAAACAATCACGTAGAAAACAGCGTCATGATAGGG
>Ga0182011_10003364_pt1 | contig 13126 bp, 7 predicted proteins | sample 711E1DmetaG_FD_120481 | JGI IMG/M metagenome (GOLD analysis project Ga0182011, IMG submission 120481) | Permafrost microbial communities from Stordalen Mire, Sweden - 711E1D metaG | ecosystem: Environmental > Terrestrial > Soil > Wetlands > Permafrost | place: Sweden: Stordalen | collected... | reverse complement strand
GGACCACAGCCCTGCAAAACTGGGCGTTCGTCGTTTCGCAACTATCGATCTTTTTCAAAGAACGGCTCGAAGGCAATCTCTAAGATGCGAGCCTACCATTTACACAAAGATTTTTACACACTCCGTGCCGGTGGAATTTAACGTCCACCGAGAGATTGTATTTGACGACTTCATTGCAGCTGTGGATGAAGTAGTAATTCCTCCAGTTACATACCAGGTTACGAATGCGCCGGTATTACTTGTACCGCATACGTATAATTGACCGGTACCATTTACTGTAATGCTTCCTGTCTGATTAATCGTATACACTAGAGCATTACCTGATGACGTGGGTGACATGATCGCCGCATTATTAACAACTATGTTACCATTAACGGTAATAGTAATGGCACTTCCACCATTGGCCGTGTTGCTAGTCCATCTAAATTGTTGTCCGTTTGTATTATTGCAGGTTATGTTCCCACCAATCGTATTCCCGGACCAACCAACGTTCAAACCTGCATTTTGACCTGAACAGTCCCAAGTAAAGTTGGCGAAACTCTGATTTGCATTAGCAGGAGCAAGAGTATTCGCACCTGTTACAAGGCATGTCGAACCCGCGTTCCACGTTGCCGTTGGGATTGGGCCGCCGTCACCGGCTGCTTCATAAGTACTTCCGTTAGCAAATGTCAAATGACCGGACCCGACAACACCTTTAGGCGTAAAAGTGAGTGTGGAGACATCGGGTATTATTGCTGTTGTAGCCGCTGATAAAGTAAGAGCTGTTGTGGAAATTGCGCTTACTGTTGTGCCACTAGGGATTGCATTCGCCACACTAGTCGTGACGACTTGCCCTACTGAGATTCGGGCATTTGAAGCAGAGAGCGTAACTGTCGTAGACCCGCTGCTCGTAGCACCGGAAGTTGCTTGCGATGTTCCAGTGTTCAGGCTTCTTAGATAACCCGTAATGCTGACCGATACATCGATGATAATTATGTGCCCGTCCTGAATAAGAATATTTTCAGAGCCCGCTGGAGTAGATGCGGCGGACCATGTTTGGCCACCATCGGTTGTGGCCTCCCATGCGACGGTGCTCCAATTTCCACTTGCTGTTGAACGAATCCAGTTGAGGTTGGCAGAGACTGATCCTGAGACAGCAACGTTTATTGTTGCTGCACCTCCGCCGGCATTCGAGATGTTTCCGCTGAACGTCGATGCGGAAGTGGGACTGAACATAACATAAACAGTAGTTGCAGCAAGTGTGGCGCTGCTGTAAGCAACTGACACCGAAGATGCAAATCCTGAAGTTGTCAGTGAGACCATAAACCCCGTCGGTGCAGTAACGGTAATATTACCGGGGAAGCCCGTAAGAGTAGCGCCTGACAACGTGTACTGCAAAATAGGATTTACATTCATAACATTGTTATTGCCAAACGCCATTGGTGTTGGACTAGCGGTAAGTTGGGCAAACACATTGGACGGTGGCACTAGTCCGGCAATCAAAAGCGCAACAATCAATAACAAAAATCGTGTTTTCATAACGATTCTCCTTTGGGTTATTAAAAATATTGTTGATTATAAAAATACTTCCGCAACTCCACAAACCTCTTCTTACATTGCATTGAAACGGTCCTACTCGACACTCTGGTGAATTAGTTTTGCACAACATCCATTAGAGAAAAGCCAGCTGTTTTCTTTGTCTCCAAATTTCACCATCCAGTATTTTCTTCCTTTCTCCTACATAATCGTTTACTTTACCGGTAACTTAAAATAGACAAACAAAGAGCTTCCCAGTTCGACAGTTGTCTTAAGTTCGACAATTGTCGAACGCTACTTGAGCAACATCATCTTCTTCACTGAAACAAAATCCCCCGCGTGTATCCGGTAGAAATACACTCCCGATGCACGGCCGTCTTGAGTCGAGAAGGTCACGGTGTAGCTTCCCGGCTGCTGCATTTTGTCAACGAGCGTCGCGACTTCCCGTCCCAGCACATCGTAGACGATGAGCGAGACCCTGCTCGCCTTCGGCAGCTCATAAAAGATCTTTGTCGAAGGGTTGAAAGGGTTCGGATAATTCTGCGCCAGGCTGAATTCTTTCGGAATGTCGGACGGTTCGTCCCCCACCAATGTCAGGGCGCCGAGTTTTCCCACCGTAAAGTCGCCGAAACTCGTGATCCCTCCGCGCGAAAGCGTGTAGGGTTGATTGGTGAACTGCGTTGTATAAATTCCGGTTCCTGCCTCAACCGTGTCGGGGAGATGCACGATCATATCGTTCGTCGTCCGGCTCGCGGCAAAATTCGCATCCTCCTGCGACGCCATCCATCCGAACTGGAGTATGGCATTGCTGCCGCCCGGAGTTTTTTCCGTGATGTCCCATTTCAGCTTCACACGGCCGTTGCCGATCCTCGTCCCTCCCACAGAATCCGGCACGACGGCAACCGCAATGGTGTCGACGGTCCCAGAATTTGTAATCCAGAGTGGAGAGTACGCAGCCGCTGTCCCAACAGGGAAAAGCGTTTGGACCGCACCGACTCCGTACCGCGTCACCGTTCCTCCACTATCTGTGGCGATATATTTTGATGATGATACACCGCTAATTGTGACTGCCGCCAGATTCTTCGACCCAAGAGAAAATTTTCCCGCAGCCAGCGTGAGAGTTCCGTTGACTGTCGTCTTTGACGAAAGTCTCACACCGAGTGTGTCGTTGATCGTAAGATTATTTACGGTGTCCGGAAGATGCATGCCGGTCTTTTGAGGCGCCAGCCCGTTGAAGGTGTAGTTCGCGGTTTTGCTGAGCTTCATCGTTCCCGTGTTGGCGAGTGAACTATCCAACCCGTACGCGTGGCCCGATTCCAGCGTTGACCCGGGCAAGAGCGTGAACGTTCCCGTTCCGCCGAGGGCGGTCGTACCCATGGTGAGCGTTGTGCCGTTGCCGACTTCAAGCGGAAGTCCGCCTCCGCCGTATGTCACACCTGAGAGCGCCAATGTTTGCTTGCCGGCTTTTGCAAAAACAAACTTCGCAAAACCGCCGCCGCCCGTTGAGGTCGAATCGATCGTCATCGCATTAGAGAGAGAAAAATTACCCGTGTTGATGCACCATACTGTTTTCCCCGACCCGCCCTGGTTTCCTTTGCTGATTGAAAAACTGCCGCCGGTAACAGAAATGTTTCCATAGTGATAGACGGTATCGTTCGTGACACTGCTTGTTCCCTGCACTGCAAATTTTCCCCCTTGTACGATCACGTCACCATCGATCGTGACAGTGCCGCTTGAATTGCCAAAAAAGTACACTTGCCCGGTATTACTTGTAACGACTTTGAAATACCCCGCGAGAGTATCCCCATTAAAACCGAGGCTCGCGTTTCCGGTTTGGTTGGGACAATTCCATTCGAAATTGCAGAAGTTCTGATTTCCACCGCCGGCAAATGAAGATGCTCCAGTAAACCCGGTGATACGGCAAAGCGATCCGTTGCTCCACGTTGCCGTCGGAATCGTGCCGCCGTTCTGTGCATGCTCATACACTCCTCCGTTTGCGACGACAAGCACAGCTCCGCTATCGATAGTTAAAGTTCCCCCATTCACGAGCGAGCCGAGAACGGTCAAGTCCACCCCGGTCCCGTTTGCGACAACGAGCGTTTTCGCCGAATCGACTTTCAGTGTTCCGCCTGCGTTGACCGTAATTTGATCCGCGTACTCACTGTCGGAGACTTCAACGGTATGACCGGTTTGAATAGCGATCGTACTATCGCTCGACATTGGCGAGGATGGCGCAGGATATACCCAAATTGTTCCATTGTTCCGTTCCCACGTATTTACATCGGACCAGAGTCCCGATTGATGCGAGCGATAGTCTCCATCTCCCGCAACAAACCCCGTAAAATTACCGATAGTAAAAGTACCGAATGCCGTCACGCCGCCGCGCGCTACGGTATACGGCGCTGTCACAAGTTGCGAAGTGTAGCTTCCAGTACCGGCCTGCGTCGTATCGGACAAGCGGAAGATCTTTGCATTCCCGCCACGGTTAATGGAGAACAGCGGATCTTCGAGCGAAGAAACCCAACCAAACTGCAGCGTTGCGTTGGACCCCCCTAGCGTGTTTTCTGCAATGGTCCATTTTACTTTTACTCTCCCCCCTCCATTTTTCGCCCCGCCTAACGTATCCGACACGACGCCCACCGTCATCGTATCGACGGTCCCTGCGTTTGTCATCCAAACCGGTGCATACCCTCCCACCACGCCGACGGGGAATACTGTTTGTGAAGATCCGACACCGTTCACTTTGAGCGTACCGCCGCTGTCTGTTGCGACATAGCTGGTTGGCGATCCCCCGGCGGCGGAATTCGCAATAATATTTTTTGTACCGATTTTCAAGATGCCGCTGGTGAGTGTCAATGTGCCGTTGATCATATCGGCCTTCGGAATAGTAACGCCGGCAGGGTTGTTGATCGTGAGATTCTTGACCGTCGTGGGCATCAATGAGCCCATCACTTGAACAGACGTTCCGTTGAATGTGTAGCTTGCCCAGTTATTGAGCGTCTTAACGCCTGTGTTCGAGAGCGTACTGTCCAAGCCGCCGGAATGCCCAGACTCCAACGTCGCCCCTGAGTCGAGAGCAAAAGTCCCCGCTCCGGCAAGGACACTTGTCCCCATGCTCAGCGTTGTCCCCTTGCTCACCTCCACAGGACAGCCCCCAGCAAACGCCACTCCTGCGATCGTCATTGTCTGTTTTCCGGCTTTCGCGAAAACAAACTTTGCTCCATTTGGCGTTGTTGTTGAGTTTTGAGTTGTCGCGTTGGACATCGAGAACGAATTCCCGTAAAGATTCCAGGTCGTCGTCCCGGTTCCACCCTGGGTTCCGCGCGAAACTGAAAAGTTCGTATAGGAGTTATTTGCCGGATTTCCAGTCACGGTTATGTTGCCCGCCACATTGATGATAATCGTTGTCCCGCCGTTGCTCGTCCCGTTCGACGAGACAAGAACTTGAGCTGATGCGTTTGACGAGCTTCCGTCGATGATAAGATCACCCCCAATGTTCAACGTTTCCGAACCGTTCGCAGTGGGTGCACAGAGATAGCACCTAGCTGTTCCAGTGTTCTGTATGGTTATGTTTCCGGCGACATTTTCTATTCCGCTATTCCAACCAAGGTTCAAGTTGGTTGACCCCCAAGAGGGACAATTTATGGTTAAATTGTAGAATGCCTGATTCGCGTTGATCCCCGTTGTGGAACCCGCAATGCCGGTAAGCAAACAGGTCGAACCGGTCTTCCATGTTGCCGTAGGAATGCCTTGGCCGGAATTTGTCGGATGTGCTAACTCGTACGTTGCCCCACTGTCTACCGTCATCTTACCGGAAACCATATTGAAGTAGGCCTGATCCTTTAAGTATCCATTCACCACGATCATGGATTTTCTAACGGTGTCCGGACTTCCGGCGGGGAGTGTCACGGTGTGTCCGCTCTGGATCGTAATCGTACCGGCATTACTATCCGGAGGAGCTCCAGCCGCATTCCATGAAGAACCGTTAAAAGTCTGCCACGTTGTCACAACATTCCAATTTCCCGATCCCGAGGATTGATAGTCTCCAGTTGCCTGCCCGAATGCCGGCATCGCGGTACACAGAATAATGACGAGTACGATGCTCGCGAAAAGAAATGATTTCGTTTTCATACCGATCCTCCTTGTGGTCTGTCGAAATAATGCCGTTTCAAATAAGTTCGTCTGAGATTCCAATCTTGTTCTATCGACTTCATCGACCCCACCCTTGCCTTCCCTTTATCCCGCAAAGAGCGCGGGACGCACAAAACGCGCGGGGGAGGGAAACGTCCTTTTCCCTTACTCAGTCGTGAAATGCCATATCGGTCCTCGAAGCGTGTCGGCTCCGGCAATTTCATCGACCCGCCAGTAGTATATCGTATGAGCGCTAAGCCCGGAAGCTTCGAATAAAGGCGTGTTCGAATTCTTCACGAACCCCTGAGTCTCTTCCTTCCCGAAATACACATCGTGTGAATCGGCGTTCCGCGCCGGAATCCAACGCAGGCCAACCTCTGCCCCTTTCACACCGTACGCCGCATCGCGGGGAAACGGGAGAGCAACAAAGGGGAGAACGGGAGGCATTTCTTTTTCAGGATTCCATTTGCCTCCGAACGTCCATTCCGCAGTCACTTGCGCCGGCGTTGGAGAACTTTCGGCGGTTGATAGGTTGTCCTCAAACCATCCAAAATCTCCTCCTTCGCGATGGCAGTTATAGAAATAATGACGCACTCCCCAAACCCATGGAACCAGGTTCGGTGAAGTAAGAGGTGCGTAGATCGCCCGGTCGGCCATGTTCCTTGAGAAAATGCAATCGAGGAAATAAAACTGTGCATCGCGGTGGTGGCGGCCCAAAGGAAATCCGGGAACGCCGTCAAATTGAGAATACCTGATGACAAACTTTTGGTCTTTGTTCGAGCTCCCGTCGTGCCAGATGCTCGCGCTGAGGTTATGGCCGTAAAACCGGCTGTCGGTGATGTAACACCAACCGCGGGGACAAACGAAATCGACCCACCCCTCGAACGTGCAGTCTGCATGGTAGTACATTCCCTCTGCACGATTCCACAAACTCATGGTATCCCCTCCGTCGGAGATCACGTTGCAGTTTAGAAAAATAATTCGCGTCGCATTGAAACCGCGAACCGCAAATTGATGGTCGTGAATGCCGTAGAGACTCCCGTAATTGTTGTACACAGTAAGATTCGCTATCGTGACATCCGTTACTCCGTTTCCGATATTGACCACCGCCGAACCCCAATCGGCACTGTCGAGAGTTCCGTCCCGGTGGTTGTTGGGGGCTTTTGTCCAATTCGAGCGCAGTTCCGCGTACACGATACGGGTGCTGTCCTTATTTTCGCCGACGAGTGCAATGTTGCTTTTCGTTATGAGGAGCTTCTCCGTGTACGTGCCTTTCTTAATAAGGATGATGATCAGATGTTCGTTATTTTTCGGGACCGAATTTAACGCTTCCTGAATAGAGCGAAACTGGCCGGTCCCGTTCTGAGCGACAACAATATCCGCCCGTTCGACCGCCGTCAAGCAAGTGTGGCCGGCTAAGAGAAAGATCATCGCAACAAAAATTCGTTTCATGGTCGCCGGCAATTATCGGATGATGATTTCATCTTTTTTCACTTCCGGATCCAGATCAACAGCCTGTTTCATTTTCGATAGGTCTGTTTCACTGACACTAATACTTTTCGTTTTATTCCCGCTTGCCTTGAGAAAAAGTTTTGCATCCGGCGGAAATGAAATATTCTTTAGCTGGACGGAATCAGCATTGTTCACGGTAAATGCCGGTCCGTTCGGGAACGACAACCGCACATTATTCATTTCGATATGTTCCGCATCCTGAAGCAAACAGCCTGTCACGGAATTGACGACGATGTTGTTGAGGTGTATATTTTTTACCGGCATTTCGGGGAGCCCGCGAACGAATATTGCGCCGCTTGCGCCATCACAGATGACATTTTGAATCTGAAAATCGCGAAATTCCGGTATGCGAATCACGTTCGGATCGTTATCATTGTTTTGATCGTAGAACATGTCGAAGAGAATCGCCTCGTTGACAATGTCCTTCATCCTGATGCCGTCCACGTAAACTTTTTCTATCACTCCTCCCCGGTCGATTGCCGATTTGAACCGGAGGCCGATATCCGTGCCGATGAACGTGCAGTTCTTGACCGAAATATTTCTCGCTCCGCCGAACGATCCAGAACCGATCACGAATCCTCCATGGCCGCTGTAGACGATGCAGTCCGCGACAACGATGTTTTCGCACGACGGTTCCCCCGAATGCGAATCACTTGGCGTGCCCGGCTTCAAACAGATCGCGTCATCCCCGACGCTCATCACACTATTATAGAGGAGAAAATTTCTGCACGAGTTGATATCGAGGGCGTCGGTGTTCTGTCCCCACCATGGATTGTTTACGGTGACATTTCGCACAACTACCCCTTCACATCTCGTCGGAGCGAGCGTCCATCCGGGGGCGTTCGTGAATGTTGGACCGTCGAACAAGACTCGCTTGCAGTCATCCAACGCAACCATCACCGGCCGAAGGAATTCCCTTGCGCCGGCGAATTGCTCAGGGGAGGGCTTCTTGATATTTCTTTTCAGATCCTTCAGATAGTCCTCTCCGTTCATCGCCTCTTTGGAAGGCCACCACGTTTTCCCGTCGGATGTTACGGCACCCCCCGATTCCAATAATTCTTTCCATTGCCGATTTGTCATTTTCTCTTTCTTGACGGGGCGCCAGTACTGCCCATTGCCATCGATCAATCCCTTTCCAGTAATAGCGACATCCTGAAGATTGCTGCCATAAATCATCGGAATACATTTCACCGAGCCCTTGGCGCGTTTGAACATCGGATAGTCTTCGAACCGTTTGCTGAACAGAATCACCGCGCCGCTGTCGAGATGAAGTTCGATGTTGCTCTCCATTTTGATCGGGCCTGTGAGCCACATTCCCGGAGGGACCGACACGACTCCGCCACCCTTCGCCATACAGTGTTGAATCGCAGCCGCGAAGGCTTCGGTATTCATGGTGTTGCCGTCGCCAACAGCCCCAAAGTCTGTGATCGCAATCCGGGTGCTGGGAATGTTGGGAACTTCGATCTCCGGCATGGCGAAGGGGAGATTGGAAGTATACGCTTTCACCGCCGGGTCTGTTCCCGCGTGGAGAAAACTTGTCACCGTGAAAAAACTCAAGACAATTATTCGTTGCATCAAAAGATTTCTTTTCATCTTATCTCCTCGGAGATTCATTTTAAATACTAGCACTATTCATTGCTCCTCACAGTTTTCGCATCTTGCAACAGCCAACGAAACAAATTCTCCGCTACCTTGTAATTCTCGAACGCTTCCGGTAATTTCCTGTTGTCGTAATATTCGTTGTAAAACCACGGGTCTCCCACCGCAACCACGGACCCGTTGCCAAACTTCGAATATCCGATGATGACGTCGCCTTTGTCTGTCAGAATCGACTTAGCATCTCCTGAAAGTTTCAATGTCGAAATCTCTTTGAGATAGATCTTGTTGATGCTTTTAAACATTGGATGGGATGGAAGATCGGCAAAAGCGCCCATCTCAAAATCGTTTCCTTGAACTCTATTGCGGCTGTCTTCATTGAAATGGATTCCAAAACGTTCCGCGAGCATATTGAGATGCTCGAATTCGGCGTTCCCTTTGTCGTTTCCGAACAAGAGAAGAGTCCCACCGGCGCGCACCCATTCAACGATAGCCTTCCTCGCCGATGTTTCAATATAGTTGGGATGAACGCTCTCTAACGGAGTGTCCGGATCGACGATCATATAGATACTCGCACGAGAAAGATTCTGCGCGGTCGGCTCGACCTCGAGGGTGTCAACATCGGTGCCTAATTCCATGATCGTCTTCCCCAGTTCGGAGAATCCGGAATTGGCTGTATCCTCCCATACATAGTGAAAACGCATGGGTCGATTGTCGGGGCCGGCCTTTCTTTCATTGTTGAAGAAATAATCGAGAAGGACGACTTTGCCCTTCCCAACATCCGATGAACGGTCTATAGGCAACAATCTCGATTCAAGCGGGAGATGGAGTTCTGTGATGCCGTCAACGACCAGGCCGGCTATTTTTTTCGCGCCGTCAAAAGTGAAATGAGTATTATCTTCTTTACCCGCCGGCAAGGCCTTGTATTTTCCCGGTGGAATCCAAAGGAACAAGCTCTTCGATTTTTCGACCCCGAGCGTGTCAAGCAACCCGATGCTCTTAGCGTCTAGGTCGATCAACGGAACGTGTTCCTCTTTTGCAACTCGTCGGACAACTTCGGAGTACTCCTGGTGTGTTTCGACCGCCTTGTTGAGCTTATCGAATTTCCTTCGACTCACGGGCGTGAGAAGTACCGGGAGCGCCCCCTTTGCACGAGTTTCATGAACAAACTTTAGAAGATTGTTCTTGTAGTCGGTTTCGGGAGCCGCGTACCTGGAGGTATCGTCCTTCTTTTCATCATTGTGTCCGAACTGGATGAAAACATAATCGTTCGGCCGAAGCCTGTCGACAACAACTTGCCATCGTCCTTGACTGATGAAGCTCTTTGTACTCCTTCCGTTCATGGCATGATTCTCAATGATGACGTGCCGGTCGAAGAACATCGGGAACACCTGTCCCCAGCCCCGTTCGGGATTATCCACGAGCGGTTTGTCTGCCATTGTTGAGTCGCCGACAAGAAATATCCTTATCGTTGGATCGGAGGAGAGAAACCCACACATCACGACGACACTGATCATGAGAGCAGTAGAGGAGGAGAGCGATCTTTTCGAACTTCTACGTTTCATGTGCTACATTGCCTCGGCAACAGTTTTCATTTGCGGCGCGCGAGCTTTGCACGTTTCTCTCAGGGTCATCCCAGCCGGAATGACAATGTGGCGCTCTTTCTGCTTCTCATGACTCTTAATCGCATCGAGGATCGTATGAACCGCCGTCATGCCGAGTTCCCGTGTAGGCTGGTTCACACAACTGAGCGCGGGAGAAAGCAAATGACTCATATCGCTGTCGCCGAAGCACATCACATCGATATCATCGGGTATTTTCAGTCCCAATTTTTTTGCAGCTTCGTAGACACCGAGCGCCACCGGGTAGGTTGCGGCAAAAACGAATTCCGGAAGCGGTCCCTTTTTATAGAGTTGCATGAACCCTTCATAACCATCTTTTGTTCCGAAACCTCCGGGGACAATCCACTCCTGGCGAACCGGAATATTGTGGTTCTTTAATGCCTCTTCAAACCCCAACAGTCGGTTCTTGCCGATGTTGATCCAGGGATTTGCGCCTCCGATAAACCCGAGCTTCCGGTGGCCTGCGTTGACGATTGCATGCTCCACAGCGTTGCGCGCCCCTTGCCGGTCGTCAATCATTACTGTACTGAAACCGGGGAGCGTTGGCTCCGGCATACGGTCGACAAAAAGAAGGGGAACTCCCATCTTTTTCACCCATTGAAAGATGTCGAGGTTTTTCGTCTCCTGAGAGATCGAGATGATGATTCCGTCGACTCTCATCGAGATGAGCGTCTCGATATGTTTCTTCTCCCGTTCTTCGTTTTCTTGAGAGACGGTTAAGATCGTCTCATAATTATTCTCAAACGCGGTATTGTACACCGCCTCGATTAACGAGCCGAAGAAAAAGTGCGCAATTTTAGGTACCACGAAGCCGAGCATGTTAGAGCGGCGTGCTGAAAGATTCCGTGCCATATAGTTCGGGCTGTAGCCCAATTCCTTGGCCATGCGCTTCACTTTTTTTGAAGTTTCATCAGAAATGTCTGAATGGCCTCGCAACGCCTTCGACACAGTAACCCTTGACACATGCAACTTCTTTGCAATATCCTCGAGTGTGACATGCGAGCTACGTTTCACAGTAAGCCTCCATTAGAAAATGAATTTCCGTGCGCCTCAAGGTCGAGCATTATTGCCGCGTTCGGCTCGCCCGGCCCTTTTCGATTTCGATGGCAGCGAGAAGGAATGGCGCGATGCCCTTCAAATCATTGGTCCGCTGCGGTTCATTGATATAATATTCAAAACTGCCGTCTCTGTACGGATGTCCTCCGAGTCCTGCACTCTGGCACGTATGGAGAAGGTTCACATACCCATGCCCGTCCGTCACAACAAGGTTCTCCGTGATTGCCGTGAACGCCGACTCTGCAATAGCGAAGTAGCGCGCATTGAGAAGGCCGCGGGATGCGCCTTTTGCAAACGCGTAGGCAAACATGCACGACGCCGAAGCTTCAAGATAGTTACCCTTTCTTCCTCCTTGATCGACCACCTGATACCAAAGGCCCGTCTTTGTATCCCGATATTCCATCAACGACGACGAGAGGTTTCTTAGAATCGTAATCAACGTGTCTCTTCTTGGATACCCCGCCGGGATGAAATCCAGCACGTCGACCAATGCCATGCAATACCACCCCATCGACCTTCCCCAAAAACTCGGAGAACATCCCGTCGCCGGATTTGCCCACTGCTGTTGCCGGCCCTCATCCCATCCATGATACATCAATCCGGTCTTTGCGTCGAGTGTGTGCCTGGCAACAAATACGAATTGGTCGATCACGTCGCTGAAATTGTCCTGCGTCTTTGCTTCTCGTGCGTACCATGCATAAAACGGTTCCGCCATATACAGGCCATCCAACCACATCTGGTACGGGTATATTTTCTTGTGCCAGAAGCCCCCTTCGTGTGTTCTCGGCTGATTGAGCAGCTGATGTCTGAGCGTGTCGGCTGCCCGTTTATATTTCTGATTGCCGGTCTCACCATACAGCGTCAACAACGCTCTTCCCGGACCGATGTTGTCGAGCGTGAACTCGCCGTATTCGTACGAGCGAATCGCTCCATCCTCGCCGACATATTGGTCGATGTTCTGTTTGATAAAATCGAAATATTTCCTGTCACGAGTGTACAACCACATTTGATGGAGTGCTTCAAGCATGAGCCCTTGCTCGTAGTTCCATTTTTTATTCGAGGATACAGAATCGTACGTTATCCCCCCCGGATGTCTCTGTATGAAAGACTCGGCGATGCGAGTCGACCATGGCAGGGCATCATTTTTTTCTCCCCCGGATACAGAAGAACCGGTTAAGATGATGAGAACTAGCGTACCATATATGGCTCTTGTTGACTTCATTACTCCTGACTATCGCATGAGAAGAAGCTTAATCGACTTTTCATAACCGCCCGCACTCAACCGACAAAGGTACACCCCGCTCGCCCAATGGTCTGCCGAAATCATCACACTGTATTCGCCGGGGCCGCGGACACCCTGGTCGAGCAAAGCGACTTTCTTTCCGAGGATATCAAATACCTCGAGCACTGCATGCATCCTCGATGAAAGTTGATAACGGACTGATGTCGATGGGTTGAACGGATTCGGGTAATTCTGAAAGAGATCGAACGTAGGCATCATCGATCCTCTTTCGGATTTTACAGACGTTGGTGTTCCGGCCAATTCGTTAAGATATTCCTCGAGTTTTGTGTACCCGCTCGCGTCGACAATATTTCGGTCCGCAGGGTCGTATGGGTTTAGTCCGTGCGCGATTTCCCAGGCATCGGGCATGCCGTCATGATCGGAATCGGATGGAGCGGGAAGCGAATTGAGC
>Ga0182011_10003362_pt1 | contig 13131 bp, 9 predicted proteins | sample 711E1DmetaG_FD_120481 | JGI IMG/M metagenome (GOLD analysis project Ga0182011, IMG submission 120481) | Permafrost microbial communities from Stordalen Mire, Sweden - 711E1D metaG | ecosystem: Environmental > Terrestrial > Soil > Wetlands > Permafrost | place: Sweden: Stordalen | collected... | reverse complement strand
TGACAGCTGGCGGGGCGGGCGGGGGTCGAACCCGCAACCCTCGGTTTCGAAGACCGATGCTCTATCCATTGAGCTACCGCCCCGCAAAAGCGACTACGCCGACGCCTCCGGAAAACCGCAAACCCGCACCGTGGTCAAGGCCGGCGTGGCCTATTTGTTCTTGGGCGCGGTGAATTCGAACGGCATCTCGGCCCGACTCTCGACCGGCTGCTCGTGTTTCACTTTCGGGAGAAAGCGCCACAGGCGGATCGCGGCCACGGCCGATTCGCCGAATTCAGGCAGACTGGCGCTCAGGACCACCGGGTCGCCCACGGCTCCGCGCGCATCGACGGTGAACGAAACCGTCGCGTTGCCGTCGACCCGCTTCCGGTAGAGTGCCTTGGGGTATTCCGGCGCCGGGCCCACCAACGGCTTAACCGCCGAGTCTTTGACGTCCTTGATGCGCTCCCGCACCATGCGATCGAGCGCCGCATCCATCACGCCCATGGGCATCAGGGAATGGAAAAGTTCCCGCCCGCCGGAGAACAAATAGAGGTCGTAGCGCCCCAGCTTGCTCTCCATGTCCATGGGGACTTTCACGTTGAACGGCCTCGGATCCCTCGGTTCGAGATCGGCCACCTCGAAGAGGAAGAGGCCGGAATCGTTACCCAGGTGCAGCACGATCACGACAAAGACATGCTTTAGCGAATAGGCCGTTTCCAACTCGCAGTACAGATGGAATTCTTTGTTGATTTCATGGCCGTTCATCGACAGGTAGGTCGTCCTTACATCCGGATGTCGGATGGCCACGAACAACGGCAGATACTCACCGCCTTGGCCGAGGGCGAATCGCATCGCATGGACCTGCTCGAGCTTGTCGCCATGCAGCACCAGCGGAGAGATATCATGCGCGGCCACAACCACCGACATTTTCTCTCCGTCCTTGACCGCGAGGTAATGCTGGCCCGCGGCCCGCGGCGCCCAGCAGGCAAAGAGCAGAAGAGACAGGATGCAGCTGAATTTCATGGGGAGAGCGAACGAAAAGCAGGTTGGCCTTGGCGGCAGGCCGCGCCCGGAGGACCGAGTGCATCTGGTGCGAAGGCGCCAGATCGGGTCGAGGGCGGCAACCGCAAGCCGAACCTGGCTTGGGCCGGATCCGGACGCAATCGCCGAAACTGTCGCCTCGTGGAATTCCCGTCCGGCCAACCGCCCGAGCGACTACTTCACCCGCCGGACGCGCAGCCAAAAACCATTTTCGACAAGGTAAAGCTTCCAGCCACCGATCTTCGATGAGCGAATTTCGACTTCGGGATTCTCCACCGTCGGAATCCAAAGGTTGGCGCTGCTGTCCGTCTGCACCCAGGTCTGCCCGTTATTGAGCTGGAAAACCGTGGCGCCAGACCACCCGTTGAACTTGCCGACAATGCGACCGCGGATGGTCGCGTCCTTGTATTCCACCGGCAGGCCCAACCTCGCCTCTTCATGGACCTTCTGTTCGGTCTTCAACTCGCGCTTCACCTCCTCGCGAACCTCTTTTTTCACCTGGTCACGCACTTCCGCCTTCGCCTCCTCGCGGACCTGCCTGGCTCCCTCGCGGACAAAACGTCCGGCCAGCTGGTCCAACACCGCCTGCTGTCCCGGCGTCAGCTGGTCCACGCCCGCCGCCCGGCGCTCCTCGGGGGTGAGCTGCTGCCAGAAGCTCACGTCCGCCGCCATCGACGCGTTCACGATCGTCGCCAGAACCAGGAAAATCGCGCTGACCTTCATCATCCCTTCATCTCAAACGATTCGGAGCGGGCATTCGAACATTTTCTGGACCGGGACGGGACGTCCTTTCCGCGTGGCCCGGCCGCCTGCCCGCCGTTTTGTCTATCATGGTCTCAATTGTGGCGTTGCGTCGCGCCCGGGCATTCCGCACATTCGCGGGTTCTGTCATGACTGCTGAGAAACCAGAACCTAGCGCTCCGGCACCAACCGACTTCATTCGCGACATCGTGGCGGCTCATGTGGCCGAGCATCGCTATCCGCGGATCGTCACCCGATTTCCACCGGAGCCCAACGGCTACCTCCATATCGGCCATGCCAAGTCAATCTGCCTCAACTTCGGCATCGCGCGGGAAAACCGCGGCCAGTGCAATCTGCGAATGGACGACACGAATCCCACCAAGGAAGATGTCGAGTACGTGGAGTCCATCATCGCCGACGTCCAATGGCTGATCGCGGGCTGGGCCGACCATTGCCTCGGATTCAAGCTCAAGGGCCAGACGCCGGAAATGCGGCCGGTCGACGGCCAGCCTGATTTCTACCTCGCCGCGACCGCCGCGATGCCCGGGGGCGCCCCGCCCTCCGCCCTCGCGCTCGAACCCTTCTATGCCAGCGACTATTTCGGGCAGATCTACGACTACGCGCTGAAGCTCATCCGGAAGGGACAGGCGTATGTCTGCGACCTCAGCCCCGAGGAGACCGAACGCTATCGCGGCTCGCCCGACCAGCCCGGCATGGATAGTCCGTTTCGCGGCCGGACGGTCGCACAGAACCTGGATCTGTTCCAACGCATGAAGGCGGGCGAGTTCCCCAACGGCGCCCGCACGCTCCGCGCGAGGATCGACATGACCGCGCCCAACATCTGGCTGCGCGATCCCGTGATCTACCGCATCCGCCACGCCGAGCACCACCACACGGGGGCCGCGTGGTGCATCTACCCGATGTACGACTTCGCGCACTGCCTGAGCGATTACATCGAGGGCGTCACCCACAGCATCTGCACCCTCGAATTCGAGGTGCACCGTCCGCTCTACGACTGGATTCTAACTTCCCTCGATTTGCCCCGGCCGCTGCCGCACCAGTATGAATTTGCGCGACTGAACGTCGGCTACACCGTCATGAGCAAACGCAAGCTGCTCCAGCTCGTGCAGGAGAAGATCGTCAACGGCTGGGACGATCCGCGCATGCCGACGATCTGCGGCCTGCGCCGCCGCGGCGTGCCGGCCAGCGCGCTGCGCGACTTCGCCTACAACATCGGCGTGACGAAATTCGACAGCCTGACCGACGTCGCCGTGCTCGAACACTCGATCCGGGAGGAGCTGAACCAGTCGGCGTTGCGCCGCCTCGCCGTCCTCCGGCCGGTGAAGGTCGTGCTGACGAACATCCCCGCCGGTGACGTGATCCCGTGCACGGCGATCAACCATCCCGCGAACGACGCGGCCGGCACCCGCCCGCTTGCGCTCACCCGCGAAGTGTTCATCGAGGCCGATGATTTCCAGGAGAACCCGCCGCCGAAGTATTTCCGGCTGCGCCCGGGCGGCGAAGTGCGGCTCAAGTACGCCTGCATCATCAAATGCGACGAAGTGGTCAAGGACGCTGCGGGCCAGCTCGTGGAACTCCGCTGCACGGCCGACCTCGCTTCGCGCACCGGCGGCCCGAACGCCGGTCGCAAGATCAAAGGCACGATCCACTGGGTCAGCGCGGTCCAGGCCATCGATGCCGAGGTGCGCCTCTACGACCGCCTGTTTACGGTGCCCGAGCCGGGCGCGGGCGCCGACTTCAAGGAGTTCATCAACCCGCACTCGCTCGAAACCGTGACAGCAAAACTCGAGCCGCCCCTCCGGACGGCCCGGATCGAAGAGCGCTATCAGTTCGAACGTCTCGGCTACTTCACGCTGGATGCCGACAGCCGGCCGGACCATCTGGTGTTCAATCGCACGATCACGCTGAAAGATGCCTGGGCGAAGGCCCCGGGGGCGAAATAGGTCCGGCGGCAGCTAAAAAGTGGAGGGCCCGGCGCCGTCCGGGCCAGGAATTCAAACCAAGGCGGTGACGGCGCACCGCCCTCCAACTGAGCGTCGGACGAAGCGCGAAACCGCGACCAAGCATCTTCCCATTAACCTCACCCCACCCATGAAATCGCATCGCATCGGCATCATCGGAGGCACGGGCCTCTACCAGCTCGATGGATTTTCGAACCAGAAATGGGTGTCCGTCCGGACACCGTTTGGGCCGCCGTCGGACGCGCTGCTGACTGGCACGCTGGCCGGCCGCGAGGTGGTTTTCCTGCCGCGCCACGGACGCGGGCACCGCATTCTGCCGATCGAACTCAATCACCGGGCCAACATCTGGGCGCTGAAAAAACTCGGAGTGGCGTGGATCATCAGCGTGAGCGCCGTCGGTTCGCTGCAGGCCCGTTACCGGCCGTGCGACATCGTGCTGATCGACCAATTCATTGACCGGACGAAGCAGTCGGCCTCGCACACTTTCTTCGGTCGCGGCATCGTGGGTCATGTCGCCTTCGCCGAACCGATTTGCGAAGAACTGCGGCAGTTGCTGCTGGCCAGCGCCCGGGCGGTAAAGGCGCGCACGCACGATCGCGGCACTTATGTGTGCATGGATGGCCCGGCCTTCAGCACGCGGGCCGAATCGCTGACCAATCACAAGCTCGGCTACGACGTCATCGGCATGACCAACCTCGGCGAGGCCAAGTGCGCCCGCGAAGCCGAGATCGCCTACGCCACCGCGGCGATGATCACCGACTATGACAGCTGGAAAACCGACGAGGCGCACGTGACGATTGAGATGGTCGTCGACTACCTCCATCGCAACGCCGCCACGGCCCAGGAGATTGTCCGGCAGACGATTCCGAAAATCCCGCTCGAGCCGACGTGGTCATGCCACTCCGCCTTGAAAAACGCCCTTCTGACCGACCGAAAACTCTGGCCGGCCGCGGCGAAAAAGGAGCTCGCCCCGCTCCTGGCCAAATATCTCTGATCAGGCGCTGAGCGCGGCGCAACACTTGCGGAAATGATGGCCGTAGATCGCCAGCGTCACCGCAACCTGGAACGATGCCGGACGACGCCGGCACGTCCACGCCAGCAGGCGCCAATATTCGATACGCTCGCGGCCAAGAATGCCCAGTCGCACCACCGAGCGGGCGAAGGCCATCCAAAGGCGCGGGTTCATGGTGAGCGAGAACTTCGGCTGCTTGAATTCCCGCAGAAATGTGCGGACCCTCTGGTAATACGGTCGCGGCGCGTAAATATTCTCCATCAGCCGGCGGTAGCCTGCGCGGAGTTCATCGCCATTCATCCGCGGCACGAAATTGGTGGTGCCGTCGACGTTGTTCCCGCTGGATTGACCGACGATCCGGCCCTCGCTTTTCAGGCGCGCATAGAGCTTCGTATCGGGCAGGGCGTTGAGCAGGCCGACCATCGCGGTGACAATGCCGCTCTTCTGGATAAACTCGAGCTGGCGCCGGAAGATCGTCGCGTTGTCACTGTCAAAACCCACAATGAAGCCGCCCTGCACCTGCAGACCCGCGCGCTGGATGCGCTTCACGTCCGCCACCAGGTCGCGCTGCTGATTCTGGCGCTTGTTGCACTCGAGGAGGCCGGCGGCATCGGGCGTCTCGATGCCGATGAACACGGTGTCAAAACCGGCCTCGACCATCTGCCGCAACAGGGCGTCATCGTCGGCCAGATTGATCGAAGCCTCGGTGTAGAACGTGAGGCGGTGGCCGTGCGCTTTCTGCCACTCGATCAACCGGGGCAGCAACTCCGTCCGGAGCGTGCGTTTGTTGCCAATGAAGTTGTCATCCACAAAAAACACCTGACCGGTCCAGCCGTGGGCGCATAATGCGTCGAGTTCGGCGATCACCTGGGCCGGCGATTTGGTGCGGGGAAAGTGGCCGAACTTGGCGGTGACGTCGCAGAACTCACAGTCGAACGGGCAGCCTCGCGAGTATTGCACGCTCATCGAGGAGTACTGACGGAGGTCGGCCAGGTGCCAGAGTGGCACCGGCGCGGTGTGTACATCGGGAAACTCGGCCGTCGTGTAAAGTGCCTGCGCCGCGCCAGCCGCCAAATCGCGCAGAAACGGAGGCAACGTAAGTTCCGCTTCATTCAAGACAAAATGATCCACGTCCGGAAACTGGAGATGTTCGCTGGTGAAGAGCGGACCGCCAGCCACGATCCGCTTGCCGGCGCCCCGGCAGCGGGCGATGAGCGCCTGCGCGGAATCGCGCTGGGCAATCATGGCGCTGAGGAAGATGACGTCCGCCCACGCAAGATCGCGGTCGGTCAGCTTCCGGACATTGACGTCCACCAGACGCTTCTCCCATTCAGGCGGAAGCATCGCGGCCACTGTCAGCAGGCCGAGCGGGGGAAAGGCCGCCTTCTTGCGGATGAATTTCAGGGCATGCTTGAAGCTCCAGAAAGTGTCGGGAAACTCTGGATAGAGCAGGAGGACGTTCATTCAATCGTTCAGGATAGTCCGTTTGGGCGCAATTGGAAGGCGCATCGGAGTAACCGAGCGACGCACTTCGATTCTGACCGGGAAACTCTTTGAGGACAGCGCGCGAGCTGCCACTTTGGTGGTCCGATCGGACCAAAGTTTTGGCCAAGGGTTCGATCGCCAAAAACGAACGCCCGCAGCCTGGGCGCCGAAGACGCGGCCCGATGACCGGTCGTGGATTTCTTTTTGCCGTCCCGGAAAAGCCGGATGATAATGATCGGCATGAGTTACTCCATCGACGCTGAAGATCTATTGGAGCGCTTTTGCCGCTACGTCCGGCTGGACACGCGAAGCGATCCACATTCCGACACGTGCCCCAGCACGCCGGGACAATGGCAACTGCTCCGGTTGCTCGAGACCGAGTTGCGGGATATCGGGGCAGCCGACGTGCGTCTGACCGCCGAGGGCTACGTGCTGGCCACCCTCCCCGCCACGTCACCGAACGCCGGGGCGCCTCGGGTCGCCTGGTTCGCCCACGTCGACACCGCGACCGAGCTGCCCGGCGGCGCCAAGCCCATCGTCCACCGCAAGTACGACGGCGGGGCAATCGTCCTGCCAGACGACCCTGCCCAGCAACTCACGGTCGAAACCACGTCGCATTTGCGCGATAAAATCGGGCATGACGTCATTACGGCCAGCGGCATTACGCTCCTCGGCGCCGACGACAAGTCAGGCGTCGCGGTGGTCATGAGCGCCGCCGGGCATCTGCTGCGTCATCCCGAAATTCCGCATGGGATCATCCGCCTGTGCTTCAATCCGGACGAGGAGATCGCGCGGGGGATGACGAAACTGAAGCTCGACGAACTGTCCGCCGACGTCGGCTACACGCTCGATGGCGAGGATCTCGGCGAAATCGACTTCGAGACGTTTTCCGCCGACGCCGCCGTGCTGGAGATCCGCGGAGTCTCCATCCATCCCGGCTGGGCAAAAGGGATCATGGTCAACGCGCTCCGCCTGGCGGGCAGCTTCCTCTCGGCCCTGCCGGCGGAAGTCTCGCCCGAACGCACTGCAGGACGCGAGGGCTTCATCCATCCCGTCGAGGTGGAGGGCAACGCCGACCGTTGCACCGTGCGCATGATCCTGCGCGACTTTGAGCTCGCCGGGCTCGCGGCCAAGCGGGCGGCAGTCGAAAAGGTGGTCGCAGGGTTGCGCATCGTCGAACCGCGCGCCGTGTTTTCCCTGAAGTTCTCCGAACAATACCGGAACATGCGCTACTGGCTGGAGAAGGACATGCGGCCGGTGGAGCTGGCCCGGGAGGCCGTCCGGCGCGCGGGGCTCACCCCAATCTCCACCGCGATCCGCGGCGGCACCGACGGTTCGAATCTCACCGCTCGCGGCCTCCTCTGTCCAAACCTTTTCTGCGGCATGCGCGAGGTGCACAGCCCACGCGAATGGGTCAGCCTGCAAGATATGAAGAAGTCGGCTGAAACTCTCCTGCACCTCGCTGAGCTTTGGCAAGAATCGAGCCCATCATGAAAGCGATCCGCTTACACGAGTTCGGTCCGCCGGAGGCGATGAAGCTGGAGGAGGTTCACGATCCGCGACCCGGTCCGGGTCAGGTTGTCGTCCGCGTCCATGCTGCCGGCGTGAACCCGGTAGAAACGTATATCCGGGCGGGAACCTATGCCCTGAAGCCGCCCCTCCCCTACACGCCGGGCGGCGACGCCGCCGGGATCATCGCGGCGGTCGGCGAACACGTGACGCGTTTCAAGACGGGCGAGCGCGTGTACACCGCGGGAACCATCAGCGGAGCCTACGCGCAGCTCGCATTGTGCAGCGCTGAGCAGGTCCATCCGCTGCCGGAGGCCGTCTCCTTCGCGCAGGGAGCGGGCCTGCACATTCCCTATGCCACCGCCTACCGCGCCCTTTTTCTCCGCGCTCACGCGCAGGCCGGCCAGACCGTGCTGGTGCACGGCGCGTCGGTGCCGTGGGCCTGGCGACGGTACAGTTCGCTGCCGCGGCGGGACTGACTGTCATCGGCACGGGCGGCACCGAGCGCGGCCGCCAACTGGTCCGGGAGCAGGGCGCCACCAAAGTGTTTGATCACAAGACGGCGGACTATCTGGCGCAACTGATGAAGGCCACCGGAGACCGCGGCGTGGACCTCATCATCGAGATGCTGGCCAACGTGAATCTCGGCAATGATCTCACGGTCCTCAACCAGGAGGGGTGCATTGTCATTGTCGGCAGCCGCGGAGACGTACAAATCAATCCCCGGCTGCTAATGCGGGTCCAGGGCTCGATCCTTGGGATGACTGGCGGCACGCCCGAGCAGTACGCACAAGCGCATGCCGCGATTGGCGCCGGGCTTCGCGCCGGCACGCTGCGCCCGATCATCGGCCGGGAACTGCCGCTCGCCGAAGCAGCGCGCGCCCACCACGAGATCATCGAAAGCCCCGCCTACGGGAAGATCGTGCTGGTGCCATAAACGCCGGGTGAGGTTGACTTGACTCACGCCGCCAGCCAGCCCCCTTCCGCCTGCCCACCCATGAAACTCCGCCTCCTTCCCGCAATCTTTTGGGTGTTCGCCTGCAGCGCGACGGCTCATGGACCGGCCGCTGCGTGGCGGCCCTTTTCCGAGGACAGTCCGTGGAATCAGCGGATTCCGGCAGGAGCCGCAAGCGATCCCGCCTCCGTGGCGTTGATCGCTGACTTCGCGTCGCGCGGCCCGCTGCATATCAACATCAAAGACTGGTCGATTCCGGTCTATTTCGTCGACGCGGATCACACTCCCTGCCACGACGTCGCTGACTCGCGCCCCGGCGCCTACGGCAAAGGATTCGAGTTTCCCCGCCACATTCCGATTCCGGATGACGCGATCGCCTCTCCGCCGCCTGGCGGGGACAATCATCTGTGCATCATCGATCGGACGCGGCACCTGGAATGGGGTATGTGGTGGGCGCGGCAGGATACCGAGGGAAAATGGAGCACCGGTCTCGGATCCGTAACAGACCTCTCGGGCACTGGAGTGGCCGCCCCGTGGTTTGCCGTCAGGCGCGAACTGGATTCGGCCCGCGCCCGGGCCAGCGGTTTTCCGCTAATCGCTGGGCTGATCCTCGTCGACGAAATCAAGGCCGCGCGGATCGATCATGCACTGGTGTTCGCCTACGACCGCTGTCGAACCGGCTTCTTCATTCCCCCTGCCAGCACGGCACAGGTCACTGTTCCCGGAACCAAGAACTCGTTCGGCATTCCGATGGGCGGCCGAATCCAGCTCGATCCGGGCTGGGACGTCGAACGCTCCGGGTTGTCGGCCAGCGGGAAGATCATTGCACGCGCGCTGCAGGAATACGGCGCCTACTGCGGAGATTATGCCGATAGTAACGTGCTTTTCGCGGACAATTCGCCAGGGGCGCTGCGTTCATGGGCCGGTGCGCTTCGGCCCGAAGAACTGGAGGCCATCTTCACCCCCGCGATGATCCGGGCGCATTTTCGGGTCCTGGACATGGGCAACGTCCTGCCCAGGCAAAACTGCGAGAATCCACCGCCCTACGTGACCAGCTTCGGCTCCACAGGGCCCGCCGCGGCGACTGCTTCTGCCAGAATCGACTATTTCACGCGGACGATAAGGCTCATCATGTTGCGGGGAACCGATCTGAAGCGCCTCGCGCCCACGTTCGCCGTTTTCCGGCCGGAAACCCGCGTCATGGTCGACGGCATCGATCAGGTGAGCGGGCGGACGGAGCATGATTTCACGTCGCCCGTTGTCTACCGCCTCACTTCCCCCGACGGCGCCACGAATGACTGGACCGTGCTGGTAACCAGCGGCCGGTGACCGATTTTTCAGCGCGGCGATTTGTGATGCCGGGATCTGGATCCCGCCCCGTCGGTTCCGCCCTCAAGGCCGGGTCAAAACAACCGATGTAGCTGCCGGATCTAAACATGTTGCAATCAGAGTCGATTCACCGGCCGGACACTCGCCCGCGGCAGGGAGGCACGCGGTGCGTCCTGGCATTGTTGGCAGCGGTCGTTTGGGTGTCTTCCGCTTGCGCCGAAAGCACCACCATGCCGGCCCCACTGCCGGGGTTAATCGAATCCGGCGCACCAGCCTTCTCCGTCTTCGGCCGGGAGGCGCTTGGCTTCAGCACACCACCCACCGATCTCCATTTTATGCCAGACGGGCGGATTCTCGTGGTGGCGCAGCATGAACTCGCGCTGGGTGACGGCTTCCGTTGGGAAACGTTCTCCCAAGCCCCGAATCAGAAGGATTTCATTTACTCGGAGGTGGCGGTGGATAACGACGGCCAGATTTACGCCGGCATTCCGGGCGCCATCGCCCGGATCGAATTCGGCGAGGACCGGCGCTGGCGACTCGTGCCGGTCCTCCGGCTGGCGTCCGGCAACCCGCTCATCCACGTAATCCAGTCTCGCGACACCTGGCTGTGGTGGGGCGGAAGCCGCACCATCATCGCCTGGCGCCCCGGCCAGGCAGTCCGGGCCCTCGCCACCCCGACGGACGCGGTGGACCAAGTTCTCACCCTGGGCAACGAAACGTTTACCAGCAGCGGCTCCAATGGTTCAATTCATCGGGTACAAATTGACGGCGAGCCAACGCGCATCTCTTCCCCCAGCGCTGTTGTCAGCGACACCATAACCTGCAGCGTGAGTCTGAAGCCTGATCAGCTTCTGGTCGGGACCATCGGCGACGGCCTTCAGACCTTCGACGGCAAGGCATTGCGAGACCTCCCCTTGCCGGGGATGATCGGTCCGGGAAGTCGCATCAACGACCTTTGTCGGGTTGGAACCGACTACTACGCGGCCGGAGTCGACACGAGAGGCATCGTTTTTTTTGATCACGACGGCCGGATTGTACAGGTGCTTGACCGGTTGCTCGACCACCGGCTGGCGCGGGTGCGAAAGCTGCATTACTCATCGGCCGGGGTGCTCTGGGCGCTGCTCGATAACGCCGTGGCGAACGTGCAGTTCCCGTCGCCGATCTCGCATTTCGAACCCGTGCTCGCGAGCACGATGAACTATACCAAACCCGTGCGGCATCAGGGCCGGCTTTGGATGCTGAGCGATGGGCGGTTGATGCGGGGCTCCTATGATGCGGACGGCCGGCTGGAGAGCTTCAAGACCGACACACCGCCAGGACGCTTTCTGTGGTCGATTGCCGAGGTCGGCGGAGAGCTCTATGCCACCAACGACACCAGCATCTTCACCCGCGACGAGACCGGCTGGAAACTGGTGGCGACCGGGATGACCAATGCGCGGCTCGGCGTTGGTCCGATCCGGCCCGACGGAGGTTTCTTCTATGTCGCCCGCAACGAGATTGGATGGATCAGCAAGGCCGCCGGTACCTACGCCGCCGAGCGCATTCCCGTGAAGGACCTCGGCGACGTCTACAACGCGGTGGATGACTCCGCGGGTTCCGTTTGGGTCGAGTTGGGCGTTGCCCGCGTCGGGCGGATAGAATTCGCCCAGGGAAACCCAAAGATCCGGATTTTTGGCATTGAGGAAGGACTGACCGATGCTTGGGCGAACATTTTTGTCTTGGACGGAATCATCCGATGCTCCGCGTCGGGTCATCTGCTGCGTTTCGACAGCCGAACCCAGCGATTCTCCGATGACCGCGAATTAATCCGCCAAGTCCCGGCCCTGGCGAACTGCGCCGGCCGGCCAATCCGCGACGCTTCCGGACGCCTTTGGTTCGCTGCGATGGGCAATGTTCATGTCATCGATGACCGCCACCCGGGAAAAAGCCCCGCCGCCGCCGTGCCATTGGGTTTCGAGCCGACTGAATTCACCGCGGAAGCCAATGGCGTGGTCTGGATGCAATCCCGCGAACATCTGGTCCGATTTGATCCAGGGGTGCCAAATCCTCCGTCCCTGCCACTACGCGCCGAGATCACCTCGGTGCAATTGACCACCAGCAACCGCCGCCTGTACGCACCGGGCGCGGCGCTGCCACCGCTCCCGTATTCCGACAACTCGCTGGTGGCGTATCTCGCCGCTCCAGCCAGTCCCTTCGGCGCGCCAGTCAGTTTCGAGGTGATGCTCGAGGGCGCTTCCGACCAGTGGGTCTCAACGGGCACCGTCGGTTCCGCATCGTTCAACCATCTGAAGGAAGGCAATTACGTCTTGCGGGTACGACCGATGGCGGGAGGGACGCCGGGCGCCGAGGCCCGACTGGCCTTCACGGTCAACCCGCCCTGGTTTCGGACCAAGCTGGCGTGGGCGCTCTACATCGCTTCCGCCGTGGGCCTGATCCTGCTGGTAGCCTGGCTAATGTCGTACCTTGAATGTCGTGAGATGGTGCGCCTTGAGCGGGTGGTGGCCGAACGCACTGGGGAGTTGCATGCCTCCAACGCCCAACTTGGACGCCAGATCGAAGAGAACCTGGAAAAGACGACCGCGCTCGCCGCCAGCGAGGATCGTTACCGCCAGCTGAACGCCGAACTCGAAGACCGCGTGGCCAAACGCACGGCCGAACTCGGCGCCATCAACGTCGAATTGCAGATCGCCAAGGAGTCCGCCGAAACCGCCGACCGCGCCAAGAGCGCTTTCCTGGCCACCATGAGCCACGAGATCCGCACTCCGATGAACGGCGGCATCGGCATGGGCCACCTGTTGCTGGAAACCCCGCTGTCCCCCGAACAACGCGACTTCGCCCAAACGTCGATCAACAGCGGGGAAAATTTGCTGACCATCCTGAATGACGTGCTGGACTTTTCCAAGATCGAGGCCGGCAAGCTGAGCCTTGAGTCGATCGATTTCGACCTACAGGAACAGCTCGAGCGTACCCTGGACCTGCAATCCGAAGCCGCCCGTAAGAAAGGCCTGGAGCTGGCGCTTGATTTCGATCCCGCGGCGCCCGCCCGGGTCAACGGTGATCCCGTGCGGCTGCGGCAAATCCTCCTTAACCTGCTC
>Ga0182011_10003361_pt1 | contig 13134 bp, 10 predicted proteins | sample 711E1DmetaG_FD_120481 | JGI IMG/M metagenome (GOLD analysis project Ga0182011, IMG submission 120481) | Permafrost microbial communities from Stordalen Mire, Sweden - 711E1D metaG | ecosystem: Environmental > Terrestrial > Soil > Wetlands > Permafrost | place: Sweden: Stordalen | collected... | reverse complement strand
TGAAATAGGGACCGAAGGGATTCCGGTAACCGTCGAAGGGTCGGACTCCGTAAACGGCGCGGCTTTCGCTCGAATATTGGGCGACGCCGACGACGGCGAAGAGGACCACGGCCCAAAAAACAAGCGAGGTGAATCGCCGCAAGTCCCGCTTGTCCCGCACGAGAGAGGAGACGGCCCAGTACCACATGCCCGCCGCCGCCCAGGCCCAGGCGGCGCGCTCCGAGGCCCAGGCGGACACCGTCGCCGGCCCGGTTGGGGCATCTCCGAGGAGGGAAAAGACCCGAAAGGATTGGGCGAACCCCAGCGCGGCAATCGCCCAAACGGTCCAGGAAAAGAACGGGGGACTGGAAAGGGAAGATCGTCGGAAAATGAGAAAGAAGGCGAAGTAGGCAAAGACGGAAAACGTCAGGAGGGAGAGAGCCCAGGCTTCCACGCAACCATAAAGGAAAGGCGGCGCCACGAGGAGGACGGCGGCGACGATCTGAAACCAGGCCGTGGCGCGGTCCGTTCCGACGGCCGGCCGCCGGGAAGGGGCGACAGGGACGGGACGGACTTCGGACGCGGAAATATCGAGTGTCGGCAAGGGCATCTCATCAACCGTGTATTGGAATTCACCGGACAATTATTGGACCAGTCCAGAAAACCTACCCCTCACCCGCACCCCCTCTCAAGGGGAAAGGGGAAAATCAAGGACACGGGCAGGATGCCCGTGCCACTTCTCCCAAGAAACCTATGTTTTCGCGGAAAGAACGCGTTCCTTTTGTTTTCGGCCGTCGTTTTGGACGTAGTAGGCGTGGTAGTTGTAGTAGTAGCCGGCGGATTCAAGCGGCGACAAATTCAGGATGCCTCCCAGGATGTTGGCGAAGCTTTCGCCCAGCTTCTGCCGGGCCCGTTCGGCGATGGCGGCGCGCACGCGGCCCGCCAGCACGACGAACGCCACGCCGTGCACGTGCGGGGCCCAGAGAAGGGCGTCGGAAATGGGGAAGACGGGCGGGGAGTCCACGATCACGCGGTCGTATTGCGCCGTCGCCCAGTCAAAAAGGGATTTGATCTTCTTGGCCGACAAGAGCTCCGACGGATTGTCCGGCAAGGGGCCGCAGGGAAGAACCCACAAGTTAGGGATCCCCGTTTCCCGGACCAAATCCTCCGGCCGGCGGCCGGCCGCCAGATAGGAGCTCAGGCCCTCTCCCGCTTCCATATCGAAAATCCTTTGTACGGAGGGCCGGCGCAGGTCGCCGTCCACGAGGAGCACCTTTTCCCCGGCTTGGGCGAAGGCCCGGGCCAAATTCGCGGCGATCAAGCTTTTTCCCTCGCCCGGGACCGAACTCGTCACTTGGATCACGGACGTGCCCTTGACGGTGGAAAGGCGGAAGGAAATCGAGGTCCTCAAGTTCCGGAAACCTTCCGCCGCGTGGGAGCGCGTGCTATCCCAAATCGAGGTGAAAGACGCCGGGTGATCGCCGCTGAAACCGGTGATCTTCGGCAAGGCGCCCAGGGCCGGGATCTTGAGCAGGGATTCCACGTCCTCGATCCTGGAAAACACCAGGTCCAACCGGTCCAGGAAATAAGCCAGGCACCAGCCGGCCATGATGCCGGCGAGGAGGGCGAAAAGGACGTTTCGGGTCTTCTTGGGCCGGACGGGGAATCTGGGGACGAGGGCCTCGTCAATGATCCTGACGTTGTTTCCTTGAAGCTGTCCGGAAAGCTGGATCTTGACGCTGTCGGCGATGTGGCGGATTTCCCGATCTATTTGTTCCCGAGTCGCCTCCAACTGGGCCTTAAGTTGGATCATCTGGGGATGCCGCGGGGTGTAGCGCCCGGAAAAGTCCGCCCACCCCCCCTCGAGTTTCGCCTTCTGGATTTTGAGCTCCTGCACGAGCGAGCTGTTGACCACGGCGGGCAGGGATTCGAAAGAAGCGGTGGACGCGTCGTCGTTCAACGCCTTCAAAACTTCCTTGGACAGGTACAACCGGTTCTCCAGATTTTGTTCGACATACTTTTGCGCGAGCGTGTTGGCGATCCTGGCGGAAAGTCCTCGGTCCAAAGACTCGGCCGCCAATTCGACCAGCCGGCTTCGGCGGACGGGAACCACTTCAATCTTCTTCTGGAGAGCCGCGGCCGGGTCGCCCCCTTCGTTGAATTCCGGATTTGACTTGAGGTTCAAGTCTTCAACCACGCGCTCGGCCAGCCGGCGGCTTTTAATGATTTCGTACTGCGTTTGGTAATAATCGGCGTCGCGGCTATCGACGCTGACCTCTTCCCGTGTCAAGGTGTTCCCGTTCTCTTTCTCGATCAAGACCAGGGCCGCCGCGCGGTAAACGGGCCTCATGGAAAAGGAGGCCACCGCCGTGGCCCCGGTGACGAGGACGACGAAGGCGGCCGCCGTCCGCCAGCGTCGGCGGAGGGCCTGCCAATAAGCCATGAATTGTTGGGAGAAATCGTCCATCAGAAAATCGCCTGGGGAACGAACACGACGTCGCCGGGCTGGAGGACCAGGTCCTTGCCTTTGTCCCCTTTCGTCACGTCGGCCACGGGAACGACGAAGTTTTCCACCTTTCCTCCGGTCTGGCGGACCACACGGGTCCGGTTGGAAGCGGCGGTTTTTGTGAGGCCCCCCGCCAAGGCGATCGTTTCGACGACCGTGAGGGTTTGGTCGGAGGGAAGCTGGAAGGCGCCGGGGTTCTTGACTTCGCCCAACACGTAGATCTTCCGGGCGTGGTATTCCTTCACCTGGACCGTGACCTGGGGGTGGACCAGATATGTCGCCAACGCGCGGCCAAGCCGCTCTTCAGCCTCGGAGACCGTGAGTCCGGCGACCTGAGCCTGTCCGATCAATGGGAACCCGATTTTCCCGTCGGCGGCCACGCGCGCCTCGCGAGTCAGGTCCTCTTCGCGATAGACGGAAATGTCGAGGATATCTTGGGAACTAATGCGGTATTCCTCGGTCTCCATCTTGCGGAGCGCCGATAGAATAAGCTGGTCCTCGTCCCCGGCGGCCGGGGGGGGCTCCGCCCGAGGCGCCCCGGACCAAACCGACGCGAACCCCAGCAGAAGAAGGGCCGCGCCGGAACGGGAGACGCCCTTCCCCATCAGAAGGTCAGTCCCAACTCGGCGGAGCTCAGGTTGTTGGCGTAGTTGAAGACGTCGAAGTTGGAGCTCCGCGCGCGGTAAAGGCAGCCCACTCTCAGCCAGACGACCTTAAGGAAAGTGAACTTCAAGTCGGCCCCGGCTTGGCTCAACGTGTCCGCTCGCTTGGCGGTTTTGGCGCCGATCGTGATGGCGTCCGGATATTGGTCCGTCCCCCCGCTTCCGTAGATCCGCGCCTCCAAATGATCGCCGATCCCCTGCGTGATGGACAGCCCCCCGGTCGTGGACGTGTAGTAGCGGTTGATGGTTGACTCTTCGAACCTTCGAGACGCCTCCACGGAAACAAAGGTCTTCTCGCCCGCGGCCCATTTGACGGCGGCGTTCAAGAAGGGCGTCGTCACCTTGTTTTTCACCCCGACGAGATCCGTGTCGTAGGAGCGGGTCATGGATCCGGCGACCAATTCGCCTTTCGTCTTCTCCGTCCACTGGCCGCTGACCCCGGCGGCGTAGGAGTCGGTCTTGTTGTTCTTGTAGGTGGACACGTCCACATCGTACTTTGTCGCGCCGTGGAGGTATTCGAGAAAGACTTTCGTCTTCTCCGTGGCCAGCCAGCCCAGCCGCGCGCCGGCGGTCCATGCCGAACGGTCCAGGAGGGTGGCGATTTCGTCGTTCTTCTTGTAGGCGGTCTTGGTGTCGTCGCCGAGGAGTCCCAGGTACGTCTTGCCGCCCAAGGGCAGGTCCAGGCCGCCGGAAACATTGTTCTCGTGGCGCCTGAGGCGCTCGGTCAATTCGCTGTCGGCCGGGTCCGTCGTGGTCAGGTACGTCTCGGTCAGGGAAAGCCGGCCTCCCTCACCGAACTTCCAATCCCCGCCGCCGCGCGCGGATTGGTTGACGGAGTTGTTGGCTTCGTGGAACTTATGGTAGGTGAGGCTTTCGACTCCGTAGTCCAGGCCGAACCCTCCGTTCTCTCCGGCCAGTCCCAAATCCAGGCCGCCCCGGCCGATCAATATCCGGTCCCCCTGCTTTTGCGCGGAAGGCGTCAGGAACACGTTGTCGTCGTATCGAGTTTCGGCCGAGCCGGAAACCTTGGCGGTGAGGGGCCCGTTCCCAAGCGCGAAAACCGGTCGGGCGGGGGCCGCGAACGCGGCCGTCCCCGCCACCCACAGAAGAATTCGGTAAGAGTGTCTCATGGCGTCCTCCTTACTGCGGGGTGGAAGGGCTGACGATCGCAATATCCTCCTCGACCGTTTCGGGCGGCGGCGGAGGCTCCACAAAGTTCTCATCCGGAGGCGGCGTTTCCGCCGTTTCCTTCTTTTCCGTCGTGGTCTCCTCGGTCTCCACCTGTTTATCGACGGGTTTCTGCTGCACCGCCTTTTCGGACACCGCCGCGGGAGAGGCCATTCCGGGGGCTTTCACCTTGTCCGGATCCACGGGAACCACGGCGTCAAGGGCCAGGAGAGTGGGCCTACTTATGATTCCTTTAACATCCACGGCCGCCCACTGGCCGCCGGCGATGTCAACGGACCGGCCCTTCTGCGTGGACAGGCGCACCGCTCCGTTAAAGACGCTGAAGATGGACGGCCCCTTGGGCTTCACGTCGGCGCGAAAGATCGTCCCCCGCACGCTCGCCACGGTCACGGGGGTGCGGACGGTGAATTTGCGCTGGGGATTTTTTGAGACGAAAAATTCAATAACCCCGTGGGGGATGTAAGCGCTCACGGCCTGCAGGGAAACCCCGAAAACCTGGAGGGCCGAATTGGGACAGACCCGAATCTTGGAACCGTCTGTCAAAGCGACCACCGCCGCGCCCTTGGTGGTGCCGATTTTGTCGTAGGTTCCGAATTCGTAGGGGGCCTGGATCTTCGTCCACTTTCCCTGCCCCCCCTTCTTCACCCAAACCGGCCCATCGGCGCTCCGGAGGGTGGCTCCCCCCGCATGAATTGTTCCGGCCGACAACAACAATACCGCGACCGCCGCCCACGAACAACCCGCTTTCCGTATCATGGGATCACCTCTTGGTTGCGAAGTCTAACACCCGTCTCGCGCCGAGGATATCGGGGTACAAAACGGCCATACAAAACCGAGGGGATTGTAACAAAATTAGGAGGGGGTCAAACTCGCCCCCGGGTCCAGTTTGACCAAGGAGGTGTTTTGTATCATGGGACTCGTGGGAAAACGCCTCTTTCTCCTTTCGGCCTGCCTGGCCGCGTGGCTGCCGTTTGTCGGGCGGCCGCTTTTCATCGACGACCATGCCCATTTCCGGGAAGCCGTCCTCCGCGGGCTGGACCCGGCTCGGCCCTACGACGAACGGGGCCTCGGCTGGCGGCCGGGGGAACCGCCCGGGGAAGCCAACCCGCCGATTTATTTTTATCTTGTCGGAGGCATAACGCGCGTCCTGGGCCCCCACCCGGGGCGAATCCACCTGGCGCTCATTTCCCTCCATCTTCTGGGCATGCTGGCCTTTTTCTCCCTGGCCCGGCGATATACGCGCCATCCCTTGTGGGCTTCCCTATTATGGTTAACGACCCCCCACTACTGGCTGACGGCCAATTCCCTGCTCTTGGATTCTCTCCTGGCTCCGTTTTTCCTCATCGGACTTTGGGGATGGATTTCCGGCTGGGAGAATCGCTCGTCCGTCCACTTGGCCGTCGGGGCGCTGTTTCTGGGCTTGACTCCCCTCGTCAAGTACACGGGCTACCTGGCTTGGGCCGTCGTCGGGCTTTGGGCTGTTCTGAACGGTCACAGGCGGGACCGACGTTGGCTGTGGAGCTTGATTCCCCTCGCCTTGTCGGCGGCCTGGTTGACCTGGAGCGGCCGGGTTTACGGCGGCTCTCACCTCGCGGCGACGGCGTCGGCGAGCGTCGTCCCCTTTGATTTTTCCCGGTTGAGCGACCTGTTGGTCTTCTTCCTCGTCTCCACGCCCGTCGCGCTCATCGGCCTAATCAGCGGCTCCGCCGCCTTAGGCGCCGCGAGCCCCGCGAACGGCCTGGCCGCGGTTCGCCCGGGACGGGCGTGGGACCGAACGGACGCGCTTCTTTTCGCCTGGGTCGCGGCGGGGCTGGCGGGCCTCCTATTCGCCCGAGGGTGGGTGTGCGCTCGGTATTTTGTCGTCGTGGGGCCGGCGGCCATCCTATTGAGCGTTCGACTTTCGGAAAACGCCCGGTGGGCCGAATCGAGGGCGTTTCGCTCGGCCGCTTTGGGAGTGCTTGCGGCGTCGGGCGCGGTTTTGGCCGCCGCGGATTATTTTCAGGCCCGGGTGGATCGAAACGCGGCGCGCGACCTTGAGGCCGCCCGCGAACGCCTATCAACCGACGTCCACGGCTGTTACCCGGCGGCGCTTCTCTCGGGCCTAAGCGCGTATTTGCCGCCCGATCGCTGGCGCCCTTTGGAACCGGGAGAGAAACCTTCGCGCGGCGAGGCGGCGGCGATCCCCCTCCGCCAACTGCCGCGGGCTTTCTGGCCGGACGTCGGTGACATGCGCCCGGCCGCCCTGTTCAGTTATCGGTCTCCTCTTCCTGTTCGTCTTCAAGACGGTCCGACGGGGGCGGGCTGGTACGGCTCGGTGTGGGGCCATCATCCTCTGTCTCTGACGACGGCTCCCTTGGAGACATACTTGTTCCTGGTCCCGTCACCTGCCACAGGCGATAGCGCTCCCAGGGACCCGACGAAAAAGTGAAAGGCAGCGCCCCCCAGGCCGACGCGTAGAAGCCGGCCGAACCTTCCATGTCCATGAGCTTGAACGGCCAGGGGGCCGGATAGACGTACTCCTTGACGAGCCCGAGCCGCTCCCGGAACACTGAAAACCACCAGCGGGGCATGACGACCTCCTGGTGGAGGACCAAGTCTCCCGTCTCGAGTTCCGTCGTCGGAAAGAGGGCTTTCCAACCGGCGTATCCCATGAGGCTCCCCGTGAAGGAATCCCCCCCGTAAAACAACCGGCGCCCCGACGACGCCCAACCGTCCCGGGCCGCGTCCCGAACGATCTTCCGACCGACCGCCGCCTGCCGGAAATCCGCCACACCCAGGGCCGCGGTGAAAAGCAGCATCCCCGCGATTCCAAGCGCCGCCCGGCGCGCGAGCGCCCGAGGCTCGTGAGGCTGTTCCCGGCGCCACACCCGGAGGAGCAGGAGCAAAGACGGAGGCAGGATCGTCAGGTAGTAGCGCGCCGCCACCCAGGGCATTACGTAGATCATCTGCGCCGCGCCCAGGACCAGCCAGGACAGGAGAAAAACATCCGTCGGGACGCGGGGGGCGGGCTTGACGGAAAGGATTCGAAGGAAGAACAGGCCCCCCCCCGTGGATAGGAAGGCGACCATGGCCGCCTGGCCCGCCGAAAAACCCCCGGCGGAGGAAGCGAGAAAGATCGTGAACAACGCCGCCCACACGGCCGCCGCTCCGACCCAGGCCTGGCCCCGCCGCCCGATCCCGATCCAGCTTCCCAGGGGGAAGAGGAAGACGCCGCCGAAAAACGTGAGGAACGTCAGGACGTGCGTCCAGGAAAATACCTGCACAACCCTCCGGGACGATTCCAGGAGATGGGACGCGCCGTAGGTGAGCACGTTCCAGCCCGTCCACCCCGCCAAGACCGCCGCCGGAAGGAGCAGCGCCCAAAGCGACGCCGGCCGCCTGCGGCCGTCCGGACCCGGCTCCAAATACCAATAGATTCCGGCCAGCAGCACCACGAAACCGCCCGTGTATTTGGTCAGGATCACGGCCCCCATGAGCGCGCCCGCGAGCGCCAGGAGGAGGGGCCGACCCCGCTTGATCCCCTCGATCCAGGCCACCAGGGCTCCCAGGAAAAAAGTCAGCATCGTCGAGTCGATGAGCAGGGAGTAGGACGACAACCAAAGGGCGGGCGTGACCGCGGCCAGGAACCCCGCCGGCCCCGGCGGGACGAGGCACCGTCGGGCCAGGAGGCCGAGCAAGGGGACCGAGAGGGCGGCGAAGGCCGCCATCCCCATCCGCACGACCCATATCCGGCCGCCCCCCGACGGGTGATCGGGCGCGGGGCCCAGCGAGGGATCCCCCGAAAGCTTGAGCAGGACGGCCATCAAGTAGTGATGGAGCGGCGGGTTGACCATGCGGGGAAACCCGCCCCGTTCCCAGCCCGCGTTGGAAATTCCGTCGTCGTCCGCCCGGAAATCATAGGGCCGCCCCGGGTGGTCCAGGATCCCACGCGCCATGAGCAACTGATAGTGGTCGTCGACGAAATAGGACCGCCCCACGAAGGGAAGCGCCAGAAGAAAGGCGAACAACCACAGGCGGAATTCCAGGGAAAGGCGGAGGGACATTAGTGTTTCGTGTTGTGACCGCTCAGCGGGCGATCTTCTTCTTTGCGATTTCGTCGCCGCCGGCGGCGGCCTTCTTGTACCAATTTGCGGCCTTCGCGGGATCCTTGGGGACCCCCAGGCCGTTTTCGTAAAGCATGGCGAGGTCCCGTTCCGACGGAGAGTGGCCCTTCTCCGCCGCGAGCTTCAGCCAGCGTGCCGCCTCGGCCGGGTCCAGGGGGACGCCGTCGCCGGCCAGGAACAGGTTCGCCAGGGCGTTCTGGCTGGAAAGGTCGCCCTGAACCGCCGCCATCCGGAACCATTTGGCGGCCTCGGCCGAATTCTCGAATACGCCGTCTCCGGACAACAATCGGCGGGCGTAGGCGGCCTGGCAGCCGAGGTCTCCCAGGCGAGCGGCGCGCAACAAAGCGGCGGGAGTTCCCGGCCCCTCCGCCTTGCGGGCCAGGAGCGCGGCCGACGCGGCGTCGCCGCCGTCGGCCGCCTTGGCCAGCCAGTCGGCGGCTTCCTCCGGATGCTGACGAGACAGCAGGGCGCCGAGCTTCGCCTGGGCCCGGACTTCCCCCGCGCGGGCGGCGATCCTATAAAAAGCCGTCGAGTCCTCTCCCTTCTTTTCCGCCGACCGGGCGCGCCAAAAAGCAGCCAAGGGATCTCTCTTGTCCGCCCAGGGGCCCCAGGCGGCCTCGGCGGCGGAAGGATCTCTCTTTCCGCCCCGGCCTTCCCATCGCATGAGTCCCAGGGCCAGGGCGGCCGGCAAAGAGCGGGCGGCTTCCTCCTGATAAAGGGCGGCGGCCGACGCTTCATCGCGGGAGACGCCCCGGCCCGTCTCAAGAAGGCGCGCCCGACGGACCCTGGCGTCCTCAACCCCGGAAAAAGCGGCCCCGTCGAACAACCGCGCCGCTTCGGCCGGATCTTGGCGGCCGCCGCGACCGAGCTCGAAGAAAACCCCCAGGTGATAGCGCCCCACCGCGTCGCCGGCTTCGGCCGCTTCGCCGAATGCCGTGTGCGCCTCCAAAAAGTCACCCGAGGCCTCCCGCAAAAGGCCCAGGTCCACGAGGGCGGGCGGAAAATGCCCCGCGGCCTCGTACAAGGTCCGGGCCTCCGCGAGGTTCCGCGAGACTCCGCGGTCTTCCTCGCACATCCGCGCCAAGGCCGTCCGGGCCCACGCGTCGCCTCCGTCGGCGGCCTGCCGGTAAAGCTTGGCCGCCTCCTTCAAATTTTCCGGAACGCCCAGGCCCTTCTCATAAAGCCGCCCGAGGATCCGCTGGGACAGGGCGTCGCCGGCGGCGGCCGCCTTCTGAAACCGCGCGGCGGCTTGGGAAGCATCTTCCGCCGTGCCGCGGCCCCCCAGTTCCATGATTCCGGTCGCCCAAAGGGCGACGACGTCGCCTTTTTCGGCGGCCGCGGCCAGTCGGCGAAAACCCTCCGCGTCGTCGCGGTCCACGCCCAGGCCCAAGGCGTAAATGAGCCCGAGGTTCCGGAGAGCCGCGGGGTTCCCCTTCTCGGCGGCGCGCCGGAACCACCGCGCTTCGCCGGGATCGCCGAAAAATGATTTCTTCCGACCCTCAAGGGAGAAAGGGGGAAGGGGGCTGCGCAAGGGACGGCGATCGGCGGCCTCGCGGAAGCGGGCATCCAGGGCCCGGTGGTCGAGGCTCCGCTCGCGGTCGGCGTCCTCGGCGAGAAGGGCGTTCAGGGTTTCCTGGCCGGCCGGCTCGGCCTGGGCCACCGCCCGGCGAAGCCAAGTTTCGGCGGCTGCGGGGTCCGCGGAGACCCCCCGTCCCTTCCAGAGCATCCACCCGAGGCGGGCCTGGGCCGGGGCGAAACCCGCCTCGGCCGCCCTCCGAAACCAGGCGGCGGCCTGGGTCTCGTCCCGGGCCGCGTACTTCCCGTCGAAATAGACCGCGCCCAGGCCCGTCATGGCCGAAGCGTCGCCGCCCGCGGCGCGCCGTTCCAATTCCATGACGTCCGGACCGTCCGCCCAGGCCAGGGCGGCCGCGCCGCAAAGCAGGACGGCCGCGAAATGCCGGATCATTGGCGATCCCGATTCAGCAAAGCGTCGTAGGCGCCGGGAGAATACCCGCGCACGGGTTGTCCGTTGATCACGACGAGAGGCACGCCGCTGCCGCCGAAACTTTTGAAGCGGTCGTGGGCTTGAGTATCTTTTTCGACGTTGAATTCTTGGAAGGCCACCCCCTTGGACGCCAAGTAGTCGTGGGCTTTTCGGCAATACGGGCACCAGGACGTCACATAGAGCTCCACCGTCGCGGGCGCACCGGCGCCCCGCAGAAAGCGGAGGTCGCCCGCCGGACCCGTGGAGGCGGGCGCATCATATGCGGACGCGGGCTCCGACTTGATTTTCTTGACCTTGGCTTTTGGGGGCGCTTTCGCGGGGAGCTGCGTCGCGGCGTGGAGGACGCCTTGATCGTCGGTCCACGTGTACAGATCGGCCCGCAAGGGCAGGGGAAGGAGCAAGGCCAGGAGGATCAGTCGCATGGTTTTCGGGCTAGCGCCCTTCAACCATTTCCTCATCTCCCACGATTCGGTCATAGGGTAAGAGTATATCTCGCCCGGGAGCGGTCCCTCAACGGCTATTTGAGTTTCCACACCCGCCGAAGCTCATCGTTAATGGATTCGGCTTCGGCGGCCGAGAGCGCGGCGGCCCGGCGCGGGCGCCGGGCGGATGGCTCCATGGAAGAAAGAAATTCCAGGCAGCTCATGACCCTGGCCCCAGCGGCGCGGACCCATCTCTGAATGGCCCGGTCGTCCGTGACGACGACCGTCTCGCCGGGATCGGCCAGACCGTCCACGCGGTCCTTGATGACCCCGTCGGCGTCGCGACCCCGGGAGAACACGACGGTCGTCGGCCCCGGCCACGAGGGGGACGACGCGTCTTCCCGTCCGTCGAACACGACCGTAACGTGGTGGGACCGGGCCGCTTGCGGGCCCCAAGACTCGATGAATCGGAGGAGCCGTTCCCGCCGGTCGCGCAAGGATCCGCGGCCGAAGGCGTCGGACGCGTGGAGCGCATTGTATCCGTCAACGATGTATCGCACACTGATTCTATGATACCCTTTTCCGAGATGGTAATATTCATCCAATGAAACGCCGCGCCGCGGTCTCAACGCTCGCCCTCGTCCTGTCCTTCGCCGCCCCTCCGGCCCGGCCGGCCGATTCGCCGCCGGTTTCCGATGACGCCGTCTTCAACCGGCTCGCCGAGGAAGGCCTCACCGCCCTCTACAACCTGGACTATGACGGCGCGGAGGCGAAGTTCCAGGACATGGAGACCCGTTTTCCCGACAACCCTCTTTCCCTTTACGCCGGCGCGACGGAGCTGTGGTGGCAGCTCACCAACGAGTTCGACGAGAAAAACCCCTCCATGGAAAAGGACTTCCTGGCCGCCGCCGATCGCGCGGCCGACGCCGCGCACGCGTACATCAAGCGGACGGGCGACCCGGACGGACGGGGCAACCTTTGTCTGGGCGGCGCGCTGGGCCTCAAGGCCCGGTGGGAAGCCATTCAGGGGCAGTGGCTGTCGGCGTACTTCCACGGCAAGAAGGCCTTCAAGCTCCAACAGAAGGCCATTGCCATCAATCCGAATTTGTACGACGCCTACTTGGGCGTCGGAATTTTTCACTATTACGCGGCCACGCTTCCCTCCGCAGTAAAAGTTCTGGCCCATTTCATTTTCGGCGGGAACAAGCAGCAGGGCTTGGACGAGATCCGCATCTCCATGGAGAAGGGGCGGTTTTCCCGGACGGCGGCCCAGCTCTTCATGGTCGGGATCCTCATCAACAACGAGAAGGACCCGTCCGCCGCCTTGGCCCTTCTCAGGGCAGGGCGCCGCGAATACCCCCGCAGCCCTTTCTTCCAGCTCCTCGAAATGTTGGTTTTGGAGGAAGTGAAGGACTGGGACGGGCTGGATCGGGAGTCGCGGGACTTCCTGGCCCGAGTGGACCGCCGCCAACCGTTCTTCAGGCCGGAGTACCGCCACCGAGCCTTGTGGTCCCTGGGGAACGCGGCCCTGGGCCGCGGCGACGCCCGCCGGGCCGTCGAGATCTACGACGGAATTCTGGCCGACTATCCTCTCGAGGACCGGTGGCTCACCATGACCTATCTGAACCGGGGCCGCGCCTATGACCGCCTGGGGGAAAGGGAAAAAGCGATCGCCGACTACAGCGAGGTTCTCAGGCGCCGGGACGTCTGGCAATTGCACGACAAGGCCAAAACCTTTTTGAAAACGCCCGATCACGCATGAAGCCTCTTCACAGGAATTTCGCGCTCATCATTCTGGGCTTGCTCGCCGCGGGAGCCTTGGGGGGGAGCGTGGTTTTTGCCAAGAAGGAGGCGGCGGCCGCCCACCGTCTCCGTTCCGCGGCCATCGCCGAGGCCGCCCGGGCCTCGATTCAAGAGGCGCTGGACGAGCATCTGGGCGGTCTGGCCGACCTATCCAAAGCGTTTGAATCGTCGCCTCCCGCCGCCGACGACGACTACCGGGAATTGGCCGTCCGCACCGCCGTCCAGGGGCCCGCCTTCGCGGGGGTCAATTACCTGAACCACCTTTTCGTCGAGACTTTCGTCTATCCCCTCGGCACCAACCGCGCCGTTGCGGGCCTTGATTTGAAGACCCGGACGGACGCACTGCCGGCGGCCCACCGGGCGGTGGCCTCCCACGAGCCGGCGGCCACGGATTTGGTGGCCCTCGCCCAAGGCGGGCAGGGGTTCCTGGCCTACGTGCCGGTGCGCCGCGAGAACCGTTGGGAGG
>Ga0182011_10003360_pt1 | contig 13135 bp, 10 predicted proteins | sample 711E1DmetaG_FD_120481 | JGI IMG/M metagenome (GOLD analysis project Ga0182011, IMG submission 120481) | Permafrost microbial communities from Stordalen Mire, Sweden - 711E1D metaG | ecosystem: Environmental > Terrestrial > Soil > Wetlands > Permafrost | place: Sweden: Stordalen | collected... | reverse complement strand
TTTATAATTTATAAGTATAATCCGTCATTTTAAGAGATTTCAGACGACCTCAGGGTAGGCTTGATTAGGTAATCTAAATGTTTTCGGACAACCTCAGGTTCGCTGTTAATAAGGATTTTTATTATAAACAAAAAAATGATTGATTTACAATACAGCCGCCATCTTATTGCTTAGGCAACCGGTTGCGAAAACAACAAGAGAATAATATTTTTACTATGAGTAAATGAACTCAGATACTACAGCGACTAATTGAGACTAATAGAACATAGTTCTAGTACACAATACCTTCCAATCACAAATTATATCTGCGATAGTAATTGGCGAGGTATTAGCAACTATGAACAATATCGTAATAGGAATATGCGGTTTTCTATTTTTACACATCGTTGATTTTGTTTCCCTGAAAAAAATACCCTTATTAAAACCACTGATCTGGATCATCGGCGCCGGTTTTTGGTTTTATGCGATTGTGATGTTGTACATCGATCAGGACAAGATGGCATTACCGGTCGGGGTTACGATGTTCGGCTGGATATTGCTAGTAATATCAGTCTCCATATTTATATATGCACTGTTTATTAATCTTCCCTTTCGTAAAACATATGTCGATAAAGGTGTGGGTGACAAACTGATAAAAACCGGACTTTATTCCCTCGCGCGTCATCCTGGCGCAATCTGGTTCATTCTTTTCATGCTGTCTTTAATTCTTGTCTCAAAGTCAAGTTTAATGGCCATCGCCGCACCCATATTTATGGTAATGAACACCATATTGGTAGTTATTCAAGATAAATATTTTTTTACCAGAATGTTTGACGGCTATGACCAATACCAGAAAGAAACGCCGATGTTAGTGCCAAATAAACGGAGTATCAATACCTTCATTAAATCATTACAGCAAACAAGAATTAAAAATTGATTACAGGGAGGGACTCGCCGTGGTTACACTAGATGAACTTTTCCGTCAGGGTAAAAATGAGGAATTGTGGCAGAGATGTTGCGGATTTATTGATTTGAGTCTGCCGGAATTTATGAATGTCCAATCGCGGTTGCTAAGAGAGCAAATAACGCTATTAAAAAAATGTGAATTAGGGCGTCAAATATTCAACGGCGCAAATCCGGAAACAGTCTCTGAGTTTCGTGAATATGTGCCCCTGACGACGTATGCGGATTATGCTTCATATTTAGTGAAAAGAAGGATGGATGTATTGCCCAGGAAGCCGATAATGTGGCAATACACTTCCGGGAAATATGGCGAATACAAACATCGTTGGGCTCCGGTAACTTCCAAACAATTGGAAGAAATCGAACCTTTAATTATGGCACTAGTGTTTTTCTCCTCATGTAAGGAAAGAGGCGACATCGTCTCAAATTTGCATGATAATGTATTCTATGGGATGGCGCCGCCTCCTTATGCTACCGGGTCAATTGCGCGCGCGATGCCGGCCGGATTGTTTAATTTCCTGCCGCCGATTAATCAGGCAGAAGAAACGTCTTTTGAGGAAAGAATACAGCAGGGTTTTGACATGGCTTTGTCTGAAGGGCTGGATTTATGTCTGGCAATGTCCAGTGTGACGGTGGCTATCGGTAACCGTTTTGGTCAAAGGAGCGGCAATACTAACTTAAAAGCCTTGCTCAAACGACCTAAAGTCCTGGCGCGTTTAGCTAAAGGGATGGTGAAAAGCAAACTAGCCCGCAGACCGCTTTTACCGAAAGATATCTGGTCATTGAAAGGTCTGATCACTTTTGGTATCGATGGCACAATATACCGGGAAAAAATCAAAGATATGTGGGGCCGGTATCCTTTGGATTTCCACGGGTGCACCGAGGCGCCTTTAATCGCGATGCAAACCTGGGACTTCCAGGGTATGACTTTTATACCCCAGCTCAATTTCTTTGAATTCATTCCGGAAAAAGAACTCATAAAGTCCAGGAATAATCCTTTGTATCAACCATCGACCTTGTTGATGGATGAATTGCAACCGGGCAACTATGAGCTGGTGATCACCAGCTTCCACGGCGGCCCTTTTATCAGATACAGATTAGGGCATCTGATTAAAATCACGTCATTACGTAACGAGCAACTGGATATAGATATCCCGCAAATGACTTTTCTCACCCGCGTAGATGACCAGATCGATGTTGCCGGTTTTACCCGTCTTTCCGAAAAAGCAATCTGGCAGGCGATCGAAAATTCAGGATTGGCTGTTGAAGGTTGGACAGCCTGTAAAGAAAGTAATGGTGTGCCAGCTTTACACCTGTATATTGAAGCTAAAAACAACGAGAATGCAACAGTTCAAGAGATGACAGACCATATTCATGAAGAGCTGAAAAAGCTGGATACGCCGTATGCGGAACTGGAATCATTTACCGGTCTAAAACCGTTAGTAGTCACACCACTTTTACCGAATTCTTTCCGTCTTTATAAACAGAGACAGCAAGCATTGGGCGCTGATATAACTCAACTTAAACCTCCGCATATTAATCCGGATGATGAAACCATTGAGTTTCTATTAGCTTCGCCTGTCGAAGCACCGGCACAGGAAAATGATATGGTCCCAGTGTAAAAATCTGCGGTTCTTTCAAGTTGTTTAGCGCAGCTATACTTGTGGAGCGGTCACGACCATATTGTGATAGGACACGTAATAAGCAGCATGACAGATAACAAATAAATGTGGAACAATTCGGGTCAGATTGGAGGTTGGCGAATGGATGATCAATATAGAGCCCTCTTCAGCAGAAACATCGGACTTTTTACTGAGGAAGAGCAGGATGTCCTTAGTAAGTCTACGATATCTATTGCCGGCGTGGGCGGCGTAGGTGGATTGGCTGCAGAGAGATTGATAAGACTTGGTGTCGGTCATTTGAAAATTACCGATCCGGGGTATTTTGAAGAAAGCAACGTTAACCGGCAGTTTGGTTCTTCGATGCTGAATTTAGGTCAGAATAAGGCTGATGTCGTGTACAAACAAATCAAGGTGATTAATCCGCAGACGCAGATATTTCACAGCGATGCCGGTATAAGGGACGAGAAAGATGCGAATATTTTCGCCGATGACAGTGATTTTGTGATCGATGCCATGGACCACGGACTGTTCAAACAGTCCATTCTCTTACAAAGAGCGGCGCGGCACAGGGGTATCCATTATCTTTTTACCGCTGCGATCGGATTTGGGGTGATTGCGGCTGTTTTCGATCCTGAAGGGATAACACTCGAAGAATACAATGGATTACCTGTCGATGTGGATATTAATGACCCTGCAAAATTGATGGTGTCGATGGATAAAATTCTTCCTGTTATACCGTCATACGCCAAAGATATGAATATGCTCCAGGAAATTATCAATGGCAAAAGACCCGTGCCAACCAATAGCATTGGCGCCGGGTTAGCTGCAATATTTGCTGCCAGTGAAGCAACCAATGTAATTCTTGGTAAAGATGTGCCCAAAGCGCCGAATTACACATATTTAGACCTGGTTGACCGGCGATTGGTAACCCAGCCTATTTAATAATAAAACTACTTCACTAGATCCGATATAAAAGGCACACCGGCGGGGTGCTTCCAAAAAAGCGGTTAAGGACATATGCTGTAAAGCCAACCTGTAAATCACTTTGCAGCAGCCAAGTGCACAAACCGAGTGATGTAGTATTTTTTATTCCGGGCTTATGGGTTACGCTTATCACTATTCCCAAAGTTAATGCTTTCACAATGCCCTTATGGTCTAAAAGAGCGCCCTGTAATTTTTCTAAACCGAGGACTTTTCCCTCATACATTCGCCGAATCTGAAGCACTATAGTGTACAAACCGGCGGTGGTGTATATTTGCTTCGCTAAGTAAACATTCACTTCGTGAAGTACATGCCGCGATAACCTTCGCTTATACTTCGGTCTGGGTCTGCGTGGGTCACTATTCGTTTCCCGGCATGTAAAAAACAACCAAAACAGAACCGAAATATATTTAATTATTTATTGACAAGATTATGTCCATAGGACATAATCTTAATAACATGGTACGTACTTGTAAGTAAAAGGAAAACAATAGTGACCATATGGGCTCTCATCCCACTTGTTACTTGTCTCGCCTATATTACGTTATTTATAATCTCGTTGTCGTCTATCAAAGGACGAATCAATAGGGTATTTTCTTTCTATCTTGTTGTTTCCGCATTGTGGAGCTTTACCGCGTTTATGCTCCATCTTAATCAAGTTCCACAAAAAACCTTGTTTTGGAACGAAGCCCTAACTGTAGCTTTGATATGGACACTGGTTACTTATTATCATTTTATCCGGGTTTACACCAACAGAACTGCAGGGAAAGATTTATTAATCAGCTATGTTATCCTGGTGGCATTGGCAGTTCTTTGTTTTACAGGCCATATTGTCCAATATGCGTATGTTATTGACGGGGTGTTATACCATAGTCTGGGGAATTCAATCTATTTTATCGGAGCCGTCAGTCTCGCCGCTATTGGCGCCGGATTTTATCTTTTAATCAAGAAATATCGAGGTTCAACCGACCCGGAAGATCGTAATAGAACGATGTATTTACTTATTGGTTGGAGCATATTGCTATTGCTCAGTTACTCCAATCTCATTCCGGCTTTAGCCGGATTCCCGCTGGATCATATCGGCAGTTTTATCAATGGGCTGATTATCAGCTATACTATTTCCAGGTTTCACTTGCTGGATATCAGATTTGTTATCCGCCGAGGGTTAGGATTAACTTTAGCAATCATCCCGATCGCCTCTCTATATATCGGGGGATTGTTATTGATGTTTAAATATTATCCCGAAATACCATTTTATGTTATTTTTCTCATTATTCTTTGTTTAACAGTATTATTGGTAATAGTAAGCTTTGCACTCAGACGTCCTCTTCAGGAATTAGTAGACCGTGTTTTTTACCGGGAAACCTATGACCATCGTCAGACGCTACTTAGTTTTACGAATAAAATGGGTAACATTCTGAATATTGACCAGCTTACGGCGGAAATGCTGCAGGCACTATCAAAAGCTATTCGCGTGTCCCAGGCGGTACTGCTTTTTGAAGAACCCGGCAGCAGTTTATTCACGGTACGGTGTGTATATCCGGAAACAAGTGATCAGACAACTACAGCATTTAGTCTGTCTTTTGACAGTCCGGTAGTGATGTGGTTACGGAAAGAATCACAGGTTCTCACGATGGAACAAATTGATTCAGCTCCCCAGTTCAAAGCATTATGGGAAACTGAAAGAGAAAGTATACATAATTCGCATCTGGAACTTTTCTGTCCTCTGAAAAGTCATGGCAAGCTTGTTGGCATCTTAGGTTTGAGTAAAAAACATACAAATCATTTATTTTTACAAGAAGATATTGAGCTTATCATGAGTGTTGCGAATCAAGCCGGTGTTATTGTCGAAAATGCACAGCTATATTCTCAGGCAATGACATGGGCGATCACGGACGGATTAACACGACTGTATAATCATCGTTATATGCATGAGTGTTTGGATAAGGAAATTGCCCGCGGTACACGATTTGGGACCTCATTTTCGATTATTATGATAGATATTGATTTCCTTAAAACTTACAACGATACCTACGGGCATCTAGAGGGAGATAATGTTCTGGCAATTATGGCCCAGGCTATTCAGGCTTCAATCAGGGTTGTCGACATGGGATTCAGGCATGGTGGTGATGAATTCGCAGTGATTCTACCCGAAACAATGACTGAAGGAGCTTATTTGGTGGCAGAGCGTATTCGTGAGAAGATCGAACAAAAAATATTTAGTGGAAGGTCTTCTCTGACTGCGAGCCTCGGGATAGCAACCTGGCCAACCGATGGTGTCACTAAAGAACAAATCCTTGATGCGGCGGACAAAGCGCTCTATGCGGCAAAAGGGACAGGGCGTAATAGAACCTGTGCCCCATACGATTACAATAAGCAAAGAATGGTAATGGTTGATGAAGGTAGTGAAACACAACGGATAGGAATCAGTATGATATTTGCGCTGGCGGCTACCGTCGATGCTAAAGACCATTACACGTACGGTCATTCAAGAAAGGTCAGTCAATACGCCGTGGCGATGGCACAGTCACTAGATCTCCCTCCGGAGAAAATCGCTGTGATACGAACTGCCGGCCTTTTACATGATATCGGCAAAATCGGTATTCCCGATTCCATCTTGAATAAAGATGGGACGCTCGATGAGTTGGAATGGCGGCAAATTAAATCTCACCCGGAAATGGGGGTAGAAATACTCAGATACGTGGCTGAATTGTCCAGTTCTTTGTCGATTATTTTAAATCATCATGAACACTTTGATGGCAGCGGCTACCCGGCCGGAATAAAAGGCAATGATATCCCTCTGGAAGCGCGGCTTCTGTCAATCGCTGACGCATATGATGCCATGACCTCTCTCCGTCCCTATCATAACCAAAGGACATCTCAGGAAGCTATCGAAGAGTTGAGAAGGTGTGCCGGGACTACTTTTGATCCGGAATTGGTAGATACTTTCTGTAAAATTATCGAATCAATGTCGATGAACCCGGAAAAGGGAAAATAGCATCGAGCGCTTGCGTTTAATGTGTGTAATCCGGAATAAAAACAACGGCCAGAAAATATCACAATAATTTTAATAATTGTACAGGATTACTACTTTTCATCAAAGCATTTTCCCTGCTGACCAACTGGCTCTTCACGAGTTTAGCTAAACTTTGGTCGAGGGTTTGCATTCCATCTTGCATACCGAGCTGCATGACATTTGGTATTTCATGGCTTTTACCCTGACGGATAAGGTTTCTCACCGCAGGGGTGGCCAACAATATTTCAAAAGCTCCTGCTCTTCCCGTTCCATCGGAACGAGGAAGCAGACACTGCATCAATACCGCTTCCAATACCTGGGAAAGTTGCAGTCTGATCTGGTCCTGTTGATTTGCCGGATAAATATCAATAATACGGTCTATCGTCCCCGGAGCACTGGTTGTGTGCAGCGTGCCTAATACCAGATGACCGGTTTCTGCCGCTCTGATGGCCATGGATATTGTGGTTAAATCTCTCATCTCTCCAATATAAATAACATCCGGGTCCTGACGCAGTGTGTGTATCAGGGCATCTTCGAATGATTTAGTATCGTCCCCGAGATCCCGCTGCGCGATAATACATTTATTATTACGGTGTAAATATTCTATGGGGTCTTCAATAGTGATAACGTTACGGCTTTCTGTCTCATTTAAATGATTGATCATTGCTGCCATCGTAGTTGATTTACCGCTGCCGGCAGAACCGGCGACGATGATCATTCCTCTAGGCTTTCGGATAAGTTCTTTGCAGAGGAGGGGTAAATTCAATTGATCAATCGTGGGAATAACAGTAGGTACGAGACGAAGTACGAAAGCGAGAGTACCTCTTTGACGAAATACATTAACACGGAATCGGCCGATTCCGGAGGCGCTGTAGGCACAGTCCAGTTCAAGGTTTTCAGCGAAAACTGCTTGATTTGCGGATGTAGCAAGAGATTTCAATATTGATTCACTATCTTCCACGGTCAGGTCCGGCCACTTCGCAATTGCGGAAAGCTTCCCGAATATCCGGATCATCGGAGGACTCCCTACCCGTAAGTGAAGGTCCGACGCATTTTGCTCTACCATGATTTTAAGAATCTCATCTATATGCATTTTTCTTCCTTAAGAGTAAGTCCAATTTCCATTCCCCAGCCCCCGATAAAAAACCATCTCAATGTTCATGCAGATAATCCCTTGATAATATTGGGGTTAGAATATTTTCAGTACTTTATTATGCACTCTCCCGATTGGAATCTTCACGAGGACTTATCCTTATCCAATTCCTCTTGTAAAGATAGTATATGCTCTTTATTCACAGCGACAAAAGGGGCCATTTCCTGAAAACCGTTTAATTTAGTGATAATCCGGGCATCAGTAACCGGCAGAAATGATTGTGTTTCTTCAAGCACGACGGGTATCTTCTGGAAACTCAATATGTACATACTACCTTTGACTATATAATCGGGAGTTTTGATCAGTACCGGTAATTGTGATTTCTCAACATATGGATATAATTTGAGCCCAACCTGTGCGCCAACGCCTCTAGTTAAATCAGCGTTGTCTGCAGCAACTGCCAGTTGAATGGTCGACTTGTTGAGGTATAAGGTTTTTAGTTTTTCTTTGCTACCATCTGCATTCTGAAAGATCACATCAGTCAGTTCCAGAAACTTACAGTTTCTCGAAAGTTCCCTGTCCGAATTACCATTAAGGGAATCAAGCAGGCGGGTTTCCGGAGACAATATGGTTCCGATAAGGATTTGCGTATGCAAATAGAATTTTGCCAGCTGCGTGGTTGCCGGTTTCATATTCGAACCTCCATTTCATCCCAAATGCACAATGGTATATTCTCGAGGAAATATCAGCGAGATGAGGCTATTTGATAATTCTTGATTTCAGTTATATTTGAAGATTATCATTATTTACTGTCCGTAACAATCGCCCAAACTGACCAGGACCATTGAGTACGATAGTACCATGTACTCACTTTATTCGTTTTGACAACTTAGTTTGAACAGTCTAATATAATAGAAAAATATGTTACAAGGTGAACTTGAAGGGGAAATAATCATATGAGTACTACTAAAGTAATAATAATTGATAAACAACCCTTATTCAGAGGCGGTGTAAAACAGGCATTTGCAGACCGGTCTGAATTTAAAATAGTAGAAGCAAGTCCTGATGATAACCTGCCGCTCATTATCGAAGAAGATTTACCTGACGTAATATTATTGGATATTGATAACCCGTCGCTCAATGGTCTGAAAGTCGGAAAAAGTCTGATTCAACGTTATCCTGCCATCAGATTAATAATAATGACTTCTGAAATTAACAACGATGAATTGTTCGAGGTAATACGTATTGGAGCGGCTGCCTATCTGGATAAAAAAGCAACCACACAAGAACTGGAAAGCATGATGCATCGCGTCTCCCATGGTGAATATCCGATAAATGATAGTCTGCTGGCGACACCTACAGTCGCCGAGCATGTATTGAAACAGTTCCAGGAAATGGTGTCAATGGGAATGTCAGTAGAATCCGTAACTGCCCCTTTAACCAACAGAGAAACCCAAATTTTACGTTATGTAGCTGATGGAAACTCAAATAAGAAAATTGCTCAAATCCTGGATATCAGCGAACAGACAATCAAAAATCACGTTAGTTCAATCCTTCGTAAATTAAATGCGAACGATCGAGCTCATGCCGTAGTGCTGGCAATACGTCGGGGCTGGATTTCCGCAGGCGACTAAACCCGGATGTTAGCTACCGAACGCTATACCTTTCCAGAAATAATTAGATTAACTCAAAATTATCATATATAAGTTACGGGTTATTGTCGTCGTATTTTAGCCGGTAAATGTTTTTAGTCATATAATTGTCTGTTTTGAAGCCCGCTAACATTTTCTTTGTGACAGGTAACTCATTTTGGGTTGTTTTAGGTTTCTCAACGATAATTGCCGATGGATTCCGTTCATTTTCATTTGTTGCCATGTCAATATAGCCATTTGCCCATCAAAGTTGATGTCCGGATACTCACCGAAGAATCGAGGCAGCGAGCGAATGAGTTTGAATCATAAATGTTGTATAATAACTGATAAGTATTGACGAGTTACTTTTAAAATTGGACAAAGTTGGAAACCAGCCTTTAAAAGGTGTCATTTTATAATGATCCGATGGAGCAATAGACACAACTGCTGTTCCTGAGTTTATAGCTAAATATAGGAAATGGGAATTTTACATTCATATTGCTATTCCTTATTAGAGAACAATACGCTAGCCGGTAAAGTGTAAATTGCTATAAAAATATCCGATTTACTTCAGTAAAAATGAATGAGATAATATTCGGAATATAGCTCGAGGAAAATACTATATGATAAATAACCCGTATCGTTTATTAGGAATAGGGATGGCGATCGCCGGCGCCATTTTTGCCCCCATAACTTATTTCCTCATCAATTCGATTCCCCTGACCGCGATTGCTTTATCCGCCATCATGATTGGTTTTACCAGTATTGCCTTAGCAACTGCCCGCCCGCAAATTTCTCCGGAAGCAAGCCAATTGATACTTGAGACAGGGATGGAGAATATCGCTGCTTTGTTAGAAGAGTTAGGACTCAATAATAAGGCTATTTATCTCCCATCATCCATGAGAACTGGTAATGCACAGGCTCTTATTCCGCTAAACGGCGACATTGACATACACCGAATCAAAGGGAAAATACCCAAAAGATTAATTGTCCGGTATGGAGATAATCCGGGTGACATGGCAATTGCCGTAACCGCGCCGGGTGGGACCGGTCTCAACAAATTAGAAATTAAACCAGGACCGGCTTCATCGGAGATAGAACAAGCAATTACTTATGTTTTAGTCGGGCTTCTTGACCTCGCAAATTCAGTAGAAGTCAGTATCAATGAAAAACAAATAAATGTGACCGTTTCCAACCCCAAATTGCATTACGAAAATCTGTGGTACTATCGCTGCATGGGCAGTCCAATCGCATCTATTGTCGCCTCAATCGCCAGCGATGGTATAGGAAAACCGGTAAGAATATCAGAGGAAAATTATCATAAGGGGAATAGTATTATCCAGCTTGAGGTATTGGATTGAGAGTCTATAACAGATATTTATTATCTCTGATTCTGGCCTCTTGTTTGATCGATGTATTCTTCGCTTTTAAGAAACAGACAGATATTTCAGTATGTTTTACCGTTTTGGTAATCGTCTATCTTTTAATAACTATTCTCTTCATCTACTTGAGTCCACAGACTCGGAAGATACTATCGATAATGTCTATTGTATTTTCGGCCGGTTTTGGGGTTATTGTTATCCTCAAGGTTTTGGAGGTCCTTGGTCTCAAATGATACTAAGGAATAATTTCCTGAAAAAGATAGCAATTGTGATATGTATCGTGATATGTTTTGTCATGATTGGTGCACCCGTGCTTGCGGTCGATAAACAGGAAAATCCGGACATTGCCAAGGTTGTTTTTAGCGGTATTTCTCTTTTTCAATTTTATTCCGGTAATCTCGATTCTATTTTAGTGAAGAATCAGCAAAATATTGAGACAAATATCCAGAATTCTCCTTTTGCCAACGTACCACAGAGCACGGAGACTTCTCTCCATAATTTCCTTTCCTCTGCTAATGATCTTTGCAGTCAGATACTTGACCTTGATACAGAAACTAACAATATTAATGTATTGTTACACGAATTCAGATACCAAGAAGCATCTCCATTAATCAACGAAGTTTTGACAAATCTGGCAAATGGAAACCAAAACCTCGATACGATCGAACAGGCAGTGAATATTACGGGCAATGAATTTCAGGTTGCCACCGCAGATGAAAATAGCGGTCTCTACACAGCCTATGCGGCGGTGCTGGATAGAATCCAGAAACTGAAAGATTTACTTGTTTTATATCAAAGTATTACTGAAGAACAACAAACCGAGGTACTGAATGAAAAAACACTACAGACTCCTGATATAACTCTGCAAATAAACCCAATTGAGGCATTTGTCGGTGATACGATCAATGTCGAGGTGACCCTTTCAGCAAATGGCAAACCACTCGGTAACCGCCAGATAGAAATTTTGCTAAATAGTACTCCATACCTTACTGTTACAACTGATTCGCAAGGGCATAATCTCAGTTCATTGCAGGTGCCGTACTGGTACATTCCCGAAATGCAAATACAATCACTTTATTATCCACAAACGAATGATATAAATATATACCAATCTACGTTGAGTTCACCGGCCACTTTAAAAGTTTTGTTTTATGATACGGGTTTGACACTTAAGACAGATACCAAGAATTATCCCGGGAAAGAAGCCTCTATTTTCGGGCAATTCTCTTACGGTTCATCTCCACTGCCCGATAAAAGGGATATCGAGATTTACTTAGATAATACACTGGTCGGAAAAACCGAGGTTACCGGTGATTTTACTTATAGGCTTTCCTTAGCTGCGAATACGGCACTCGGTAAACATCTAGTTACGGTATCGGCTCTTGCTAACGGAAGGTATGATTCTGTGGTCACCAATGCCATGATAAATGTGAAAAAAACCACTCCGGTGCTCATCGTAGATATGCCATATCTGGCGATTATCCCCGGTAATATCATCGTTCAAGGTAAAATAGATTCTGAAATTGGTCCTTATGGTCAAGCCAATATCACGATTATTTTTGAAGGAAAACAGGTGGAAGCGGTTAGTAGTAACGATGGGGAATTTACCGCCACAATCGGAAATAATATCGGTTTTGGATTATTCGGGTCTCAATCAATAGATTTTGAGGTAAAACCGAACGAATCATGGCAGACCGGTATAATAACTTCACGTAAAATTATGACAATATACGTGGTAAATTGCAGCATATTTTTCTTTATTCTGGTTGTTTTAGGAGTAATTTTACCGCGTAGGTTGAAATTCAGAAGCGGGGCTAGAGGGAAAAAGAGATTGTCTCCAGAAGCTCCAATCGCGCAACAAAAAATGCCTTCGGTTGATATTGTAGCCATTACTGATAATGTCCTACAGAAAAACGATAACAATGACAAGAAGCCGGCAAATAGCAGGTTGTTTTACTGGTACCGCATTGTAATTCAGCTTGTACAAAGAGCCTCCGGAGTGTTGTTGAAACCGAACCAAACATTACGTGAATTTGTCAGAGATACAGGCAAGGCAACAGGGCCGGTCAGCAAGCCGCTGATTGAATTTACCAGAATGATAGAGAGAGTTTTGTATTCGCAGCATCAGGTTACGGAGGATGAAATTAAAAGCGGAGAGCAATTGGCACGTAATGTACAAGAGGGTCTGAGAAAATGAAGATCCAGCAATTGCTTATCATTACCGTAGCAATAACGCTTGTTATTTCTTTGGCTTGTATTACTGTCTTCCCGTCTGTGCACGACTTTTTGGAATACAACACAACATGGAATGGTATCCGTCAAAGTCTTAACGGTCTTAACGCCAGCACCATTAATTCACCGCAGAAATTAACTCAAACCGATACGAACAGCGCTTTAATCTGCATACCATATATACAATATGATAATACTGAACTTGGGTCGTATAAAAACTTCCTGGATAACGGCGG
>Ga0182011_10003359_pt1 | contig 13137 bp, 19 predicted proteins | sample 711E1DmetaG_FD_120481 | JGI IMG/M metagenome (GOLD analysis project Ga0182011, IMG submission 120481) | Permafrost microbial communities from Stordalen Mire, Sweden - 711E1D metaG | ecosystem: Environmental > Terrestrial > Soil > Wetlands > Permafrost | place: Sweden: Stordalen | collected... | reverse complement strand
GGTCATCGATACCTCTCCCTCCGAGGATCGAACGACCGTGGCCGATGACGCGGGGTGCAGGCCGGCAGCGAACACCCAGGCGCCAGCCTGTTGCAGATCGTTGTTGAACGCGTCCACCTGAGCAGCGAGGCGCTGCGCGTCGGGGGTGGAGAAGTCGACCTCGAACGTGTCGTCGTGCCAGACGGAGATCAGGTATTGCGGCATCTTGGCTGCTCCTTACGTTTAGAAGGTCAGATTGGTTCAGTGGGCGTGTCGTGCCAGCGCCGGAACAATGATCGCCGCTGCGACCAGGTGCAGGCCAACAAGGGCGACCCTGCTGGCCGTCGTGTCCGCGAACGCTGTCGGGGCGGCACAGGAGATCGCCGTGAGCCCGATAGTGACCTGGACAAACTGCCGACGCGGGGCGGAGCTACGCCGGTTCAGCAACGCGACGAGCACCCCGCCGATGACGGCGGCCACGAATGTGACCTGGGCGAAAGCCGCCAGTGGGATCTTGCCGTGAAGCGCCAGCGGGACCCCCGCGGCGCGCAGACCAACCGCACCGGCAGTCGTAACCGCGGCGGCCAACACACCGACCGAGACCGTGGTACGCGCCAGCGTGCCGGTCAGCCGAGACGGGACGTGCTCGGCACTGACGTCGGGGGACGAGGTCACTGTAGACATGGTTGTTCCTTTCGTTCGGCGGCAGTGCCCCGTGCACCCGCTCACCATGTCCACGAACGGCCAAGGCGGAATCGACAACGAAGCTGTTATTCTTCCGGGGCTCCGCGTCGTGCCGACCAGCGCTCCCCCTCCGAGCCGGCGGTCGGGGCACCCCACCCAACGGGTCGTAACGGCTGCTCAGTCTCCACGATTCGGGCTCTCCGATCACGAGTTGAGCCGCCAGCTTCGATAGATCGGTACGACGCATCACCGCCAGATAGGCCCAACGGGAGGCCGAGTGACCAAGTACATAGAGGACAGCTCGAACTTTGGAGCTGATGGCCCCTTTTTCCGCATCATCCGAGAAGGCTTGCAAGGCCTAGCCGACGGCGAGGACTACTTCGATCTGCTAGCTGACGATGTCGTCTTCGAGTACGTCATCTCTGTACCTGGTTATCCGAAGCGTGTTGAAGGGCGACAGAACATCATCGACCTATACAGCGACTACGACAGCTTTATGGCCGTGAACAGCGCTGACGGTCTCCATGTCTATCGAGATCCCGCGGCGTCGGTCGTGATCCTTGAGTATGAGGTGCATGGCGAATCAGTGCAGACGGGTCGTCCGTACGACAACCGGTTCGTCTCGATCGTGACGATCAAAGATGGCAAAGTGACACGGTGGCGGGACTACTTAGACCCTGTGGCAGTCTTCGACGCCGCGGGTTGGCCTGGTGGTCAGGGCTAGGCAGTGATCGCCGAACCGCAGCAGTCGACAAGGGGTTCATTCCGCACGATCGTCCCACCCATCCGGCGAACTGGGCGACCCCCGAGGCACGGCTCCAGAGAGACGGCAGGTACACAATGGAAGCAAATGAGCGGACCGGCCGATCGCCTGACACAGAAAGGAGACTGAAGATGTCGGCAACTCTCAAGCTCACGCACAAGGCGATCGGAGTGGAGGTCCGTCGTGGCACGTACGATGTCGTGGTCGACGGTGAGCGTGTCGGGTCGGTCGAAATGAACGACACGATCGAGATACCAATCGAAGCTGGACATCACACCCTGCAAGCCCGCAACGGCCGAAACTTGAGCCGCACTCTGACCTTCGACGCGGCCGAGGGCCAGGTCGTCGCGTTCCGATGCACCGGAAAGAGGTTCTTGCCGATCTTTCTCCTGTCGTTCGTCGTGCCACGCCTGGCGCTCTCGCTCCGTCCGGAGTAGCAGGGGCTCTCGGAATCGAAAGGTTCCTAAGCCACTCATCTGGGAGAGCACCTGTGCAAACCGACGCTACGCGCACATGCGAGCTGCTGGTGGGCTTGCGCGACGTGACCGTGCTCGGCGTCGACGAGAGGCTCCGGCAGCCCGATGAGGTCTGCGTCGACCTTCAGCACCCCTGGATCCATCGCCCTATCGCGATCCCAGAAGGTTCAGGTGCCCCGTTCGACGCCGTCATCAAAGTGGGGCATGCCCCCGAAGTGCCTTCGTTCGGGGTCACCCAGATCGGGCACGCAGAACGTCGCCGACAAACGGGCTCTGGCCGCGCCCGATCGACTGTTCTAGGGTCACACGGCGCAAGCTTTGGCATCGAACAATGGCGGAACCGCCGAGCTGAGCGTATGTGCAGCCATCGTCGATGAGTGCGGAATCCCTCCCGTGCCGGGTTCGAACGTGGATCATTCACTGCTTGGACGAACGGACACGGCGACTGCCCGCTGACGCTGGGAGAACGTTGTGATTATGACGAGCGGAGGAGGTGGGATTGAACCCACGGACCCTTGCAGGTCACACGATTTCCAATCCCATCGAGCTGGTCTAACGCTGTCCGGGTTTGTCCATTCTCGCAGGTCAGGTGAGGTGTCGCGTCCGGCGGCGTCCGGGTCAGGCCGCTCAAGTCCCTCGGTTTGGTGGTCAGTTTGGTGGTCAAATCTCGGCAAGGACGAGGCGACTGTGGCTGACATATCCGTCGATTGGTCGCGCCGATCGACCGTGTACGGGCAGACATTCGGGGCGTTGATCTGTGCGCGGAGTAAGCACGCCAGCGTCTTCGGCCATCAAGGTCCCCGGCCTCGCTTCGCCATGATCTCGCCGTCACGGCAGGCGAGCGTGATCAGGACGACGCAGTGGGAAGCAGCATTCGAATGCCACGCAGCAATCAAAACCCTGTCGGGTCGCGTAGTTGCCTTAGCTCTGTCTCGGATCGCTCGAGTCCTCCGCTGAAGCGTGGACCTCTAAAACGATCTTAGGGCTCGTCGACCAGTGGTCATCGAGGCGAGCCTTGGGCTGGAAAACTGTACCGAATCCCAATAGAACGGCTCTCAGCACGGTCTTCGCGATCTTAACCAGAACCGGTTGGCGCACGTTTTGATCGTAGCGATCGAGCACGCCGACTGCCTGGCGCGACGCCTTCCGTGGCACACATAACGCCACGGATCGCGCGATACAGCAGCGCGCCAGTATCGGCAGGGCGCTGATCAGCCGACCGTCCCGGAACCGTCTGATCGGTACTCCTAGCGTCGGACCGCCGGTCGATGTAGGTGCGGCAATTTTGTCGTGCCCCCCGCCCAGAGCGCGAAGGCATCAGGGCGACTGTGTGGTGCCTCGTCAGGATCCGGAGCGGCCCAGCCGTTTCGTCGGAAGCGAAGTTCTCGACTAAGGGAAGGCTCAAGGTCATCCCTGATTGCCACACGTCACGAATGTCGTGACAATGGGATGCAAAGACCCTCGCACAGCGACCTTTCATCGATTAGATGCTGGGACAAACGCGGGCGACCCCGCTAAGGTGCGGCCAGCCTGTGCGGCGATAGCGCAAAGGACAACATGTGAGAACCGCTACTCTCCCTGACACCTTCGACCATCAAACCGAGAGTCGCTGGGCCGTGGAGACCCATAGGCTGACCAAGCGGTTCGGCGAGAACGTGGCCGTGAACAACGTCGAGCTTCTCGTCCCTAGAGGATGTGCGTTCGGCTACCTCGGTCCCAACGGCGCCGGCAAGACCACTCTCATCCGAGTGCTGTTGGGGTTGACACACGCCGATGCCGGCACGATGTCGCTACTCGGATACCCCGTTCCAAGACATCGCGACGTGGCCTTGGCCCGAGTCGGTGCCATTGTTGACGAGCCAAGGTTTCACAGCCATCTGACCGGGAGGCAGAACCTCCAGATCCTCGCCGCGGCACGCGAACCGGAGTCACGTGACCGCATCGGGCCGTCGCTCGAACGCGTCGGGCTCGCTGGCCGCGCTGATGACAAGGTGTCGAAGTACTCGATGGGCATGCGCCAACGTCTCGGCGTCGCCGCCTGCCTGATCGGGGACCCCCAGCTGCTCATCCTGGACGAGCCGATGAACGGTCTCGATCCGGCGGGCATGGCCGACATGCGAGAGATGATCGTCTCGCTCGTGGCCGAGGGCCGCACGGTTGTGTTGTACTCCCATCTTCTCGACGAGGTCGAGCGAACCTGCGATGCCGTGGCGATCGTGGACCGGGGCAAGGTGGTCCGGCAGGGCCCGATCTCAGAATTGCTGGCGGGAGCGAGCCTTGCCCTCCAGATCGAATGCTCCGAGCCTGATCGAGCGCAAAGTCTCATCGACGCCGTCCGGTTCGCGGCCCACATCGAAGTCGGGTCGCTGGGCCTTGGCATCAGCTTGCCGGCCGGGACGCCGCGCGATGTCGTTGCCGAGATCAACCGCGTTCTGGTAGAGGGTGGTATCTCGGTGTATAGGCTGCAGGAGATTCAGGCCTCGCTCGAATCGTGGTTCCTGCAGGTCACCAGTCGATTGGGGGCTGCGGAATGACGACGCCACCAGCGGTCGCAACCGTGGCAACTGTGCCGAACGCCGCGCCGAGTGATCATCGGGGTTCGCCGATACCCACAGGCGCCATGATCACGACGAGGTTTATGGAACTGCGCAAGCGGCGCGGCCTCATGATCGCCCTCATCGTGGTGAATATCGGCCTTCCCACGGTCTTCCTCGTCATCCGGCTACTCGCACACGCAATCGCGCCGAAGTCCTACGGGCCGGCCGGTGGCTACGACATCTTCACCAACCTCGTGGCCGGCGTGATGTACGTCTTCGGCTTCATCGTCGCAGCCACGCTCGGCTGCGCGGCGGGGTCTGTGGACCTCACCGAAGGGATGTTTCGGCACCTTGTGGTCACGGGTCGCTCGCGGCTAGCACTGTATCTTGCCCGGATCCCCGCCGGGCTCGCCATCGTGGTGCCGCTCGTGGCGATCGGTTTCACGATCGTCTGCACGGTGTGCGTCACCGCGGCGCCGGCGAAGCTGAACTTCGACGGGGTGAATGTGCCTGCGGGCCTCTCGCGGGCCGGGCTCGCGAACTGGGCAGAAGGACATCCGGACGAGGTCATTTGCAATTTCGACACCCGGCTCGGGCCGTCCACGCCGAACGCCTCCGAGATCAACTCTGTGTTTAACAACGTGCGTTGTGGCAACGGGGTGCAGTTTGGTCCACCGCCGGTTAGTGGTGGCGCTAAGCCGACTGAAGCCGAGATCAGGGCGGTCGCCGCCCAGATAGCTCGGATGGACTACGCGGACTACGCCTCTCAGTTCCTGTCCCCATCCGACTCGCTCATGATCTACAGCGGGCTTTGGATCGAGCTCGAAGCGGTTATCGGGTTCACCGTTGGTCTCGGGCTGGCGTCGTTGATGGGCCAGCGGACCGTGCCAGTGGTCCTTTTGATCGTGCTCGAGCTCATCCTCACGCCGATCTTGTCGACGAACGTCATCCCGCACGTGATCAATCTCCAGCGGGGGGTGGTGGGCCTGGCTATGGCCCATCTGGAACCGGGTGGCTTACCGCTCGCCTTCGGAGGCAACAGTCGAGGGGGCATCTCGCAACTGGTGCCGGAGTCCACCGCCGTCGCCGCCTGCGTCATCGCCGCCTGGCTCGTCGGCTGGACGGTCCTCGGGGCCTGGCGAATGATGACCCGAGACGCTTAGCCAATACGTCCCGACTGCTTTCGCCATGGTGGATCGGCAGAGGTTCTGCTCCGTAATGCCGGGAGGAGTATGCCTCTCGGCCTGCCGATTCGCCGACCCGCTAACGCCCGCGGACTGTCCGATATTGCCGGTCGAGTCGAATGGTCGAGCTGGGACCGCATTACCCGGAGGAATGCGACCCCGACCCGTCTCGATCTGGCGTGGCGGTCCCACCGAGGCGGGCCCGCGTTCTGTGGGTCGTTCCGTATCCGTGCGCCACTGAACGCCGGCTCGGTGGTGTGGACCGGCTAGGCGTCCCCCCCATTGCCGCGTCTAGCCAGCTCCACCAAGCGACCCACGTTCACGGTCCAGCCCACGCCGAAGCCGTACGGCATCAAGATTCGCGAGTCGTCAGGAGACCAAACGGACGCGAGGAGCCGTCGAAACGTCGGTCGCCGGAGATCGTAAGGCACGATGCCGGCGACCTTCCCAACCCACCGTCTCTCGTCCGGCGGCTTCCTGAGCTCCTGGATAATGGCGGCTGCCAGCAGTGCTGCAACGACGACCAACGAGACGGTTCTTTCGGTGGATCGCTCGGTCTCATTCGCCATGCCGCCATTGTCGCAGCTACCACCTCGACCCGCGACCTCTATTGCTGCCGGTTGGGTGAGGTGACGCTCCCGAGGGTCTGGGCTGGGACTGCGTCGGAGCGTCTTGACGTTCGGCCCGCGCGTTCTGCGCCTCACAGCGCCTTCAAGTAGGTCCGACTTCTCGGTCGATCGTCAACGCGTTTGACTCTCGCAGCACTGACTTCTAGTCATCTCTAGATGAATAGAGAAGTACTGAGGCAATCGATCAGCTTCCAGCTGAACCCGGACTCCGGAGTGCCCGCGTATCTGCAGCTGGCACAGCAGGTCAAGCAGCCATCCGGATGGGGATACTGGATGTTGGAGACAAGCTGCCGACGGTGAAAGAGGTGGTGGCCGAGGTGGCGATCAACCCCAACACGGTGATGAAGGCCTACTGGCAGCTCGAACACGAAGGCCTCGTGGAAGGCCGCCAAGGTGTGGGCACGTTTGTCTCTCGGCGTCCTTCGGGCCCACCGCCAGACACCCAGGCGCGGCTCGCCCGAAGCCTCGAACGGTGGGTGCAGACGGCGCGACATGAGGGCCTCGACGATGAGTCCATCGAGTCCATGCTGCGGGCAACGCTGTCCGGCTCGCGCGTTGAGAGAACAGCGTGAGCATGCGCGACGCACCGGCGATCCACACGACCGGGTTCGGCAAGCGCTACGGCTCCAACTGGGCACTGCAGCACTTCTCGGTGTCCGTGCCGCGGGGTCATGTCACAGCATTGGTCGGCGCGAACGGAGCGGGAAAGACGACCTTGCTCAAGCTCCTCGTCGGGCTGTGTGCCCCGAGTGAGGGTGAGGCCGAAGTGCTCGGACGGATACCTCAACAGAGCGAGGAGTTCTTGGCGAGCATCGGATACTTGGCCCAAGACGTGCCCCTCTACAAGCGGCTCAGCGCGGACGATCACCTGGAGATAGTGACCGGCTCCACAACGGTTGGAGCGAGATGTCACGGCAGTTCGCCGTGCTGCTGAGAAGGGCCGGCGTCGTTCACCATCGGCTTTACGACTGTCGGCACACTGCAGCCAGCCTCCTTCTGGCACAGGGCGTGCCACCACGAGTCGTGATGGAAACGCTTGGCCACTCCTCTTACTCGTTGACGATGGACACTTACGCGCATGTGTACGCGGACGCGCTCCGAGAGGTGTTGAGCGCCGCGGCGGCAATCGATCGTGCGCTCGCTCCGCAGGATTCCGCGTTGCCGGTACGGGGCCCCGCCGTCTGATCTCTGGACGTCACCTTCAGGGTCGTCGAGGGCGTCTGGGAGGTGAGTGGAGCGCCTTCTCGGTCGGACACGGTAACCCTCACCCCGCACGAGGGACGGCTGGGCCTGAGGGTCGCCGCCGCCGCGGCGCTGCCGGCCGAGGCGGACCTCCGGACATGGTTCGCCGACGTCGCCCGCCTTGGACGAGAGAGTTCTGGACGCTGCGCTGACGTGTGTAACGGCTCTCCCTTGGCGCGCGACCCGCTTCTCCGATTGGCGGCCCGCTTCTCCGATTGGCGGCCCGCTTCTCCGTTCCGACCGCGTCGCTACCGGCAAAGTTTGGTGGTCAGTTTGGTGGTCAAAACGCTTTCGCGCCCACGTCGCAACCCTCACAGAGGGGATTCTCAAGCCCCTGACCAGGGCGTTTGCAGCGGAGGAGGTGGGATTTGAACCCACGGACCCTTGCAGGTCACACGATTTCCAATCGTGCCGATTCGGCCGCTCTCGCACTCCTCCAACAGGCCTCAGCCCGCTATCGTTGCACTTACTGGCGCTGTCGCGCGCAGTAGCCGGGTTCTGCGCAACGGGCGACCGTGAATCGGGTCAGGGCCGGAAGGCAGCAGCTCTCAGCGGATTCGCCTGTGTGCCGCAGGGGACCTGGCTGCTGCGCACGACAGCGCCGGAGCCGTGGAGGGCGTCGCTTCCGACGCAGCCGGGCCCGGTTCTCGATGTCGCGGGCCCGGTTCCCGACAACGCGGGACGACGCGTGCTCACGGCGGTCGCCCGCGGTCGGTGACGTTCGACAAGTCGTAGGCTCGGATCAATGGTCGATTACCAGTCCCTCTACCGGCGCTACCGCCCGCAGCGCTTTGCCGAGGTCCGCGGCCAGGACCATGTTGTCAACGCCCTCCGCCATGCCGTGCGGGACGATCGCGTGGCGCACGCGTACCTCTTCTCCGGGCCGCGAGGGACTGGGAAGACGTCGACCGCGCGGATCCTCGCGAAGGCACTGAATTGCGAAAGCCCGGTCGACGGTGAGCCGTGCGGTGTGTGCGACTCCTGCGTGGATATCACGAGGGGTGCCTCCTTCGACGTCCACGAGCTCGACGCGGCGTCCAACAATGGCGTTGATGCCATGAGAGACCTCGTTGCAAGAGCTTCCCTCGCCACGCCCGGGCGCTGGAAGGTGTACATCGTCGACGAGGTTCACATGCTCTCGCAGGCCGCGTCGAACGCGCTGTTGAAAACGTTGGAAGAACCCCCGGACCATGTCGTGTTCGTGCTTGCCACAACCGATCCCCAGAAGGTCCTTCCTACGATTCGCAGCCGGACGCAGCACTACGAGTTCCGTCTGCTCGATGCCGACGTGCTGGCGCTGCTGCTCGCGGACATAGCGAGAGACGCTCAGCTCGATCTGCCCGACTCTGCCGTGGAGTCCGCAGTTCGTCGCGGGCGTGGCTCGGCGCGTGACGCACTTTCTGCGCTCGACCAGGTGGTGGCATCCGGCGTCGTGGAGGATGACAGTCCGTTGCTGCACGAGCTGCTCGTCGCGCTGGCGGAGCGTGACACGGCGCGTGCTCTGCAGGTCGTCGAAAGCGCACTCGTCTCGGGCCGCGACGCGCCACGGATCGCTGCTGAGCTCCTCGAAGAGCTGCGAGGCCAGTTCCTGGCGGCCGTGGCGCCCGACTTGCCTCGCGAGGGTGAGCCACCGGCGCCGCAGGCTTCCACCCCGGGACTGCCTCATAGCGGGCAGGTTCTACTGCTCGGGCCTGCTCGGAGCGTCCGCGCCATGGAGGTGCTGGGAACAGCGCTCGTGGCGATGCGAGACGCCCTCGATGCCCGGATCACTCTCGAGGTGGCCATTGTCCGCCTCACCCACCCCGAGGTCGACGACGATTCGAGCGCCCTGCTCGAAAGGATCGAGCGCCTCGAACGCCGCCTCCAGAACCTCGCGGCGCCAGTTGCTGCTGCGCCGCCGCCCCCGCCCCCTCCGCCATACCCTGTCGCACCGACTCCGAAGCCGGCGCCCCCCGCGGCCCGAGCTTCTGAGCCGCACGAGCATCTCTCCGGAAGTCACGACGACCTGGGATCGCAGCCGGCGCTCGGCGCCTTCGGCGGCGGCGCCGTCTTGGCGGGCGCGAATCAACCGGGCCCTTCTGGGTCGCCTGCCGCCACGCCGCCACCGACGGCCGGCCCGCTGAGCGCCGCCCCTGCCGTCACGTCGCCACCGCTGAGCGACGGTCCCGCGGCCGAGCCGTCACCGGAGAGCGCCCTGCCTCCGCCCACCCGGGATGAGCTCGTCGCTGCGTGGGGCGACCACGTTCTGAGCCAACTGCGCCCCCGAGTTCGCGCCGTGTTCGCCGTGGGCCGGTTCCTCGCGACCGAGGGCGCGACGGCGATTCTGGCTCTGCCGAACTCCGCCCACGTCGAGCGCGCGAGCTTTGACTGCGAGGAGGTCGCAGAAGCGCTCAGCCGGTATTTCGGTCGCCCCGTTCACTTGCGGCTCATCGCCGAAACGGGCCTCGGGGCCGCGTACTCCGCGCCCGCCTCGACATCCAGTGGCCCTCGGGGAACCTCGGAAGCAAAGGGCGACGCCCACAGCCCGTCGGCGCCGTCGCCCACGCCGGAGACTGGCATTCGGGGTGAAGTCCCGGGGTCCGCAGCCGGAGGCACCTACCCCCGCTCGTCGGTGGCTTCGGGTGCCCCAGGCCGGGCCGCATCTGGTCGCAAGGCGTCCGCAGGCCGTGGTGCGGATGGCATCGATGACGAGATGCTCGACCCGGAGGATCTCGACCCAAATGCCGAAAGCGTTGCGGGCACGACGCTCTCATGGGCGCAAGACCGGCTCATGGAGGCGTTTCCCGGAGCAGAGGAGGTCTGACATGGCGGAAGGCGGCTCGTCTCCGACCGGGGGGCTGGGTGACTTATTCTCCCGGCTCCAGGAAGCTCGGGCTGACCTCGAGGCGCAAGAGGAAGCGATCGAGGCGACCATCGTCGAGGGCCACGCAGCCGGCGGCGCCGTTGTCATACGGCTGACTGGCTCGCTCGAAGCCGAGTCCGTGCACATCGACCCTTCGATCGTCGACCCCGCGGACCCGGCGCTTCTCGAGGACGCCGTGCTCGCGGCGCTTCACGACGCGCTCGGCAGGATCATCGAGCTCAGGTCTTCAGTACAAGCGCCGGTCGATCCCGCCTTTGCGGGCGGGGTCGACCTCGGTGGCTTCGTCGGCAATCTCGACCTCGGGGGACTCCTGGCCGGCGTCGACCTCGAGGGGCTGATGGGGAACCTGGGCATGGGCATGGATCTCAGCACTCTTGCCGGGCTCGGTGAGCTCGGCGAAGGCGAGGATGACGACGAGTACATCGACCAAGTCGACGACGAAGTCGACGACGAGCCCCAGGCCTGACCGGCCAGTGTTCGCCGGGCCGATTCAGGAGCTGGTCGACGAGCTCGGGCGCCTTCCTGGTGTGGGGCCGCGCTCGGCTCAGCGCATCGCCTTCTACGTGCTCGAGGCGGACCGGGAGAGCGCCCTCCGCCTGGCACAGGCCATCGTGGAGGTGAAGGACCGCATACGGCTCTGCGAGCGATGCTTCAACGTCGCGGAGACCGAGCTCTGCACCATCTGCTCCGATTCGCGTCGCGACCGCAGCATCATCTGCGTCGTTGAGGACCCGAGAGACATTGTCGCCGTTGAGCGAACTCGGGAGTTCCACGGTACTTACCACGTGCTCGGAGGAGCTCTGAGCCCGATCGACGGGGTCGGCCCCGAACAGCTGCGCGTGAGGCCGCTCCTCGTGAGACTCGGTATCGAGGGCGTCGCCGAGGTGATCTTGTGCACGAACCCCAACCTCGAAGGAGAGGCAACCGCAATGTACCTTGCGCGGCTCTTGTTGCCGCTCGGGGTGAAAGTGACACGCATAGCGAGCGGGCTGCCCGTCGGCGGGGACCTCGAGTATGCCGACGAGCTCACGCTCGGGCGCGCCCTCGAGGGCCGTCGGGAGGTCAAAGGCTGAGCTCTTGCGCGGGGTCGTGACGAGACCGCCTCGAGCACGGAGCGTCGCCCTGGCCTTCACCACCGCACAGGCCGGCTGCGCACCGGCGACGACAAGATCACCGTTTTCAGGAGGTTGGGCCAGTGCATGGCAATCGATCAGAGCCCTCGACGATCACCGAGATCGACCACGTCGCCATCGCAGTGCGCGACCTCGACGCGGCAATCGCCTGGCACCAGTCAGCCCTCGGTGCCCGAGTCGCCCATCGCGAGCGGATCGAGCACGACGGGGTTGAGGAGGCGTTGCTGAAAGTCGCCGAGTCGTTCATCCAGCTTCTCAGCCCGACCACCGACAGCTCACCGGTGGCGAGATTCCTCGAGCGCAATGGCGAGGGAATCCACCACGTCGGCTACCGGGTGGCCGATTGCGCCGCAGCGCTGGAGAAGATGCGAGCCGCCGGCGCTCAGCTGATCGACGCAATGCCGAGAGCCGGGTCTCGGGGCACAACCGTGGCTTTTGTGCACCCTCGCAGCGCCTTCGGCACGCTCATCGAGCTTGTTCAGGAGTAGCCCGTTGAGCAATCTCGCTCAGGGGGCTCAATCCTCCCGGAACTGGCGGTAGAGCTCCATCAGGCCCTGCCGGGTCTCCGGCGCGAGATCCTCGGGCTGGATCCTCCCAAGGACCCTGATCGTCGCCCGGACCTGTCGCAGGTACTCTTCGCAGCCGTCGCAAGCTTCGAGGTGTGCCTCGAAACGTCGAGTGTCGCGCCGCGAGAGCGTGCCTTCGAGATAGTCGGTCACGAGCTCGACCGCCTGTTGGCAGACGATGTCCCTGCGGAGCGTGGTCAGCTTCATCGCTTCGCCAACTCGTCTTCGAGACGGGCACGTATCCGGCTGCGGCCGCGGTGCAGGAGTACCCGCTGGTTGACCTCGCTGATCTGGAGCACGTCACAAACTTCCTTGCTTGACAGTCCGTCCAAGTCGCGAAGTGTTACTACTGCACGCTGGCTCTCGGGAAGGTCGGAGATAGTGGCTCGCACCTGGGCGACGAGAGGCCCGCTCGAGAACCGGTCGACGACCTCGTCGGACCAGTGAGCCGGCGGGTCCGACCATGCTCCCCCGGCGTCAAAGCGCCTTCTGTCCACGGCCGCTTCATCGGAGACGTCCACAGGTGTCGTGCGCTGCTCGCGCACGCCGGTTGACCGCGCCCTGTTCGAGAGGATGCGGAAGATCCAGGTCTTGAGCGACGACCGGCCCTCGAAGCGACCGATGCCTTTCAGGACGGCGAGCCAGGTGTCCTGTGTGACCTCTTCAGCGACCGCCCGGCTCGAGACGAACGTCTGCGCCAGACGGACCATTGACGAGTGGTAAGCGTCGACGACCTCTGCGAAGGCGGATTCGTCGCCCGAGCGCAGCCGGCGCACCAGGTCGTCATCACTCACGCCCGCAGCGTATGGCGCGCGGCCGGCCCGGTGCCGCGCGGCCGGCCCGGTGCCGCGCGGCCGCCAGCGGCGAAGCGATCTGAGCCCCCCCTCCGACCGGTAGCCTTCGCCCAATGGCGGAGCATCCCACGGCCGACCGCTCAATGGGCGCCCGTCTTGCCGGACTTGAGGCCAGGCGGGCGGAGGCGATCAACGCGGGATCGCAGCGTTCGGTCAAGGCGCACAAGGCCAAGGGCAAGATGACGGCCCGTGAGCGGATCGACTACCTGCTCGACGAGGATTCGTTC
>Ga0182011_10003356_pt1 | contig 13150 bp, 14 predicted proteins | sample 711E1DmetaG_FD_120481 | JGI IMG/M metagenome (GOLD analysis project Ga0182011, IMG submission 120481) | Permafrost microbial communities from Stordalen Mire, Sweden - 711E1D metaG | ecosystem: Environmental > Terrestrial > Soil > Wetlands > Permafrost | place: Sweden: Stordalen | collected... | reverse complement strand
GGCGTAACTCCATCGGCGGCAACCGCGCGCACTAGGATGGGGTTGGCCGCTACCGCCCCAATAGGAGTGGCCGGCTCCGCGCCTTGCAGCAGCAGTAACAGATCCGTGGCCGAAGCGCCGTAGGTCAGCGCGCCAATCATCTGCGAAAAAGCGCCGCTTACGGGATCGGTGACCTGGACAGTGGCCGCCCCGTCCAGCGATGCGGAAGGCACAGCCACCTCGATCTGGCTCGCGGACGCAGAAAGAGTGCTCCCGTTGTTGCCGGCAACGCTCACCTGCAGCCCCGTATCGAATCCGACGCCGTTCAGCGTAGTCACGCCGCCCGCAAGACTCAGGCGCGCCGGCGTGACTGTATCCGAATACAGCAGTCTCGCCTGGTAGAAGTAATCGGGACGGCCGTCGCCCCGGAAGTCCGCGACTCCCACTCGAAACGTATCTGACACACCAAACTGCGCATCCAGGCGGGTCATTCCAAAAATCGCCGAGTTGAATGCCGATGGCGTGAAAGCCGGCGCCGGATCGCCGCTCTCGTCGCTCAATTGCCAAATCCCGATTACGGGCAACAGTTTGGCCTCGGTCGGCTGGCCCGCTTCATTGAGTGCCGTCACCGCGACCGAGGCCGTGCGGTTCGCCTGTGCCGTGAACTCGAACCAATCGGTGCTGCCGTAGCCGGAGATCCACGATCCCCATGCGCCGCCCCGCGGAAGCCTCGCCGGATTCGCGTATGTCGACCCGCTGCCGGGATGCGTCTGCGCGATTTCATCCCCCAGCATCAGGATGTCTTGCTCCGCATTCGATCCATTCGTCACCGTGACCACAACGGGAGCGAACGAGCCCGACGGCGTCACCTGTGCGGGACCGTACGGTTCGACTCCCGTGGACCAGTTCGGATCCAGCGCCTCCACGCTTAACTGATACTGGGCGGTGCTTTGCCCGTTTGGAATCGTCAGTTCGCCCAAATCGTAAAAGCCCTCGAGCGAGGGATCACCGGAGCCCCACCGGTCATAGCGAAGGCCGTTTCCGTCCAGGTATCCATCGATGATGTTGCCCGCGTTGCCGCAAAACAGAAATCCAGAAACGGAACTCACAACATACTGCCGCGAGGGCTGGCCCGCGACCATCAACCGCGCCACCACGTTGACGCCCTGCATTGCTTGCAGTGCATTCCCCGAAGCATTGGTGAAGTACACGCTGCCGTAAATTCTGCCCGCCGTTTGCGGGCCCCCGCTGACTGGATAAAGCCGCGCCAGCGCATCCCTGTCATCCATTGCGGGAACAGCCGCGTTCGGATAGCAGACGCTGATGGGCACGCAATTCACCGGATCGGTAAAGTGCATCACCGGAAATCCTGCAAAGTCGGCGCTGGTTGGAGGCGGTTTGTGCGTCAACACATTCACATCGGCCTGCGACCACCCCAAGCCAACAATGCGCCCCAGGATTCGCACCAACCGGTATTGAACGTCAGGCAGTTGCGCGCTCGTGGCCGCACAAATTCCATTAATCACCACCAGTGCGTGCACGATGTACCCGCTGGCGGAGAAGTTGTCAGGCCCTACATCGCCGGAACTCGTATAGACGGCGTTGGTAAAGCAATCCGCCAGGTCTCCAGCGCCTTCGCCGAGCAGCGCATCGGTGACCGTCCCGTCGTAGTCGTAAACGATTCCGACGGGAATGCCGGTCGCTGAAGCAGTAATGTCCGCTGGGGCGGTGATGGTTCCGTTAGCGACCGCGATATTGCTGCCGTTCACGTCTTCCGCAAGATGTCCGCCCTGCGACGCAGTAAGGGCAACGCTTGAAATGCCGGTCCATGCGCTGAAAGCAGCCGCCACAAAAGCATCGGCTTGCGCGCCAGTGAGGATCGGGCTCAGGTTTCCCTGGTCGGTAAAGTATTGCACCGAGCCGTTCTCCCAGATTAGCGCTTGTCCTTCGACTCCAGCAGAGTAGCCCGAGCCTGCGACAAAGGCCGGCCCTCCAGCGCGGCTGAAAACAGCACCACAAAAAAGAAGACCGGCAACCGCCAGAATTCGCCAGCGCATAATTCACTCCTCTCGGGCGCTGCGGATCGCCCGCTCCAGTTGAACGATGCTGACACCCCGGACGCCGCCGGGCACGCGCGGCTGCTGAGAAGATTCGTTTCGTAATCCGAATCCGAGGACCGCGGCAGGCCTCCGCTTCGCCACATTCTTCCCACTAGCGTCGAGAGCAACCTGGCCAAGTGATCCGCCGACTGGGCTGGTAAGGCCCAAGCGGCTCCGCGGATATAAGAAGATCAAAATGTGCTCGCCACTTCTCATCGAGCGATGCCTGGACCATGCTCCCGCCCACTCATGAATGGTGACAACCTGCCCGCGCTCGACCCCGGCAATCGCTTCGTCCACACGAAAACGCAACTGCACCGCTGCAGTCGCCCCCGGCGCTGTCCCATCGTTTGCTGCAATAGGGGCCGCGCCCGTCAGCACCGTTCCCGCAAATATCATCCCCGCCCGGCGCGAAACCTGCTTCCATCGCGGACCGAGGACACGCTCAGCCACAACTTCATCCGATTGCGCCGCCGCAAATCTCGACAGGCAAAAGCTCGACAAACACACCAGTACAACGGCCAAAACGCGTCTGGACGCACGCATAGCAGTCTCTTTCTGGAGGGAACTGGACCGGGAGAAGTCCTTGGAATGGAATCAGCGTAGCGCGTTCCAGATCAGAAGGATGTGCGGGTCGTCACTGAGAATTTGTGACGAATCGTCAGATGGCGCGAACCGACACCGGCCCGAGAAACACATTTTCAGTGTTGACCATGGTCTCTGACGATAGTACTATCTTGTAGAGAGGTTTGGCATGGAAGAGATTGCCATTTCTAAATTCAAAGCCACTTGTCTGGCCGTGCTCGAGAGAGTCCGCAAGACCGGAAAACCAGTTCTGGTCACGCGTTTCGGCGAGCCGATGGCTGAGCTCTCTCCTCCTCATGCATCCAGGAAGCCGAAACACTGGGTAGGTTCTCTGGCGGGTACCGGTCAAATTACCGGCGACATCGTCTCTCCTGCCAGTGCAGAAGACGATTGGGACGCCTTGCGAGGATGAAACTGCTCCTCGACACTCATATTTGGCTGTGGAGCACGCTGGATCGCGCGCACCTTGCCGCTCGCCTGACCGCCACACTGGAGAATCCCAACAATGAGCTGTGGCTTTCCCCGATCTCGTTGTGGGAGGTTCTGACTCTTTGCCAGAAAAACAGGCTGACGCTGCATCCCAATCCCCAGGCGTGGATCGCAAATGCGCTGGACGCAGTTCCTATGCGGGAAGCTCAGATCACCTACCAGGTCGCGCAAGAAACCGCCCGCGTGCAGCTTCCCCATCGCGACCCCGCCGACCGTTTTCTGGTGGCTACAGCGCGTGTATTCGATTTGACCCTGGTAACCGCCGACGAGCACATACTCAAGGCTCGCCAGGTGCCGGTTTTAGCAAACCGCTGAAGTCGCCGCCAACCCCGATTCCCCGCGGCACATCCACGTCACCTTACCGGCAAACTGTACCGTCCCGACATCCAAAGCCGTCATAAACGCGAAAGGCTACTTCCTATAGCGGCGGTTCGCCTTATTCTGCGCCTTGCGTTGCGCTTTCGCGTACTTCTTCATTGCTTTCCGCTGTTTCTTGGATGCCTTCTTCAACATCTTTTGCTGCTTCTTCGCCGCTTTCTGCGACCGCCGCGCATTTTCTTGGGGACTGATGGTTTGAGCGTGTAGCGACCCCGCAACACTCAAGACGGCCAACAGAAGGAAGGCAGCAATTCGTTTCATAACGTCTCCGAACGGAAAATCCTGCAGCGATCTTACACCGAAGCCGCACCCCGGCGACACACGGGGTATTACTTCTGTAATCCGGCCTCTGGCAGGTAACCCACGCTGTTGTGCGGGGACTCCGAGGGCGATTCCCTCAGAGGATAAAGGCCTCCTTTTTATCGGCCTTTGCGGCACGGCGAAAAGGCAGCGTCTACGCCTTTTCCAGCAATTCGGTTCGATACTTGGGCGCCAGCGCCGTGGCTTTTTGCCTGAATTCCGCTTGCTGCTTCGCGTCGAGTTTAGGTGGAGGCGCAGTACGGGTGGCGACCGGTACCCCGACCTCCGCAAAGAACTTCTCCTGTCCGGCCGGGGAACAGATGCAGAGCAGTCGAGCAGGCTTGGAGGAAGCGTTGTGGAACTGATGCGGGGCGTTGGCGGGAATATTCACCGTGTCGCCTGCCCGCCAGACTGTCTTCTGGCCACGGAAGGTTGCTTCGACCTCGCCTTCGAACAGAATGAATGTCTCCTCGAAGTTGTGACGGTGCGCAGGCGGTCCGCCCCCCGGCGGAATGTGCATATCGACGACGCAGAAACGGCCACCGGTGTCGTCGCCGCTGACGGTGATCGTGTAGGTGTCGCCGACCAGGCCGATGTGCGGCAGCGTCTGATCGGTGTCCGGCTGAGCGGTCGTGAGCGTGCGCCTCAGATCGTCGGCGGGAACCGGCGGATACTTCGGTGTGTTTTCGACCATGGTTTTTCTCCTTCGGTTCATTACCGCCGCGCCCGGACGCGTGAGACTCCCGTCTCACCACCGTCTAGAGAGGACTCACCGTTGCCGTATCCCGCTCCGGTGGGGACGGCAGTTGCCTGTGGCCACAGCAACCCTCGATTCGCTATAACCCGTTACCAGGTCGCAGCCTCAGTGAATCGTCTTCGTCTTCCGCGACATGTAATCCATCAGCAGATACTGCCCCAGCGTGTAGGGCGTCGTGAAGTACGCCTTGCCCCGGCACATCTCGGTCACTTTCTGGACGAACTGCACCAGTCCATAGTCTGACGCCAGCATGAAGGTATTGATCAACACCCCGGCCCGTTTGCACTTCGATACTTCTTCGAGCGTCTGGCTCACCACCAGCGGGTCGAGCCCAAACGCGTTCTTGTAAATCCGCCCGTCTTCGAGCGTAAGCGCCGAAGGCTTGCCGTCGGTAATCATGACGATCTGCTTCATGTCCTTGCGCTGCCGCTGCAGGATGCGTTGCGCCATGCGCAGCCCTTCGCGGGTGTTCGTGTAATACGGCCCAACCTTCACCCGCGCCAGTTGCGACAGCGGAACTTCTTCCGCCGAATCGTGGAACAGCACCAGCGACAGCGAGTCTCCCGGATACTGCGTCCGAATCAGTTGCGACAGGGCCATCGCAACTTTCTTCGCCGGAGTGAAGCGGTCTTCGCCATACAGAATCATCGAATGCGAACAGTCCAGCATCAGCACCGTAGCGCACGACGACTGGTACTCGCACTGATGCACCTGCAAGTCGCGGTATTCGAGATTCAGAGGAAGCCCCAGCCCCTCGCGCTGAATCGCGGACGAAAGCGTCGCTGTGATGTCAAGATTCAACGTGTCGCCAAACTCATACTGCTTCGAAGCGCCGCTCGCTTCGATGCCGGTAGCCATGTCGCGCGTGTCATGCCGCCCAAAACTCGACTTGCCCAGCGATCCCAGCAGATCGCGCAGCGCTTTGAATCCCAAAAAGTCGAGGCTCTTGTCGGTGATCTCGAACTTCGCCTGCTGAGCGTCGCCCACCTGCCCGCCCACGCTCGACTGCTTGGAAGGATCGTGCGGCTGATCGATTGAGATATAGTCTTCCTGCTGCAAGCGCTCGATCAGCTTCTCGATCAGCTCCTCAAGTTCGCCTTCCATCTGCATCTGCTGTAGCCTGTCGCGCATTTCCTCGTCAAACATCTCGCCGTCGAGCAGCGCCTGTTCAAGCGCCCGCCGTAACTCGTCCAAAGTCTGCTCGCCCTCCGGCAGCTCGTACCAGAAATTGTCATTGAACCCGCTCTGCAGAAAATAGTCCGAAAGCGCGCTGAGCAGGTCCTCCATGCTCATATCGCCCGCAGCGTCAGGAACGTATTTGGAGTAACGGATGCGTTTCATAAAAACCGCCGTTAGTCGTTGGTCGTTAGTCGTTCGCGATTCGTCGTTCGCTCTTCGCTTCTATTGTCGCGAGGCCATCGGGGCCCGATCTAAGTCAGCTCTCCGAACGACCAACGACTAGCGACCAACGACTAGTTAAATCCCCTCTTCCGTCCAAACCCCGGCTCGTCCCGCTCAAACGTAGGCTGTTTCTCCGCAACCTTCATCGGCTTCTCGCCCGCCGTAAACACCCGCTCTTCGTTGCGCCCGATTTTCTTGTGCGCGTGCAGTCCTTCCAGAACGAACTCCGCCGCCGACACCTGCTTCTCGGAGCTGTCTTTCGGCCCGACATCCAGCTTGCCGAGTTTTTCCATCAGCCCCTGAATCTGGTTCAGCCCCACCAGCACGTCCTCGGCTGCGGCATTGTCGCCGAGTTGAATCTCTCCGCCCAGATCGAACCACTGCACCACCTGACTCAGGTTGGAGCCGTGAAGATAAGTATCAAACGTCTTTGCAATCGCTGTGCGGATCAACTCGCGGCTCACGTGATCCGCGCCCTTCATCTCGCCCTCGTACTCCAGTTCCAGCTTGCCCGTAATCGCCGGCAGAGCCGCATAGATGTCGCTGATCCGCGGCACCACAAATTTCTCCCGATGCGTTAGCGCGCGTCGCTCGGCATTCGAAATCACGTTCTCGATCGCCGAAATCGGCAGCCGCTGGCTCACTCCCGACCGCTTATCGATCTTCTTATCGTCGCGCGCCGCGAAAGCGATGCGCTCGATCACCTCCTGCACATACTTCGGAATATGCAGCTGCGAGCCGTCGCGGTCGTTCTCGGGATCATTCTCACGAACTATCCTGCGATCAATCCAGGCTTCCTGCGCCGTAATCGCGATTCCTTCTTCAACCGTCGCCGGATAGTGCGTCCTGATCTCCGACCCAATACGATCCTTCAACGGCGTAATGATCTTCCCGCGCGCCGTGTAGTCCTCCGGGTTTGCGCTGAACACAATCGCGACATCCAGCGGTAGCCGGATCGGATATCCCTTAATCTGCACGTCGCCTTCCTGCATGATGTTGAACAGTCCCACCTGAATTTTGCCCGCGAGATCGGGCAACTCGTTGATCGCAAAAATTCCGCGGTTGGCACGAGGCAGCAATCCATAGTGCACGGTGAATTCGCTCGATAGCTCGTGCCCGCCGCGCGCCGCCTTGATGGGATCGATATCGCCGATCAGGTCCGCGATCGTGACATCCGGCGTGGCCAGCTTCTCCACGTAGCGATGCTCGGGCATCAGCCACGCAATGGGAGTTGCGTCTCCTTCCTGCACCACCAGTTCGCGGCAGCGGCGGCAGATCGGAGCGTAAGGATTATCGTGAATTTCGCAGCCCGCAACGTAAGGCATCTGCGGATCAAGCAGCGCGGTCAACGCCCTTAAAATGCGGCTCTTGGCCTGTCCGCGCAGCCCCAGCAGAATAAAATTATGCCGCGAGAGAATCGCGTTCACGATCTGCGGCACCACCGTGTCGTCATAGCCCACGATGCCCGGAAATATCGAACTGCCGTCGCGCAGCCGCGCCATCAGGTTCTCGCGCAGTTCATCTTTGACCCGGCGCGAACCAAGACGCTGTGCAGTGAAAGAACTATGGCGCAACTCGCCGAGAGAACGGGCAACACTCATGGCAGGAACTACCCCCACAGGAAAAAGCCTTGTGCGGATTATACCGCCGAAGAACGCGGTCAGCTTTCAGCAAGAGTTGGTGGAGAGCCGGGCGTCCCCGCCCGGCCAGGATGCTGTCAGGGACAAACAAGACGGGCAGGACGCCCGTACCTCCACAAGTTCTCAGCAAAGCTTTAACTGAAAGCTGATGGCTGACAGCTGACAGCTAGTTCCATCGCGCCTTCGAAGCCCGCCGCAGGCCAGGCAGAACCGCTTCGAGATAGCCAACCACCGCCTCCAGACGCTTCGCTTCCGACAGCGTCGAGAGCAGGCTCTGCTTGAAGTCGAGATCGAGCGGCAGCGATCCCGCGAGCAAAAAAGAAAGATTGCCGCCATGCTCGTCGGGCCCGGAGGGTTCTGTCCCGGCGAGTTTCGCGATCTCCGCGTGCAACCGCACGGCCTGCGTCACCATCTCCGTAGCCGGCCTGCCCGGTTCGTCTTCCACCACCGAAATCTCGGCTTGCAAAAACGATCGGTCTTCGTTCACCTGGATCACCTCAAATCGCTCCACTCCGCGCGTCAGGATGTCCATGCGCCCATCGTCATACTTCTTGGTAACGGACATGATCTCGGCCGTGCAGCCGATGTCGGCGACTCCGTCGGAAGACGCTCGCACCACCCCAAACGGCTTTTTCTGTTCCAGGCATTCCGCAATCATCTCCTTATACCGCGGCTCGAAGATATGCAGCGGCAGCGGAACGCCAGGAAGCAGCACCAGTTCGAGCGGAAAAATGGGCAACAGCGAACTCAAAGCGCCTCCAGTTGCAGACGATTTTACGCCACTGGGGAAGCTCTCAGCTGTCAGCTATCAGTAAAAACGGGCGACTGTTGGCCTTTACTGAAAGCTGAAAGCTGATGGCTGAGAGCTGTCGTTTGACTTGCTCGCCGTCCACGCGATAAAAGAGTCGCCATGGAAATGGACGGAAAAGTCGTGGTCATCACCGGAGCTTCCATGGGAATTGGGGAAGCCATTGCCAAAGTTTTTGCCGACAAGGGCGCCAGCGTCGTGTTGCTGTCGCGCGACGCCAGCCGCGCCGAGGCCGCCCGCCACCGTGTCGGCCACACCGACCGCACCCTAGCCCTGGCCTGCGATGTGCGCCATCGCGAAGAAGTCGACCGCGCGCTAGCCCTAACGCTGCAACACTTCAATCGCGTGGACGTGTGGGTCAATAACGCGGGCGTCGGCATCCGCGACTCGGTCGCCGACGTGGAGATGCCCGCACTCCGCGAATTGTTCGAAACCAATTTCTTCGGCACCATCGTCTGCCTGCAGGCCGTAGTGCCCGCCCTGCGCGAAGCCGGCGGCGGGACGATCATCAACATCTCCAGCGTTGCCGGACACATTCCGGTGCCGTTTATGACTCTGTACTCCGCCAGCAAATTTGCCCTGAACGCTCTCGGAAAAGGTGCCCGGCTGGAGTTGCAGCGCGACCACATCAACGTGCTCACCGTCTGCCCCGGCTACGTGCGCACCGATTTCGGCGAGCATGTGGTGGCCAATCGGCGGGGCACCGTCCGCCCGAAATCTGTTCAAGGCATCACGGCGGAGCGCGTGGCGCAAGCCGCCTATCGTGGATATCGCAAAAGGAAGCGCGAGGTCATCGTCCCCTGGACCATGATCCCCGTCATAAAGCTGTACCAGTTGTTTCCAGGATTAGTCGAGTGGGCAATGGCCAAAGCCATGCGCAATTCACGCTAGGTCTCTGACCGCTTGTCTTTGTTCCAAGAGTGGGTGCCCCAGGTCTCGATTTTGAGACCTGGGAGACCACAACGCTTCAAGTGCAAATTCACGCGGTCAGAGACCTGGTACCGTGATCGTGCGATTGTCAATAATCTCGATGCAAACGTGCTGGTGGAGTGCCGGGCGTCCTCGCCCGGCCACGATGCTGTCGCGGACACACAGGGGCGAGACGCCCCTCGCTCCGCCGCCGCAGTACGAACAAGAACCGATAGCAAGAACCTCGATAGTAAAGAAAAGTAAATCCTGCAAACTATCCGACGCGAGCCGCATCGAATGAAATAGGCAGAACTGCAGTCTTCCACCCCCTGCGAAGGGCCGTTTGCACGGCGGCTCTGGGGGTGGAAGCTGCCGTTAATCTTTCTGTTCCCCTTTTCGTTAGAATAGGGCTATGAGATTCCAGTCCCGACCTGCGCGGATGTTGTCCCCCTTGCTTCTTCCTCTGGCCGCACTGTTTAGCGTCTTGTTGCCTGTCATCGCATTGTCTCAGGCTACTGCCGCGCAGGAAGGCCCTCTCGACAAGACCGAGCCCAAGGGAATCACGGTCGAGGAGATCATCAAGCGCTTCGCCACCAAGGAGAAAGAGTTCCAGGAAGCGCGCGATCAGTACACCTTCCGGCAGGACGTCAAGGTCATGACGCTCGACGGCGATACCCCGGACGGCTACTACCAGCAAGTGTTCGACGTGACCTTCGACGACAAGGGACACAAGATCAAGAACGTGGTCTTTGCCCCGCAGCCCACGCTGCAACGCATCATGATGACCGAGGAAGACTTCGACGACATCGAGAACCGCCTCCCCTTCGTGCTGACTTCGGATGAAGTCGGCGAGTACGACATCCTCTACGTCGGCCGGCAAAAGCAGGACGAACTGAGCACCTATGTCTTCGATATTGCTCCCAAGCAGATCGTCGGCAAGAAGCGCTATTTCCAGGGCCGAATCTGGGTGGACGACCACGATTATCAGATCGTGGAAACTTATGGCAAGACCGTACCCGATATCCGGAAGAAGAAGAACAGCGAGAACCTGTTCCCCAAGTTCACTACCTGGCGCGAACAGATCGACGGCCAGTACTGGTTCCCCACCTACACCCGCGCCGAGGATACGCTGAAGTTCTCCATGGGAGATGTAAAGATCCGCGAGATCATCAAGTACACGAACTATCGCCGCTTCGGATCAAAATCGAAGATCACCTACGAAGGCCAGGAAGTGCAGAAGTCGGAACCGAAGCCAGGCGATCAAAAGCCGCCCGATCCACCCAAGCCGCAGTAGAGCCAGGTTTCAAAGTTTCAAGGTTTCAGAGTGCAGACCCCTCACGTCACGCAGTTTTTTGCTTAAGGAGTCGAGCAGTCGATCCAGCAGACCGAGCACCTGGTACGACTCCCTCTCTAGCGCTTCATAGGCGGGCCGCTCCAGAAAACCGAGGTCCAGAGCGATCACCAATTGCCGGGTGCCCCACGCATCGCAGAAAACGCGATGAGCGGGGCACCCGGCGCAATGCTTACTGAGAGCTGAGAGCTGACAGCCGAGAGCTAATAGAACAGATACTTCCTCCACTTATCGTCCGAGTGTCCCATCAGCCGCATGATATGCCGGCTGGTGTGGAGATTGAACGACCGTGGTTCGCGCGCCGGCTTCATATTCGCTTCATGAGGAAGCTGATTGCCTTTGCGGCGGTTGCAGGGATGGCAGCAGGCGACAAGGTTCTCCCAGGTGGAGAGCCCGCCGCGCGAACGCGGAATCACGTGGTCGAGCGTAAGTTCGCTGGAGGGAAGCGTGGTGCTGCAATACTGGCAAGTGTTGCGGTCGCGCAGCAGAATATTTTTCCGCGACAGCGCCCGTGACTGATGCGGAATGCGGCGATACTCCAGCAGCCGGATCACCGATGGCACACGCATGGCCACGCGGGCGGCGTGCAGAAAGTGTCCGTTTTCTTCCTCGGTCATCGCGACGCCCTTCAGCACCAGCACGATCGCGCGCCGCGCCGCACAAACATTGATCGGCTCATAAGAGGCGTTCAGCACCAGCACCGGCTGATGCAGCGCGTAGCTATCGCTTTCCAGGTGCACGCCCGAGACGAGCATCGACGCCGGAAGATGCGACCGCATGGTGCCAGCGAAATTGTGCAAGCGCAACGACATGAATTCTACCCGTGAGCCGCCATGCCCACGCGCTCTTCACTCCCCACCGACAGGTCCTCCGGCATGGCGATGACACCCGAGATTTTCAGCGTCCGTGCGACCGTCGCCACCCAAACCCCCGCCGCTCCCGCGCGTAGAAGAACCCGCGCGCACTCCGAGGCCGTAGTCCCCGTGGTATAGACATCATCGACCAATAAGATGTCGCGGTTCAATATTCGCGTTGGATCGCTCACCGCAAAAGCGCCCCGCAAGTTCTCGCGCCGCTGATGACGAGTCAGGCCAATCTGGCTTCCCGTCTCGCGGCGCCGCACCAGAACTCCCGTGCACAGATCAAATCTGTTCGGACGCGCCAGTTGCTTCAGCGCGCATCGCGCAATCATCTCAGCCTGGTTGAATCCGCGCTGGGCTTTCTTACGCGCATGCAGCGGAACCGGAATCACCATGATTGTGTTAGAGGTGGTCCCAGACGAGGTCGTCTCCACCGTCATCTTCTGTTCCAGTCCGGCAATCGTCCCCGCCAGCACGCGCCCCAGAACCACCGCCGCCGGACGCACTTGCTGGAACTTGAGCAAATGGATCAGCTCGCGCAATTCGCCGTCATAGCTGCCGTAGGCGACCGCCCGCTCAAACGGAGGGTCCGCACGCTGACAGAGCTGGCACCGCGTTTCCCCGTGAACCGCCTCTTCGCAATCCGCTTGTCCGCACTCCACGCAGACTGGAAAGTGCAAAGCTTCTCCGCAGACCGTGCAGTACGATCCCTGCAGCGGCCGCAGCGCGGTCAGACAGGTTTCACAAACCGGAAGGCGGGAGACTCGAAGCAGCGGAAAACCACAGATACGGCAGTCGGCAGGGAAAAAAGTGAAGAATAAAGTCGCAAGAGCGCTCTCGGTAAAGCCGGCGAGTGTACCATCCGCCGCTTGGCCCTGGGCAGCCCGTATTCGAAACCCGGTACTGCTACTGCTGAAGACGGCCTCCGCGCCCGGCATGCCGACGACGCTTTCGCCAGGCTACACTACGCCAGTATAGCCGCGGCACACACCCTATGCAACGCGGCCATCGGACGTCGAACCGTCCGCTGGTTGACTCTCCGTCTGCTTGCGCTCTGGCTGAGGCCGTTCCAGCACTGGAATCGTCCATAAGACGTAGCTTCGGTGAAAGCAATGCTCACACCGAACCGGTCGCAGCAACAAGAATGGAAGCACATATTTTTCAAAGAAACCCCGAGGCCGGGAGCGATACGCCACTTCTCCCCCACATCCACGGCAGAAGAATTCTTCGAAAAACTGGCTCCCCGAGGGTCTGGAGAGGGGAGTCAAGGAAATACCTCCTCACAATTAGGAGTATTCTAACCCGGCTAAAGATGCACAGTTGCCACAAAAAAATCGGGTGGTGGCTCAGTTTCGCGATGCAGGCGATAAGAGGCTGAACCACCAAGGACACGAAGTATCACTAAGGCCTTCGGTCTCAGATATTTCCTTCGTGTGCCCTTCGTGGCCTTTGTGGTTAGCGGTTTCGCAAACTGAGCTACTAGAAATCGGATAGAGAGCGAAGTCCCGCTCACCAGCCAGTTCGACGAGATGGCTGCACTTGTAAACCAGCCTTGCGGCGTGTTAAGGTGCGCGGTCCTGCTACTCTGAATCGG
>Ga0182011_10003354_pt1 | contig 13152 bp, 16 predicted proteins | sample 711E1DmetaG_FD_120481 | JGI IMG/M metagenome (GOLD analysis project Ga0182011, IMG submission 120481) | Permafrost microbial communities from Stordalen Mire, Sweden - 711E1D metaG | ecosystem: Environmental > Terrestrial > Soil > Wetlands > Permafrost | place: Sweden: Stordalen | collected... | reverse complement strand
GAAGTCACGGGAACCAGATGGGGTAGCCATTTCAACACGATGAATAGCGCCAAGACCAATATGACTAGAGCGATTAGATATTTGTATGTTTTCATTGACACATCATAGCATAGTATGAGAATCGATGTATGTGGTATGAGAAGTCTGAATATGTTATATTTTCACCCATGAACCGCACTTATATAAAAGACCTCAAAGCCGCCATCGGTCAGGAAGCCTCTATTTCCGGCTGGGTAGACATACGCCGCGATCAGGGCAAGATGATCTTCTTCGAATTCCGCGATGTCACCGGAAAGATACAGGGTGTGGTTTTGCCGAACAATAAAGAAGCATTGGAAATCTGCAAGGAAGTCCGCCCTGAATGGGTGCTCACGGTGACCGGTATGATCAACAAGAGACCTGAAAAAAACATCCAGAAAGACAAACAGAACGGCGACATAGAATTGGAGGTGAAAAAGGTTGAGGTATTGAATAAGGCGGAAACTCCTCCGTTCGATATAAGCGGGGACGGTCGCGATATCAATGAGGAGATTCGTCTGAAATACCGCTATTTGGATCTGCGCCGACCGAGGATGCAAAAGAACATTAGAAATCGTGACAAGATAATCTCTTTTTTCCGGGATTATATGCACAACAACGGTTTCGTGGAGATAGAGACACCCATCATGATGAAAGGCACGCCGGAAGGCTCTAGGGAATATGTGGTGCCATCCCGTTTAGAGAATGGCAAGTTCTACGTGTTGCCGCAATCACCCCAGCAATTTAAGCAACTCTCCATGGTGGCTGGATTTGAGAAATATTTTCAGATAGCGCGCTGTTTCCGCGACGAAGACACCCGCGGCGACCGCCAACCGGAATTCACCCAGCTGGATTACGAGATGTCGTTCGTAACACAGGAAGATGTTCTCAGATACACTGAAGCTATGTTCACGGAGCTAGTCAAAACCCTATACCCGAATAAAAAGATAACCGAGATGCCTTTTCCCCGCCTGACTTATTCTGAATGCGTAAAAAAATACGACAGTGACAAGCCTGATCTGCGAAAGGACAAGAGTAATCCTGATGAATTGGCTTTTGCCTGGATAGTGGACTTCCCCATGTTCGAAAAAGACGCGGACGGCAACATCCAAGCCGCCCATCACCCGTTCTGCTCCATCAAGGACGAGGACGTGGAAAAATTCATGTCTGGCAAAGATCTCATGTCCGTGCGGGCCAACTCATATGACCTAGTATTGAACGGCTACGAATTAAGCTCCGGCTCTATCCGCATACACAAAGCCGACATGCAGAAGAAAGTATTCGAATATTTGAATATCTCGCCCGAAGAACAGAAGGTAAAATTTGGCCACATGCTGGAGGCTTTCAAGTATGGCACTCCCCCGCATGGAGGCTTCGCCCCGGGCATAGACCGCATTGTCATGATATTAGAGAACGAACCTAACATCCGCGAAGTCATCGCTTTCGCCAAGACCGGCGAGGGCAGGGACATTATGATGGGCGCGCCAAGCGAGATATCAGAAAAACAATTCAAGGAGCTGGGAATAGAGTTTAGTAAGAAAAAGAAATAAAAAAAACCGCTGCATTCCTGCAACGGCTGATTGGATTAGACGACTCGCGCCTACAAAAGATGATGATCTTCGGGAGACCACTCTGGAGAAGAGACCACGAGCACGATTGCTGGCTCGTCGATAGATTTCGCCCAATGACGCTGGCGCGGGTGAATAACATCGAAGCCTCTTCCCATAATTCTGCCATTCAATTCAATGTCCTGGCCGGGACCCAGTATTTTGGGCACACCATTGATATACAACACCAGCTTGCCCTCAAGAACACGATAGCACTCCCAAGTCTTTTTGTGCAGATGCGGCTTTGACTCTGCGATGATGGCAACGGCCATCCCGAATTGCCCCTCAGGATCCTTCATGATTTCAAAGACCACCTCCTTGGGGTTTTTCTTCGGTAACCTGACAATGTTCGCGCCCGGAAATCTCCTGGCGACGACATTAATCAAATGTTCGCTGATCTTCATTGCTTTTTCTCTTTTTGTTTTGGTTTTCAAGTTAGACTCCTTTCTCGACGTTCGATAGTAAAACTACCACTACCTATTCGAACTAGTCAACAGCGTTGACAAACCTATAAATAAAGGCTAGTTTCAAGGCAAAAGGAAAGGAGGAAAATGAACACTGAAAACAAAGGTGCCTTTAGGCCGCCGACTTTGGAAGTCGTCGGACGGGAACATCTTGTCCTTCGGCCCTTGTGCGAATCCGATGCCGAATCGCTTTGGGTTCTGGTGAGATCGTGCCGGTCATATCTGGCCCGGGGGCTCACGTGGCCGAACAAATGGAAAAGCGTGCATGACGCGCGCAAATTCATCAAAGAAGCCCTGAAAAATTCCGAGCGTGAAGAGGCTCTTCACTTCGTCATCTGGTACGAAAACTACCCGGTAGGTGTGATGAGCTTCCGCGATCTCAATATGGAAGAGAGCAAAGCCGAGCTCGGCTATTGGGTTGCGAAGAAGTTCAAGGGGCGGCATATCGCTACCGACGCCGCGCGGACATTGATGGCACACGGTTTCAAGACTCTCCGTTTGCGGAGAATAGAAGCCGCCTGTTGCCGCAAGAACAAAGGAACCATTAAGATTGCCAAGAATCTTGGAATGGTTTTTGAAAGTTACGGGATGAGGACGGCTTTATTCAGGGGGAAAATGGTCAAGCTCCAACTTTATTACATTTGCAGGAATTTTTCCAAAAAGGAGCCGTGTCCAACAAATTCGAGCTGTCATAAGGCGGCTCGATTTTTTATTATCAAAAACTCGTCCGGCTGATTATTCTTCCTCCTTCAGCTCCAAGCATACCGAATTCGTACAATAGTGCTTCCCCGTCGGCGCCGAATCGTCATCGAATAAATGTCCCAGATGCGAACCACATTTCGCGCAAACGACTTCCGTGCGGTGCATACCATGAGAATCATCCGGAATAAGTCTGATCGCGCCGGGAATAGCTTCATGGAAAGACGGCCAGCCCGCCAATGAGGCCGGTCCCGTACCCGGTTCCGCTTTTGCCGTCGATGGAAATAGCGGATTGCCGCATACTTTGCACATATAAGTCCCTTTGCGCTTCTCATTCAAGAGCGCGCCGCTAAAAGGAGCCTCGGTCCCCTTTTTACGGAGCACTTCATATTCCTCCGGAGTCAACTTCTTTTTTATTTCTTCTTCGTTCATATAGTTAATACTGGCCTAGTTCTTCAATAGTTGCGCGAACCTTTTCTGCATCTTCTCCAATTTCGGCGCTATGACGAGCTGGCAATACGGTTGAGTCGGATTGTTCTTGTAATAATCATGGTGATAATGTTCCGCTTGGCGGAATTCCGCTAATGGCGTCACTTCGGTGACCACTGGTTTGTCATATGCATGTGAATCATTAAGTTCTCTGATCAAGCTTTCTGCTTTGATCTTCTGTTCATCATCTGCATAGAAAATAGCCGACCGATATTGAGTGCCGACATCATTTCCCTGCCTATTCAAAGTCGTCGGATCATGAGTATTGAAAAATACCGCGATCAAATCATCGTAAGAAATAATCGATGGATCGTATTCAATCTTCAATGATTCGGCTGGTGGATTGCCGGTATATCCCGACATGACCGACTTCACGCCCTTCAGCATGGAGAAAACCGCCTCCGTGCACCAGAAGCAGCCATTGGCGAATACTGCTGTCTTTAATTGATCGTCAGGCATACAGTTAATACGCCTTTAGTCCGTTTAGCGATGCGCTTTTGCACCGTGAAGCTTTACGCGCTTGGCGATCAAGCGCTTGGCTGTCTTCTTGGAACGCGATGCGCGCATCTTTCCCACTCCTGTTATTCGTTTTGCCATGGTATTAGTTATTTGTGTGACTATTAAGACTTCCGCTCACGGGGAGAGTATAGCAGAGTTGGTCACGGATTACGATGGTTATTATGTGTAATTAGAGTTATATATAATTGGGTACTCTTGTACGGAGGATTAGAATTTCCATATTTTACCCGACAGTGCATTCGCATATAATTTGAAGGATAAAAAAGGAGCTAGTCAGGCTCCAATGAAATTTTATGACCGTTTGAAAGTGATGGATCCGGAGTCCTTTTTCAGCCAACTGCATTTGCATATTCTATGCATTTGTCTCATTGACGGGCTACATCCGGATCCGCTAGGTGTAGTATAGCATACCCACAGAATTTGTCAAGTACTTTTACAACTTTCGAGGCTTAAAGCGCAAATTATGGCTCAAAATAAGAGTACTTTGGAAGCGAAAGATGTATATTATCTATTTTAATTGCTTCCCAATATCATCAATCAAATAAGTTTCTCGCCGTTAACCTCCGGCACATTCTTTTAGGTTTCCGCGATCTTCTTTTCCGGAATTTTCCGCTTGACATGATATGCTGTAATAAAATGGTATAGTTTGTCAAAGCGCGGCCCCAATCCTCAACCTTTCAAAACACACTTTTGTATTTTTGTGAATGAAAAATTTTCGCCTCCGGGGAACGAGCACCCCCCTCTCAAAAATCTCCGCCCGCCCGCCAAAATGTAGTATGATAGTCTCATGCCCAAAATCGACAAGACGACAAAAACCGCGGACCGAATGATAAAAACCGCAGCACCAGCATCATTAACAGGCGAAACCTCCCCCACCGACGAATCCCTCGTAGAATCCTCTAAAACCGGCGACGACCTCGCCTTCCGGGAATTGATGAATAGGTACGTGAAGCCCATCTTCAACTTCGCCCGGCAATATTCGCATAACAATGAGGACTCGGAGGACATAGCCCAAGACGCTTTCTTCAAGGCGTGGAAACATATAAAACGCTTCAAGAAAGGCCGCGCCTTCAAGCCGTGGATTTATGCCATTGCCAGGAATACCGCGCTTGATCATGTGAAGAAGAAACGCGCCACAGTCTTCTCTGACCTCGACGATGACGAGAATGACATCGCCTTTGCCGACACCATAGCCGATACCGAGCCTTTGGCTCATGAATTATTCGAGCGTCGGCAGTCAGCCGAAGAATTGGACACTGTCATGGACATCCTCCATCCCGACCATCGCGCCGTACTGGTCATGCATTACCGCGAAGAGATGACCTTCGACGAGATAGCGGAAGCGACCGGCAAGCCCATGAATACAGTCAAAAGTTGGCACAGGAGGGCTCTATTCAAGCTCCGCGACAGGCTAGCCCAGACGCACCATTAAACTGCACCATTATCAATATTAATCTCGTATTATGACCATTAACATGAATAGTGAACGCATCATAAATACCGTAATGAAACGGGTAGAGAGGAGCCGAATCATTCGCGCGAGAATTTCGACCGCTATGAACGGCCTTGTTGCCATACTCTCATTGGCAGCTTTCGTCCCCGCTATCGGATATCTGATGGGAACCGCCTCACAGACCGGATTCTTCACATATGCTTCCCTCCTTGTTTCCGACACAGGGTCCGTGGCGCATTCATGGAATACTTTCCTGGTCTCCATCGCCGACTCCGCTCCGCTCATGGGCATCATAGCCGTAGTGACTGTCGTCCTCGTATTAGCGGCATCTGCTAGGTCGCTCGCCAGATCCATGGCGTCGTTGTCGATGCACCATGCCATTTAACATTTTAATTTTCCATTTTCATTAACTACCATGACTACCAAAGAATTCTTCCAGTCTTCCGGTTATAACAAGCTCATCATCTCTCTCGGTGGCCTTCTGGCATTTCTCGTCATCTTCGCCGCCGGCATGGCCGTCGGATATCGCGAAGCCGCTTTTTCATATCATTGGCAGAGCAATTACGGTCCCGGCTTCAGCGACCCATCGTCTCCATTCGCGCCATTCATCCATGATGGAGATGACATCAATCCTCACGGCGCATTCGGAACTATCGTCTCTTTCAAGTCTCCATACCTCATGGTCAAAGGAGTCAATCAGGCCGAGAGCATCATCACCATAGGCTCGAGCACCGTCATCAGGCACATCCGCGCTTTCGGCACTACCACCGACTTATTGCCAGGCCAGCAGGTTATCATCATCGGCACACCGGATGACAGTGGCCGCATTCAAGCTTCGTTTATCAGAGTAGTCCCGCCGCCGTCCACGACGACCGCGCCGCAACAATAATATTAAAATGAACATCTTTAAACGCTCGTGGAATCTGATCAAGGCTCACAAAATTTGGAGCGGCATAGTCATCATCGCCATAATAGTGGGCGGCTATTATTGGTACAAGTCCGCCTCCGCGGCCAATGTCACGCCGAGCTACCAGATCGTTCGCGTACGCAATGGCAATATCGTCCAGACCGTGACCGGCACCGGCCAAGTCGTAGCCGCCAATCAGATAAGCATACAGAGCCAGGCTTCCGGCGCCATCACTTCCATAAATGTGTCCGTCGGACAACATGTAAATCAGGGAGACCTCATAGCCACCATAGATGATACGGATGCCCTGAATAGCCTCAATTCCGCAAAGCTAGCTTACGCCAAATTGACCGAGGCTCCAAAGACAACCGACCTTTCTAACGCGCAGAATTCCGTGGCAGGATCATACGGCACCGCCTTCAATGCCATTTCCAATACTTTCATAGACTTGCAGACCATCATACCGGGCTTGAATACCCTGCTCTACGGCCAGGGAACTTTTTTGAGCGATCAGCAGTCAACGAACTTGACCTCGACCGGCCAGACATATCGCTTGGATACCGGAACAAAATTCGACTTGGCTAATACGCAATATCAGACCGTTCTCCAGGAATACAAGGCTTTATCGAGGACCAGCGCGACTTCTACTATCCTTCAAACGTTGAGCGATGCCTATTCGCTAGCCAAGGCAGTCGCCAATACGATGCAAAGCGCCCAGAATACCGTCACTTTCATCACCACCAGCCAGCCGAACTACCTGGCCAAAGACGCCGCCACGGCTGAAAGCGAAGTCGTCACCTGGTCCAATACCGTGAACAGCGACGTCTCTTCCCTTCTGTCCGCGCAAACCGGCATAGCCAGCGCCGAGAACTCTCTTACGAACCTAGTCGTCGGAGCTGATCCTCTGGATGTACAGTCGCAACAGCTGTCACTGCAACAAGCTCAACAGACTTATGACAACTACTTTATCCGCGCGCCTTTCGCCGGCACTATCGGCCTTATCCCGGTAAACGTCTACGGACAAGCGGGCAATGGGACTTCCATTGCCACCATCATAAGCGACCAAATGATGGCTACTCTGTCATTGAATGAAGTCGATGCCGCCAAGGTAAAAACCGGCGATCCAGTTTCCGTTACTTTCAACGCCATAAATAATTTCACCGCTACCGGCACCGTCGCGGAGATAGATCAGGTGGGCACAGTCTCTTCAGGTGTCGTCGCCTATGGAGTTAAGGTAGCCATAAATACCGCCGACAGCAGGATACTCCCCGGCATGAGCGTGAACGCCGCTATTACCACATTCGAATTAGACAATGTCCTAACTGTTCCTTCCACGGCCGTCAAGACTTCGGGGAATAAGAGTTACGTTATGGTGCTCGCTTCCTCCACGGTTAGTCAGTATCTTGCTACTCTAGCAGCAAGCTCTGGATTGGGCACGACATCTAATGCTGGCCGAACAGGGCGCTCATTCGCCTCAACGACCGGCGGCTTCGCTAGCTCTACTTTCGCCAGCTCGACTTTCGCCCGTAGCGCAAACGGCATAGGAAGCGGTTCTTATGGAGCATATGCCGGAACTGGCGGCGCAAGCAATGCTACTAGCCGCACTACGACCATAACTACTGGTGCGGCACCGATCAACGAAGTAGTCGTCGTCGGCCAGTCCGATGACACCAATACCCAGATCGTGAGCGGCTTGAATCCGGGAGACTGGGTCATAGTCAAGACCATATCAGCAAGCAGCCAAACAGCCTCGACGGCCGCGGCACCAAGCCTGTTATCAAGCTTAGGCGGCGGAGCTCGCGGCGCATTCGGCGGCGGAGGAGGCGGTGGCGCGGCCAGACCGACTACGGCAGCACCAGCGGCAAGATAATCGCAAAACAAATAAGCAAAGATCTAAGAAGGAAATATAAAGCCATCTTACATCTTTGCTTCTTACATCTTTCCTTAATCAAACACCATGATTGAAGTAAAAAATATCACAAAAACCTACGTCAACGGCGACAATGAGACGTATGCCTTGCGCGGCGTCTCTTTCGACATCAAAGACGGCGAATTCGTGGCCATCATGGGCCCCTCCGGCTCCGGCAAGTCCACTCTCATGCACATACTCGGCGCCCTCGACACGCCGACTTCCGGCACTTATTTTCTAGACGGTCATGACGTTTCCAAACTATCCGATGATGAATTGGCGACTATTCGCCGTGACAGGATCGGTTTCGTTTTCCAGTCCTTCAATCTCCTGCCCCGCGCCACCGTCATGCGCAACGTCACCTTGCCTCTCATCTACGCCGGGGTGCCGGAAGCCGAGCGCGAGGAAAGGGCCAGGAAGTCGTTGAAATCCGCGGGGTTGGATGAGGACCGATTCGATCACAAGTCCAACCAGCTCTCCGGCGGCCAGATACAGCGCGTGGCCATCGCTCGCGCGCTCGTCAACAACCCTTCCCTTATCCTAGCCGATGAGCCGACCGGCAACCTGGACTCGCAGACCGGCGACATAGTCCTAGGCACTTTTCAGAAACTGAACGAGGAATTGAAAAGCACCATCGTCCTCATCACCCATGAGCGCGATGTGGCCGAGCATGCCGACAGGATCATTCATATCCGCGACGGCCTCATCGTCGAAGACGGCAGCGGGCACGAGAAGCGCATCATTAACGCGAAGCATAAAGCGTAATGACTTTATAGACTTTCAACTTTATAGACTTTATGACCACCAAAGACATCCTACACGAAACATTCTCGGCTCTTACGGCAAATAAAGTCCGTACTTCCCTCACCATGCTCGGCATCATCATAGGCATAAGCTCCGTCATAGTTATGGTAGCCATAGGCCAGGGCGCCCAAGGTTCCATCCAGTCGAGCATACAGTCGCTTGGTTCAAATCTTATAGAGATAATGCCAGGTGCCCAGCGTTCATTCGGCTACGGCGCTTCAGCCGGCCGAGGAGGAGCCCAAACTTTGACTCCGGCTGATGCCACTGCCATAGAGACCCAGGTATCCAATATCGCAGCCGTATCGCCGGAAGTCTCCGGCCGCTATCAGGTAACTGCCAAAGGCACCAATACCAATACCACAGTCAACGGCGTCAGCGCGGCTTACGCGGATGTCCACAATATCCAGGTCAATGACGGCTCATTCATCACCGATGCAAATGGCACTAACCTAGCTCATGTGGCTGTCATAGGCCCCACTACAGCAAACGATCTATTCGCTACCGGCACCGAGCCGGTCGGCCAGATCATAGCCATAAAAGGCATCCAATTCACCATAGTCGGCGAGACCGTATCCAAAGGCACTAGCGGTTTCAGCAATCAGGACGACGCCATTTACATACCTTTGCAGGATGCCCAGCTCTTTCTTCTAGGAAAGACGACATACCTGACGACAGTGAGTATATCCGCCACTTCTCCAGCCGTTATGACTCAAGTCCAGAATGATGTCACAAATCTGTTATTGGAAAGACATAATATAAGCGACCCCACTCAAGCCGATTTCAATGTTTTGAATCAAGCTTCCATAGTCTCCGCCGCTTCCAGCGTCACCGGCACATTCACCATCCTTCTCGGAGCCGTGGCCGGCATCTCCCTCGTCGTCGGCGGCATAGGCATCATGAATATGATGTTAACCACCGTGACCGAGCGCACCCGCGAGATCGGTTTGCGCAAAGCCATAGGCGCCAAGAGGCGCGATATCAATACCCAGTTCCTCACCGAAGCCGTCGCCTTGACCGTCATAGGCGGAGCCATCGGAGTCTTTCTAGGCTGGTTAGTCGCTTATGCCGTCACCTATTTCGGAATTCTCCAGGCTTCAATATCCATGTCGTCCGTGTTGCTCGCATTTGGCGTCTCCGCGGCCATAGGAATAGTGTTCGGATATTATCCGGCAAGACGAGCTTCGCGGTTAAATCCGATAGAGGCGTTGAGGTATGAGTAAAAAGTTTTTCTAGGCTTTCTTTTTTCCTATAATCTGAAGCCAATCAGTTTTTCCGAAGACTTTGTGGTTTTCGTAAACGATTTCTAATTTCAAGTCATTAAAATAGCTCTTGAGTTCATCCATTGTGAAATAACTGAAGAAACGCTCGTAATCGTATCCATAATCGCTTTCTTTTAAGACTGCTTCTTCCGGCCCATCCGGATATTTTCCTTTAACGGCGACATATATGTAACCATTTGATTTCAATGCTGACACCGATATACCTAGAACATCGGCAATCTCATTCTTGGGTATATGAAGAAGAGAGGCCTGCGCGAATATTCCATCAAATTGACGATTGAGATCACGAACATCTTTCATATCCATGACAATAAATTCGATACCGGAAGACTCCTTTTTTGCGATTTCAATCAACTTCTCGGAAAAATCAATACCGGTGACATCTAATCCTTTCTTGGAAAGATACCTCGACTTAACACCCGCTCCACAACCAACATCAAGGACTTGGTTGCCTTTCTTCAGGATAGAACAGAAGTGATCAGTACCTTCGATCCACCAATCATCTTGTTTATGATCTGCATACCAATCTTCGGCAATTTTATTGTATGTATCCTTAAGATTCATTGAACTATGATTTCAACACCTTCCTCATCTCATCTCTAACTTTCATCAATTCCACCTCGTCAGTCGGCTCACGGTCGCCGGTGCGGTAGAGCATGCTACGCGGATCATATCCGAGCAAACCGGCGTCACCTTCTTTACGGCCTATGATATGCAAATGAAAATGCGGAATGGATTGTCCAGCGAGCTTTTCCTGATTCCAGACGCAATTGAAACCTTCGGCTCCATAAAGCTTGCGTAAAGCCGTCATTATCTTCTCCGCCAATTCCAATATGGCCAAGCGCTCCTTAGAAGAAAGCTCGCTTAATGTCTTTACGCAACGTCGCGGAGCGATGAGCGTATGTCCAGGTGTTATGGGAATGTTTGTAGGAAAAGCCCAGGCCAAGTCATTGCCGATAATCTCACGGGCTTTGATGTTGGGGTTTTCGCAGTAGGTGCATTTCATGTACATGAAATACTACCATAAATTGGTACCAAACCTACAAATCTTGTATCGGATTCCGGCCTTGAATGAGGCGTATGAGGATCATTATGACCGCTACGACCAATAGGATGTGGATGAACCATCCGATGGAATAAATTCCGATAACTCCAAGTAGCCACAAGACTATAAGTACTATTGCAATGGTTACGAGCATGGTATTTTATGATTATTATTAAAAACTGGTGACTATGCTAGAATTGACGCATGAAAACGGTTCTCATTACAGGCATCGGTAGAGGCATAGGCAAGGCGCTGGCGCAAAAGTTCTTAGCTGAAGGCTGGCAGGTCTCCGGCACTTCACAGACTGGCTCTGTTGATTATTCTAACGCCAACTTGAAAGTATTTCAACTGGACCTGACTTCGACGGATTCGATCGAGAAATGCGCGGAGGCGATCGCCTCCGATATGAGCAAAAGCGGCGCGAAAGTGGATATACTTATAAATGATGCCGGGGCTTTATTCGATGACGAGGATACCAAATTAATCGCAGATAAATTAAGAAAGACGTTGGAGGTCAATCTTATCGGTACCGCTGATTTTACTGAACGGATAATTCCAATGATAAATAATGAAGGTCATACTATTTTTATGTCTTCAGCGGCGGGGTCTCTGATTGAGATGGACGATATAGAGTCTTCTCACTTCCCTTATCATTATCCCGCTTATAAAATCTCCAAGTGCGCACTGAACATGTATATGAGGACTTTGGCTGCTCGTTTGAAACATGAAGGCACTAATATTATCGTCTCCTCCGTCCATCCCGGCTGGGTCAAGACGGACATGGGCGGAGACGAAGCGCCGACCACCCCGGAAGAAGCGGCGGAGAATATTTATAAGCTCGCCGTCTCAAGGCCGGAGACCGGACAATTCTGGTACAACGGAAAAAAGTATCCTTGGTAAAGCCCGGCTAAAGCGAAGAATCATTTCACTTCTTGCAGAGAGACGTCCACGACTTTCTTGGCTGGTCTGGCCGTGAATTGGCGACCGCCCAGGAGGATGAGTATCGAACCGGCGATAAAAAGCAGATAGAAAAGCGCCGACAGGGCGTTCGTGTATGGCGACAATGGATAGCCTAGTTCCGGCGAGAATATGATGGACGCCGCAGTCAATACGCCGAAAGTGATGAGCAGCATGCCGAAGGCGATCAGCCTCATGGCTTTGCGCAGAGCCGTCAAGAATGGGCTCACCGACTGGTAGAGATACCCCGCCGAAACTACGCCGACGATGACGGCGGAGAAGATCATGATGGCTTGAATCTCCGGAGTGGTCATGGGGGTATTATAGCACCACCTATTCTACACCTCCACCCTTCCGAACAACCACGCGCCTATCGACAAAAACAGCACCGTTATGCAAAAAACGACCAATGCGTCTACGCCTAGCGAATATTGAGAGACTCCGGTAAAAGCGCCACGCAGGCCGTCGACGCCATAAGAAAGAGGATTTACGAAAGCTATCCACTGGATCCAGAAAGGAGCGGTGGTGAGCGGAAAAAGCGCACCCGACAAAAAGAATAGCGGCATATTTACCAGGTTAACGATGAGACCGAAACCTTGCATGTCTTCCATGGTCGAAGCTATGGCCGTGCCGAAGGATGTAAAGACGATGGCTATGCCGAACATGAAAAGCAAACCCCAGAGAATGGCAAAGATATCCGGCCTGAAACCGATGACTATGGTGATGAGAAAAACTATGACGCCTTGAATGGTGGCCGTCGTCGCTCCGCCCAGGGTCCTGCCGAACATTATGGTCAATCGCGATACCGGAGCCACCATAGTCTCCTTGAGGAAGCCGAACTGGCGGTCCCAAATGAGCTCTATGCCCGAAAAAACGGCAGTGAACATGACGCTCATGGAAATAATGCCCGGCGACAAAAATTGGATGTAATTGCCTCCACCAGCCTTGGCGAATATCGATCCGAAACCGAAACCGAGCGCAACCAAAAATATTATCGGCTG
>Ga0182011_10003352_pt1 | contig 13158 bp, 24 predicted proteins | sample 711E1DmetaG_FD_120481 | JGI IMG/M metagenome (GOLD analysis project Ga0182011, IMG submission 120481) | Permafrost microbial communities from Stordalen Mire, Sweden - 711E1D metaG | ecosystem: Environmental > Terrestrial > Soil > Wetlands > Permafrost | place: Sweden: Stordalen | collected... | reverse complement strand
TGTCCTGTTGATCATTGATGTTTGATATAGAAGAATCTATACTTGTAATAACGCTGTTTATGCGGGTTGATATATCTATAATCGTAACATTCAATTGGTTAATCAAGATATCTTGATTATTTAATGAAGCATCAACATAGGTTTTATTGGCTTTAACATTTAAAGATCCATCCACATAAGCAAATGTGGTATAACCACTTCCAATATTTTGGTATAAAAAATCTATACATGAATCTCTCTTTGCCAAAGAACCATCAACATAAGTGAACGGTGGTTTATTTGTGTTTAGCCAATCGATGGAGACATCCCTAAGAGAAAGTGAACCATCAACATAGATTCTTGTTACATCACCAGACCCAGGACTTCCAACACTTACATCTAAAAATCCAGATGCGTCAAAATAGAATTGAGAACCCAGGGAACTCTCATTTAATTTGATTTGATATAATATATCTACACTTGGGTCTTTTGATAGACTCAAATCTCTAGAAAATGTTATTATACCACTAGCATCTTCCGTTATGATGATATCTGAACTTGGGTCAGGATATAGATTTTTAAAATAGATAGTTGATCCATCCTGATCAAACAAAAAACCAATCCCACTTCCATCAACATTGAATGCATGTTGTATGGAATTTTGGTATGAACCCAAAATGTTGTTCAATATCGATTGTAGATTTGTTACAGAAGATATGGGTTGATTTCCCTTATGGTTTCCCCTGTTAAGATAATAAGCTCCATCTTTATTGTTTAATAGATCGGCATTTGTTAGGGTTATTATGTTCCCGTGAGTGCATTTGTTCTCAATTATTATGATGTTGGATGTGCTATCGGGAATTATGGTGACGTTGTTGGGTTTGCATGGATCACTGCTTTTGGTCTCTGAATAGTTTAAAACAAATGATGTGACAGTTCCAGAACCCACAGCCGTCAAAGTGTATTTTATTTCTAAATAGAGATAAGTATTTGAATTGGTTTGTATGTTAGAAACATTTCCCTGGTTCAATGATGCCCATGAAGACCAATGATCGTTATCAAAGGACCATCTAAGTTCTTTTTTAGAAAAAGATCCTGAAGAGTTATCAGAATAAAATGCAAAAGAACCAACATTAACAATTGGTATGGTGTTTTTGAAAAGTATGGTTGATCCAGAAACAGTTTTAGTAAAACTTAAAAATTGCATCAAAGATTTTTTTATTTATATATTTAAATAAAAAGGGTTGGAATATTCTCCAACCCTATATCTTAAATTTGTTATCTTCTATATATTTTAGTAATTTTTTATTATCTTTTAAATTGTCAGGGAAGTAGTTCTTTCCACCCTGTAACATATGTTTTGGAATATTGACTGAATAGATATGAGCATCAGAGTTAGCGCCATATGTTCTAGCTCTCAACTTCATATAGTTCACCTGCATCATGTCATTCATATTGTATCTTCTCATCGAAACTAGGTTCTCAAAGGTGAACATCTTCTTGTAGTTTCCACTTCGTGTCTCAATAAAATCATTATATCTAAGGAACACAAATAGGTTGTAGTTCTCATCCCGGATTTCCTCTTCCTCTGTCTTTGTCAATTCAGCTAATTTTATCTTAAACCTTTGAAAATTCTTATTATCATTATCAAAAACTGATGATATTATTCTGGTATCTTTTAAAATGTCTGGGTTTTTTCCAAACCTTTCACTGAAAGATTTGATGATATCATCTAGATCTTCTGCTTCATCTATCATAGCTTCATATATCTCTCTTAACATCTTTAGTTGTTCTTCCTTAAGATATTCTGAAGACTGCCCAATATCTAGACTCTTGAATGGATCTTTCTTCTTTTCAAACTCAAAGACATATTTGGCCCGCATTAGATGATGACTTTATCTTATATATAATGATTTTTTCTTTGTTAATATGACAATTCCTCCAATGTTACTTCTATACCTGAAGCGGTTATTGATGTGAGCCCAGAAGCTTTGGTGACTGAGAGATCAAACCATGTTGCCACTCCTATGCTTGACCCCATCACGATGACATTTCTAACAATGGGTGCTGCTGTTGCTCCCACTGCAATGGCATACCCCCCCCCATCTGTTCCACCTATCACTGTTCCAGTTGCGGCCGCTCCATTTACTGGGACAGCGCCAGTGCCTCTTCTTAAACGGAAAATGTTGCTGCTGCTGGTTGTACCCACTGCCGCGGAAAAATATCTTATTGACAACTTTATGTTCCCTGATTTCAATGGTGTTATATTGAGTGTGTTGCCGAGGCCCAGCATTGTGTCTGAGGCTCCTGTGATGGGTGTTGGGTTTGCTGGGGTGGAATATATTGGAACTGCACAATTGAGTGGTTTATCAGATAAGCTATTATAGCTTTTTTCAGATAGATTATTTAAATTATGGTTGTGTGTTGTGTTAGATTTAACGTTTAAAGATCCATCAACGTAAGATTTGTAAGCTTTGCTTGCATCCAAAAATGCGATAGAGACATCTCTTAAAGAAAGAGAGGAATCAATATAACTTATATTAGCTTTAACATTGAGACTTGAATCGACATAAAGAAAAGAGGTTTTAACGTTTAAAGATCCATCAACATAACTATATGTAACAGCTCCAGGTCCCGGTCCTACATTGTTATACAAAAAATTTATGGATACATCCCTTGATGACAGTGACCCATCAACATAAAATTTGCTGGGTTTGATATTTAGAGATGAATCAACATATATCAGATATTCGTTTATCTTGTTTATGATTACTTTGATGTTATCATAGTTGCCAAAGTATTCCTTTATACTATAACTAAGATCAGCGATGTCTATGGGTAGCGGGAATGCCATAGTAATAATTTATTTTATCATTATATATATTATTAAAAAAATATTAATATTTTCCTAAAAAAGGGACCAAACTTTTTGGTCCCTTAAAAATCATTTAACATATCATCCATCCTTGAGAACAATTTGAGTTTCTCAAAGCATGGGTGTTTGCTTAGCTTTTCCTGCTTAGATTTTCTCATCTGATTAAAGATGTTCATCCTCATGTGATTCTCAACTATGAAGTATACGTTGTTGAAGCTTGCACCCTGTTGTACAACCCAGGGTCTGTATTCGGTCAATAACCTACAGGACACAAACTCATGACCGTGAGCCGGCCAACAGTTTGGTCTTGTCTGATGTGGCTTTGTGCACTCTACCTTTCCAAGGTCATGAAAGAACGCCGCCATCACAAGATCCATGTCCTGTGTCTGAAACGCACGTTTGAACACTATTATCACGTGGGTGTAAACCCAAAGTTCTGGATGGTACTCCAGTGTCTGACGAACAGTCTTACTACGTTCTATGAGGTCTTTGATCTCATCTGGTGCACTGTCTAAAAGATCTTGGAATATGGGAATGTGTTTCATGATATCGGGTCATTAATCTCATCGTTTTCATATTCATTGTATAACAACCTATACACATGTGGGTTTGGACTGATGTGTGGGTTGTCTCTCTTGAACTGTTCTTTATCGCCATGTAAGAAATCGTTTATGAACATTGATACTGCTGCGCTCCTCGATATTCCCATCGTACAATGCACTACCCACCTCTCAATGTGTCTGTTTTTCTTTATGAACTCATACAATGTTTTAGCTTGTTCTTTTGACATTGCATTACACAACCCATATTCAGTAGTTATATCTTTACTAACATCACCAAACTTTAGGTTCAACACATTTTGGTGATCACATTTGAAGTGATGTTCGTACACATCATCACCCTCATCTGGGTCTGTGATAGAGATGGAACAAACATCAGTCTTTGTCTCGATGTTATCATCATCAAGACCCTTCTTGATCATGATGTCTTCAAACTCTCTCTTGCTAATTGCTAATATCTTCATATAATTTTATTTTATTTTATTTTTCCATTTCTCAACTATTCGCCTTGCCTCCTGCAACCTATAGGACTGTTGTAACATATACTTTATCTTTCTTGTTCTATATTCTTCCGGTACATCTATCTTATTCATGGCCAACCCAAAGAATGCAGCTCTGTTCTGTTCCCTTGCGAAAGAAGATCTGTTTTTATCATAGGACGTTAGATAGAGATCCATCAACATATTCACACATTCTTCTATGTGATCTGACCAGTTGTTCACCGCATTTTCTACATTCTTGATAAAATCGAACGCATCCTTATCATCTATTGGGTCTATCTCCCCAATGACATCATCTATCGTCTCATTTAGATATTTCTCAATGATGAAATCTTCTCTGAATAAATCCTGTGTTCTGAGATGATGTAAACTTAAGTACCACAAAACTTTAACCTTCATGAGTTGACCATCCTCAAACTCAATGACCCAACCCTCTTTATCTTTTAAAGTCTTCGCGTTTTCTATCAACTCATCCAATGTTACATCCTTTAACACATTTACACATGGTATATCGAATTGATGCAACATTTGACTAGCAACACTATCATATTCACCGCTCTTGTTGTCCACTATTCCTATGAACCTCAACTCGGGTTTGGAATATTGAAGGACTATCCTGTTATTGAACGCGACATACTCAAACAGTGGTGTCAAACCATTGCTTAAAAAATGATCAACATAGTGTTTCACCCTAACGTTTTCATTGTAGATCTTCATCGCTGCCACCGACTGTTCATTTGTGAAACCTGCCTGGGTCTTTGCAAAGACCACACCATTTGGTAGGTTCATGAACGCTATGAGAGACCCATCTTCCTTTGAAGTGATATGTTTTATGGGTTTATCCTTCACTATGTTATATTGTGTTGATTCCACCTGGTTAAGGTTGAAGAACTTTGGCAACATGAAGAACCTGTTATACAAGGAACCATCCTTGTTAAACACAAAGGTGATGCCACGACAGTTAAATGCATTGATATTGGGTTCATCTGCCAATGGGCGCTCAAAGTGATGGTAGTCACACAGGAAGTAATTGAAGGTCACAACTTTGTAACCATCGATCATCGTCTCTGTCTTGTAGAAGTTAAAGTTATTGTACGCTTCTGTAAGTTTGACACAGTCTTCATATGTAAGCAAGTAGTTATTCAATTTGATCCTTTGTTTTTAAGATTGAATATTTGTTGACAACGTAATAATCACCATCTAGAGAACCTTCGTTTTCAGTTTCGGCATTTTCGCCGCATAAATCAATGATTTGATCACAAATTTTTTTTATATCGTGTATTAATTTTTCGCCATCACTATTAGACATATAATTTTTATAATGCCCAAAAATCTTACCGAGATTTATTAGTTTTTCCATTTTACATTTTTATAAAGTTTATATCTTTTAAACAATATCACACAACAGATAGTTTATGATCATACACTTATTTGGTGTATAGATAGACACATATATTATTGGTCTCAAATTTAATATGTATGGTTTGTTATTCATAAACTATGCTCATCCTTGATACACCAAACTTTCTAATATATTCTTGTAATGCTTCTCTTTTTTGTTCTTGCGTCAAATTAAACCCATATGATGATTTTAACCATGAATGATATTCTGGAATATCATCAACTTTATTAGAATAGACTGTTATCTTTGTTTTCATAATATTTAAGTTTTAAATCATAGTGTAAATATAACAACAATTTCTGAGACTAAAAAACTTTTAGTGACAAAGTTTATCTGCGCATATGCTTGCAATTGGTGCATATGGTTTCCCGAGTGCTTCAAACCCTTCCTCCTTGCACAGTCCTATGCCTGCGGCGTATAATATATTGGAATAGCATGCCTCATCAGAGTTATAGTCTAAGTGTATGGTTATCTTCTTTCCACATTTCTCTATCATCTTTGCTGCAGTGATTGCAAGCTCTGCTTCCTTCCATAGCCTGTTAAACTTCTCTTCTTTCCTTAAGAAGTCCTTTGACACATGGATAGCAAATATGACGTGACAACCCCTGCCTATACCACTCTCATCGATGTGGTGTAAACATATTGTGATTGAGTACTTTACAACTCTCTTGTGTTTCTGGGAGTCAGCTCCTATGAAGACTTCAGAATATGGGTACCTTGCTAACCAATCTACAACGTATTGGTTCACATCAGTTATGATTGTTCCATCAAACTTCTTAAACATCAAATCTATCATATCACTGTTCATCGTTTAATTTTTTTATTAAATCCTTTAACACCACTTTAAGGTGTTCTATCTCAACATTCCTCAACCTTGAGACTTGGGCCAACGCAAGTTCTATGTTTTTGCCATTGTTGTTGTAAGCACTCCAAAAATCAATCTTATAAAAGTGATATTCAGTTATGGTGTCCATATAATTATATTTTATAGATGTCTTTGTTGTGATCTAAAATAGTCTTATTCTTTCCTATGTGATAACGACAGCACAACTTACACTTATATGATACCACCTTATGTATCTGTTGTGGATGTTTGTTGATTACTTTAGCCGCTTCTATGGCCTCTTCTAAAGTGTCATACTTTTTCTTCTCTATAAAATCGTTTCCTATGATTCTAAAATGTTCCATATCACTTATATATTTTATGTAAAAATAAATAAAAGTTTTGATATAAAAAAATTAATGTAAAAAAATTAATGTAAAAAAATTATCAAAAATTGTTTTTATAATCAAAAATTGTTTTTATATTTACACCATAAAATTTCTATATCATGAGAGGTTTGACGTTAAAAGAGTTTGAAGAAGTGATAGATTTTGTGCAAACAAATCATAGGTTTGCATTGTATATCCCAGAGGAAGATTTGATGAAGCACTGACCATGAGGCAACACGCGATGGTTAAGTATCGTAACACTTAGAAAATTTAACAAAACTTTAACATCGAAAATTTCTTTATTAGAGTTTTTTTGTTTACATTTACATAACCATTTAAACAAAAACGGTATGTGGTGTACATACTGAAAATCAGAAAGAGCTGCCTTCAATGGAAGGAGCATTGACTTCTGAAGCTCACAGAGAGTAACACATAACCTATATGATTTGTGTATGGACTTTTTAACAGGACACTTTGAGCCAAAGGAAGAGTTTTTAACAAAAGAAAAGTGATATGAAAAAATCGATCATATTATTAAGGGGTGTGCCCGGGTGCGGAAAAACAACATTTGCGGAACTGATGTCTGAAGGAAGGTACCCTGTGATATCCGCAGATGATTACTTTATGAAGGATGGAAAGTATGAGTTTGATATGAGCAAGATAGGTGAGGCCCACTCACTGTGCCAATTCAAGGTGCATGAAGCCATCTTCAAAGATGCAGTAAAGATATTCGTGGCCAACACATTCACCCAAGAATGGGAGATGGAACCATACTTTGATCTTGCCGAAGAATATCACTATGATATCTTTGTTATCATAGTTGAGAACAGACATGGGAGCTCCAACATCCATGGTTGTCCAGAGGAACACATAAAAAAGATGAGGTCCAGATTTCAGATAAAATTGTAAAAAATGAAACGATACTTTGTCATACAAGAACACACCGCAGATATAGCTGGTCTTCACTGGGACATCAGGTTTGAGGACGATGGGTCATTGGAGGGTTATCTTGATAAGAGAGATCCCGAGACCAATGAACCATATGCATCAGGTGAAAACAAGGTGTTACGATCCTTTGTGATACCAAAGCATAGGTTCCCGTGCAGTGGTGAGAAGCTACTATGCATCGAGGTGGAACCACATCCCTGGGAATATAGAGAATTTGATGGAGAGATAGAGAGTGGGTATGGAAAAGGAACCGTTAAACTTGTGTTCTCTGACTACATAGAAGTACCCATATTCACAGATAATAGGGTTGAGTTTGAGTTTGAAGGAAACACATACAAGATATTTTTGATGAAAGAAGACAAATATTTAATAACAATGAAGTAACAAACTTAAATTTTAACAAGAATTTAACATCAAATACGATTATATTAAACATATTGTTGTTATATTTACATAACAATTTAAATAAAAACGGTATGTGGTGTACATACTGAAAATCAGAAAGAGCTGCCTTCAATGGAAGGAGCACTGACTTCTGAAGCTCACAAGGAGTAACACATATTTACACTTTATGAATTTAATAAATTTTACTAAAAGCTACATTCAATGGAAAAAGCAATGACATCTGAAACTCACAAAAAAGATCAACACATAGAACTGGAAATTGGTAGAGTCTATAAGACATCCACAAACAACATCGTGAAGGTCATCTCGATAGATAACGACAAGGACGAGCTTCATGTTTATAATATCTCTGAGAGCTGTAACATCTGGACAAAGTTCAGCAGACACAACCTTACACAAAAAATAAGATAAAATGGAAGATGTGATTATCTATTCGACTGGCATAGTGGCATGTAGCGTATGCGCCGATAATTCCTTGAGTATCAAGAAAATAACGAGAATTGTGAACGATATGAACCCGACATACATAAGTTCAAAGTGGAAATTGTCAAAGGATAAGACATTTAAAAATGGTGAACCTAACCCATGTGTCTGTGAGCAAAACCCAGACACAAGGAAACATTATTTGTTTAACTGTTAAACATTTTAAATCTAAAATTATGACACTATTATTTGTTTCCATAAATAAGATGATATTTTTAAATTTTAACAAGAATTTAACATCAAAATATCACCATATTAAAAAATAGATTATATTTACCTTTATAAATTTAACAATTTTGTTAAAAGCTTATAAATATAGACTCTACCCAACCAAACAACAATCTATCTTGTTGGATAAACACTTTGGGTGTTGTCGTTTGATCTATAATCTTGCGTTGGAAACAAAGATCAATGCATACCAGAGTAACAAGATCAATCTTTCTAAGTTTGATCTCATCAAACAGATAACTGATCTTAAGAAAGATTATCCTTGGTTATATGAAGTCTGTAACCAATCACTTCAACAATCAATCTGTAACTTGGATGTGGCATATCAAAACTTCTTTAGAACAAAGAAAGGGTTTCCAAAGTTTAAGAATAAGAAATCTAAACAATCATATAGAATAAATCAAAGCATAAAGATTGATTTCGAAACATCCAAGGTTCACATCCCAAAGTTTCAGGATGGTATCAAGTTTGCTATGGATAGATCCTTTGATGGTCAGATAAAACAGTCAACAGTCTCTAGAGTCCCATCTGGAAAATATTTCATCTCCATCTTGGTTGATAATAAACAGGAACCACCGCTTAAACAACAAATCAAGGAAGAGACAACCATAGGGATAGACTTGGGAATAAATTCATTGTTGACTCTATCTGATGGGACCAAGTTTGATAATCCTAAACATTTCAATAAATCTTTGAAGAGACTCAACTTTTTTCAAAGAAAACATTCTAACCACAGAGGCAAGAGAACCAAACATAAGATAACATTATTACATGAATGCATAACAAACCAAAGGAAAGATAACCTTCAGAAGATCTCAACAAAGCTCATAAGAGATAACCAATCTATAGCTCTAGAAGATCTAAACATCAAGGGAATGTCATCTAAGTGCAAACCTAAACAAAATGAGGTTGGGACATACCTTTCAAACGGTCAGAGTGCCAAATCAGGATTGAACCGATCCATTCAAGATGCCGGATGGGGAATGTTTGTTCAGATGCTCGAGTATAAGGCTGAATGGTATGGGAGGAACATCCTGAAGATAGGTAGGTTTGAACCCTCAAGTAAGATGTGTTCAGGTTGTGGTTACGTAAACCAAGACTTAGGTGGCAAAAGAGAGTGGGAGTGTCCATCTTGTGGAGTTGAACACGACAGGGATATCAACGCGGCCATAAACATCAAGAACTTTGCTTTAAGTAAAAACAAAACGGTATGTGGTGTACATACTGAAAATCAGAAAGAGTTGCCTGGGTTACTAGGAGCAATGACTTCTGAAGCTCACAAGGAGTAACACATGAAGACTGTTGTCACTTTTTACAGACGCGAGGAGGTTTTCACCTTCTGATAGAATTTTCTAAAATGAACAAAGAGTTTGAGAAGACTTGGTATAAAGACATAATGAGCATCCCGGGAGTGGATATCAAGGGAGACAACCTCATTCCAGTTCCAGGGTGCACACAGGGAGATTTTATCCCACATTTTATTCATTAATTTAAAAACATATAATCATGAGCAAAGAAAGAACAACATCAAACAGCATAGGCTTTAGTAGCCTATTATTCATCACATTCTTAGTATTAAAATTGACACATGTGATAGATTGGTCATGGTGGTGGGTAACTTCACCTTTATGGGGTGGTCTTGCACTTTGTATGTTTATAATCATCATAGTTGGGGTGATTTATCTATGTTCAGAAAAATAAACATATGAAGAGTTATCACTTTTTATTAAAAATACTTAAGTTATGAAGATTGCATTATGTACTGAAGATTTTGACCTCTATAACATGTTTCAATCGAAAGCACCCAAATATGATTTCGAGATCATCAATGCAAAGGTTGAGAGTGTTACAAAAGAACTTATACATCGTACTGATATTGATGCATATGTTTTTTCAAACACGATACATCACACACAGAAGAGCATTGATAATATCAGAAAAACAAACCAATGGGTCCCGAAGATTGTGATATGTGATGATGTACAGATGATCATCAATAGTGCAGATATCTGGTTCGTCAAACCAGATAAAAAAGACGTTGACATTTTTGTTGATAACATCATACAGAGCATATTTACATATATACATAACTTTGGAACTCTTAAAAAATTGACTATTAAAAACTTGGATGTTGTGTATTTTGGTCAGTGCTCATATGATCCAACACGTAAGATATTGTATCACAAAGATAAAAAAATAAAACAACTATCAACCAAAGAGGGTGACATATTACAAGCGCTAGCAACAGACTTTAAGAAAATCATCCCAAGGGTTGTTGTGCTTGAGAAGGTGTGGCGAAAAAATGATTACTTTTCGGGTAGATCAATGGATGTATACATAAGCAACCTAAGGAAACTATTCAAGATCAATAAGATAGATCTCAACATAAAGAACATAACGGGTGTTGGATTGGTCTTAGAATAAAAACAATATCATTAACTCTATACATATTGTTAGACGTATGTACTTTAATTCAAAATTATGGCACCAAAAGAAAAAGCAAAGGAACTTATTGAAATGTTTGAAGGCGAGTTAGTAACACCTCCGACTTACGGAACACCCAAAGGTTGTGCATTTATTTGTGTTAAAAACATTTTAGCAGAATTAAACGACTTATATTCAAACGCTAATGTTTCAGATTCAAGCGAAATAGAGGTTACTAAGAAAATAGATTATTGGGTAGACGTAAAAAGAGCGGTACTCGAACACACCTGATATATTAGATAACTTTTAGAATGTTTATAAATGAGTTGTAAATGAAAGCAAAGGGTTAAAGCTATGATATTGACCCAAAATTAAACACATATAAAAATGAAAAAACTAATGTATTTATTTGTATTATTAACAATGTCAGTGTTATTTATGTCTGAAAAAGGATGTAACGACAACACGAGTTCTAACGCAGTTTTAGCGCAAAAGCAAGAGATTTTGATGCAGGAAGCCAACCGACAAGTGGGCATGCCAAATATCAAGAATTTTCAGGAACGTAAGCTTTTAAAAATGATCCTTGAATTAAGGGACCAAGAAAATCTAGTTTGTTATGCTTATATAGTGGCCGAGATGACAGGAAAACTCGTTTACATTGGCAAATGTATAGGATTTGGCATCCCATATTCAACAGAATACACAAACCCGGCAATAACTGTTGAAGGTAGAACCCAAGGTGAATTTACTACACTACCTCAAGCAGATCCAAACGGATTATTTATGCCACCAAGTGCAGAGGGTACATGGTTGATGATGGTTGATCCAAATAATAACGAACCACGCCCAGTGTATATTGAACCACGTGTCATTGTTTCACCCTTTAAACTACAATAATATGAAAACAGGATGGTTGATATTTTTAGGATTCATAGCATTTATTGTGCTTATGTTTGGGTTAACCCTAGGTTTCGGATGGTTTGGTGTGTATCAGACAAAGACAGTTGGTAGAGCCCAACAAAACGCAGATCGTGAAGTGTTCGAACAGACACAGAGCTTTGTGGAAGGAAAGAGACAGGAACTCATCAAGCTTCACCATGAGTGGATGAGTGCAAAACCCGAAGATAAGTTAGCCATTGAAGCCACCATAAGAATGAGCTTCGCCAGCTTTGATGAAAGTAAACTTGTGGATTTTCCAGAATTATACAGCTTTCTGAAAACAGTGAAAAATAAATAACTCTATACATTATGACTGGACTACTTTTAATATTGTTATTTTTCTATGGGATCTATATCTTTATGATATTACTCATAGGCATAGGTACCATGGACTATTGGGGATATAAATGGTTGTTTGTAATGGACTTGTGCATACCATTCTATAGGCTCATAAGAGAGGGTTGCAGGGCCATATTTAAAAAAGAATAAAAAACATTTTTTATATTCAGAATAATTGGTTATATTTACAGAAATATTTGGATATGAAAACACTAGAAAAATCAATCAAAGTTTCAAAGACAAGAGACACCCTCATCAATCTCATCCAGGCTTCATTGGTTGGCAAGATAAACAGTGGTGTAGATTTTAGGCCACAGTTTCTTGCCGATGCTATCATATCAAAGACTGAGTTTGATAAGCCATTTAATCACCAGACACATCACGTGGAGCTCATCAGTTCCATAAGGGTGTTCATCGACTCATTAAAAGAAGAGATGTCAGGATCACTGAGTGAACTTAGGGAAGATGAAACCATATTGAAGAACTTCATCAATGGTCAGATCACTGCATGTGATAAGTTTGAAGAATTCATAACCAAACTATAAACCGAAATGAAAATTGGAACCATTGTCAAATTAAAGAAAGAGATGTTAGGAAATCTCCCCGGGACTCTTGGAGTTGTTTTCAATGTCTATGATGATTTTGATTATCCAGATAAGTTGGGTGCCCAAGTGATATTCCAAAATGGTGATTATGATGGGTTCTCAATCAAGGAACAGATATTGTTCTTAGAGGATGTGGGTAATCATAGAAAGAAATTAATATGTAGGTGGAGAGTGAAGATTGATTGGATAAAATAAAACTATATGATATGATAGTAACAGATGAGATAACTGGTTATGAAACAGAATTATTAAGAATGAT
>Ga0182011_10003351_pt1 | contig 13159 bp, 10 predicted proteins | sample 711E1DmetaG_FD_120481 | JGI IMG/M metagenome (GOLD analysis project Ga0182011, IMG submission 120481) | Permafrost microbial communities from Stordalen Mire, Sweden - 711E1D metaG | ecosystem: Environmental > Terrestrial > Soil > Wetlands > Permafrost | place: Sweden: Stordalen | collected... | reverse complement strand
TCTGTCTTAAACGATAGCCTATGGACCAAGACATGTTTCTGCTTAAAATTAGCACTGCGGTAGGAAGTATTTCACCAAACTTCTCTTTGAACTCGCTACTGGCGAAACCTTCTTTGAGTTGCGAAGTCACCTCAGCCACCATTCGTTGCATCTGCACGCCGATTTGCTTTGTGGAGTAATGGCTGAACATATCGCGGATCTCTCGCTCTAGTTCGGTGTCTGAGGCTAGCAAAATCTTGCGACTCTCCTCCATTCTGGCTCGATGACCGTTGAAGACGGCAAATTCATAGGAAACTTCTTCTCCTGACCTAAGGTAAGCCGGAGTTACTGATTCCCGAATTGCCTCTCCCAGTTGTTTCGCTGGAAGCTGGCAAAACGATGCAGCAAATAAGTCAAATATGGAATCAGAAAAAACCGTGAAAAGCTGCCACTCTCTGAAGAAACGCGAGAGTTCCCTGGCCAAATACGAACCCCACGTATTTGCCAATCGCTTTAGCCCTTCGAATGTATTCGCGTCAATGCCGGGAGTTAGTTGAGTGCCGACGCCTCGAAGAATTTCATACGTAAAAATAGTTGCCCAATCGGCCTCTTTACTGGGAAAGTCTTCTAGACTCGATTCCTCCAACAGCGTCTCAAACTGCAGCAATTTACGTTCGGGTAACTCAATGGCATTGACGTGGCTCTTAATGAGGGCTTCCATGGCCGCACTTTTGGGATAGTCCTTTTCGACAACAAAGGTATATCTCGGCGGAAGTAGGAGATCAAGGAACTCCTGCACCAAGTTGTGTTGCGCTTGTTCCCAGCTAAGCTGTGATAATGCCATGTAATCCTCATTATTAATCTATGCCAATTTCCTTTTCTCTGCAAACTTCCAAAAGTTTGCGCAGTTGTTTAGATCAATAGAGTTTGCTAAGGCACGTCATTCTTCGCTATTATTCTATTGAACCGGTTGAACGCTTGGCCTTTATCGGTAGAGGTCTCCTCAAAGTAAGGCGTAAGGGCTCCGAGAGAGCATTTGTATCAATTGCATCCAAATCGGCTCTCCCATCAAGGGAGAGGGAACTAAGGTTAAAGGTTAGTCGTAGGGTGGGTGTAACCCACCAATTGAACAAAAAGGAACCCGCATGGTCGTTGCGAGGTATATCCGAAGCAATCCCAGGGAGAAGAGGCTCCTCCCCCGGAGATTGCCACTCCCGTAGAGCTGTAGGGGCGTGTTTTGGAACCCGCCCGCCATCACTGTAGGGTGGGTGCAGCCCACCTCGTTAAAACAAGAGGTAAATATGGAACATCAGAATAAATCTACCGTCTACCATAAAATCACCCACACAGACATCGCGAAAATCAAAACGATGGTTCCGGCCGAGCGTGTTTTTTGCGGCCCGGACATCAGCCCGGATTACAGTCATGATGAACTGGGCGGCGTCACCTCGGCTCCCGATTTGTTGATCAAAGTCCAGAATACTGAAGAAATTGCCGCTATTATGACCTACGCATATGCTAAGACCATTCCCGTCGTGGTAAGGGGTTCGGGCACCGGACTCGTGGGGGCGGCGGTCGCGGTCTGCGGCGGCATCATGCTCGAAACCACCCTCATGAACCACATCCTCGAACTCGATACGGACAACCTGACCGTTACCGTCGAGCCGGGCGTCCTGCTGATGGAATTGTCCAAATTTGTGGAAGACCACGACCTCTTCTATCCGCCCGACCCGGGGGAAAAGTCGGCCACGATCGGCGGGAATATCAGCACTAATGCCGGCGGGATGCGCGCCGTCAAATACGGCGTGACGCGCGATTACGTCCGCGGCTTGACCGTCGTGCTGCCGACCAGCGCCATCATGAAAGTCGGCGGGAAAGTCGTCAAGAACAGTTCCGGCTACGCGTTGAAAGACCTCATCATCGGCTCGGAAGGCACGCTGTGCATCATCACCCAAGCCATTCTCAAACTCCTGCCTCTGCCGCCGCGCAAACTGAGCGCATTAGTCCCCTTTGCGGACATGACAACCGCGATTAAAACCGTGCCCAAAATCATCAAATCCAAAGTCACACCGACCGCCATCGAATTCATGGAACGCCAGACCATTCTGTTTGCGGAAGAATATCTCGGCAAGCGCTTCCCGGATACCTCGGCGCCGGCTTATCTGTTATTGACCTTCGACGGTACGAGTCAGGAAACCATACAAAGCGATTTTAAGACAGTTGCCGACCTTTGCCTGGCGGAGGGCGCTAAAGACGTCTTCATTGTCGATACCGAGGAACGGCAGCAATCGGTCTGGAGCGCGCGTAGCGCCTTTCTGGAGGCCATTAAGGCTTCCACCACCGAAATGGACGAGTGCGATTGCGTCGTGCCGCGTGATAAGGTTGCGGACTTCATCCTGTACACCCATCAATTGGCCAAAGACCTCGATATCCGGATTCCCAGCTTCGGGCATGCCGGCGATGGCAATATGCACGTCTATGTCTGCCGCGATGCTCTTGAGGAGAGGCTGTGGAAGGAAAAATTGAGCCTCGCTTTCGACCTGATGTATAAAAAGTCGGAGGAACTGGCGGGGCTGGTTTCCGGCGAACACGGCATCGGTTATGCCAAGAAAAGTTATATGCTGCGGCAATACGGCGATACGCCTGTCAACCTGATGCGCGGTATCAAAGCCGTCTTCGACCCTAAGAACATCCTGAATCCGGGGAAGGTGTGCGACCCCCTCTAACTGACTAAATGCCCCCTCTATCCAACTTTCTCCCACAAGGGGAGAAAGGGCTAATCGATTCCCCCTCTATCTGACTTTCCCCCACGGGTGGGGAAAGAACTAATCAGTAACCCGACGCTTAGTCCCCTCGCCCTCGATGGGCGAGGGACAGGGTGAGGGTGTACCACATGGCGGACTGCACCCACCCTACTTTTTAATGTGCTGAATCAGCCTTGGTATGATTTCATACAAGTCGCCGATAAAGGCAAAATGGGCGACGTTAAAGATACCGGCGTTCTTATTGTTATTGATGGCAATGATGGTTTCCGAGCCTTTCATACCGGCCACAAACTGGACCGAGCCGGAAATACCGACGGTGATAATGAGCTTGGGACTGACCGTCCGGCCGCTGAGCCCGATTTGCCGTCGCGGGTCGAACCAACCGGCTTCAACCATGGGGCGGGTGCAGGCGAGCTGGGCATGTAACAAATCGGCCAGTTTCTGAACCAGCGCGACGTCTTTCTTACTTTTAACACCCCGGCCTACGGCGACGATGACTTCAGCCGTCGTCAGGTCGAAGCCGAGCTCTTTGGGGATGGTTTTCAGGACTTTCACCCGGCTTTGCAGTTGAGCATCGCTGATTTGCATGGGGGTGATTTTACCCTTGGCTCGTGCCTGTTTAGGCGGCGCCGAGAAGATTTTATAACGCGCCGTGCACAATTGAGGTCGATGATTCGGGGTCACGATTCTGGCCATGATGTTCCCGCCGAATGCCGGGCGGATCTGAACTAAATCGGTATTCGCCTTAATTTCCAATGAAGTGCAGTCGGCGGTCAGTCCGGTTTTCACGCGGGCCGCAATGCGGGGCGCCAGCGAGCGTCCGGCGTTAGTTCCGCCGACCAATAGAGCGCAAGGTTTGATTTTGTTAATAAAATCGGCGGCCGCGGCGGTGAAAGGCTCGATGAGGAAGCCGGCCAGTTTAGGATCGTCATAGACGAAAACTTCATCGGCGCCGTAATGTAACAGCTCTTTAGCGTCGGCTTGATTATTGCTGCCAATCAGCAGCGCATAGACCGGATGCCCGACCACTGCGGCCAGTTCCCTGGCCTCACCCAGCAGTTCGAAGGTAACGGGATGGATGTGCCCCTCGGTGGTATCGGCAAAGACGGTGATGCCGCGCCAGAGAGTTTTGTCGATGGCCGCAGCGGATGATTTTTCAACCAGTTCCACAACTCCGGCCGGGCCTTTTTTAACGCACAGGCCGCACATCTTACAGGCAGCATTTACGCTTAAACGTCCATTTACCCAATCAAAAGCATTGAACGGGCAGACGGCCTGTAGTTGCGCCACGACGGCTTCATCTACCTTTTCCTGATGGATAACCAGTTCTTTCAAGATTTTATGTGTCCTCTAAATCATTTTCCGTGCGGTCAGTAATTCAAATAAACGGTTGGCTAATTCTGCGCCCGAGCCGGTTAATACCTGTTTTTCAGTAGTATGACTCGGCGGGAAGATTTTCTCGACCTGCGTCGGGGAACCGTTGAGGCCGTAGTGGTGTTCATCCTGGTCGGTGAAATCTTTCAGGGTCATCACCTGCAGCGGCCGGTCGGCAGTCAGCAATTGTCTTTTATAGGAGGGCAGATGGGGGGTGTGAATGTCCTTTTCGACGGTGATGAGACAGGGTAATTCGATACGCTGCTTTTGGATAATGTGCTCCATATTAACCAGCACATCGATGTGTTTGTCCGTCACCGATTCAATGCGCGAGACGTTGGCGGCGTGCGGCCAATTGAGGAATTCCGCGACTTCCGCGCCCACCTGAGCGGTATCGCCGTCCGTGGTCTGCTTGCCGCAAATCACCAGGTCGAAATGTCCTAGCTTTAAAATACCCTGAGATAAGGTGTAACTGGTGGCCCAGACATCGGCGCCGGCGAATTTACGGTCGGTCAGCAGGCAAGCCTCACCGGCGCCCATATTAATAGCTTCCTGCAGCGCCAGTTTAGCCTGCGGCGGACCCATCGACAAGACCGCGACCGAACCCCCTTTATCCTTACGAATACGGAAGGCGGTTTCCAGAGCAAAGAGGTCGTAGGGATTCATTTTACTTTCGGCGCTATCACGCTTCAACACACCGGTGACTTCATCTACGGCGACAGTGGTACTACTCGGGACCTGTTTGATGCAGACCAGTATTTTCATTTGTTCCTCATTATTTTATGGGCATATTATCGAAAAGTGCATTTCTATACACGCACATAGGAAACGCTTTTTAATGTTTTCACTTTTCCCATTGCTAAAATAATCTCCAACGCCCCATTCCTTTAATCCCTTCCCGTGGGGAAGGGAAATGATTTATTTGGGCATCGCGAGGGCAAACGCCCTCGCTCGTCCTTAGTTTCCCCTTTTCCCCTCAACCCTGTAACTACGGGTTTGTCCAACGTTTTAACTTTAATTCCATCCTACACACTTACAATTACCTAAGTTCAGGACTATGCTTTTTACTTAATCGGCGACGATAACGGACACTCCATCGGGAATAACCACGATATCCGCTTTTTCGCCGACCTGTTTACGTGCCATTATCAGAGCCGTGTCAATATCCGGGGCGTGCAGCAGATGCATGCCACGGACGATTTGCGGACTGCAGCGGTCGGTGACCAGAATGACCGAGCATTTGTTAAGAATGCGCGCCAGGATTTGAGCTTCCCATTGGTCGGGCAAAGTATCTTTTTGTGCAATAGCGGCAATGCGATCGGTTACTTCCCTCGACGTCTTGGATTCGGCAAACCAGCGGTAGAAGGCTTCACCGCCGTGACCGTCTTCACAAGCCGCGGCGATAATAATTACGCCGCCTTCATGGACACAGGCTTCGGCAGCGGTCATTCCTTTGACAGCCTGATAGATATTCTGGTCGAGAGGATAGCCACCATTGGAAGTGATGACGATATCGGCGGACTGACGCTTGACCGTAGCGCGCCGGGAGACCCATTTACAGCCGTCGCGGTGGGCTTTATCGGGATGACCGGCGAAGGTTGCGATAATTTTTTTATCAGCATCGAGGGCGACATTGAGAATAAAGGTCAGGCCTGCTTTCCGGGCGGCAAAAAGCATATCGCGGTGTAAAGGATTACGCACCAGATTACCGGTCCGGGAACGGTCGCTGGCGATAAACTCGGCGCAATGATTGGCCAGGACGGTTTCTTCACCGGCGATGCCGGGCAGGATGCTCTTGCGACCGCCGGAAAAACCGGCAAAAAAGTGAGGTTCGATGAAACCTTCCGCCAACACCAGATCGGCCCAGTCCGCGAGGTCGTTCAGCCAGAGGTGTCCGCCCGACGGTAACTTGCCTTTGTAAACCAGATGATCGCGGTCGCGGCTATCATGCACGATGATATTTTCTTGTTTACATAATTCTTTACCAAATTTAGCGATCATTTCCTGTTGAGTGGTCAATCGATGAAAGCCGGTGGCAACCAGAATTTTTATCTGGACTTTGGGATTGTTTTTCCTTATTTCTTCGAGGAGAAGCGGCAGAGTGATGGCGCTGGGCAGGGGACGGGTGTGGTCGCTGGTGATTAATAATACATGGCGGGATTTAGCGGCTAAATCCGCCAGACGCGCCGATTCAATTGGTGCTGCTAGAGCCTGGCGCACCAACTGCTGTTCTGTTTGTACTGTTTCGGACGATTGCAATGAAGGCGCGAGAACGGCCTTGAGGCGATCCGCCGCTACCTTCAAAGTCAAGTGTGTACGACCATAAGGGATTTTGATGACTGACAATTTATGTTCCTCTTAGTTAGTCCTGTTCCATCAGGGATTGGCGGACATATTGCAGGTGGTCGACCATGGCTGCGGCAGCGAGATTACCATCTTTCTGCTGGATTGTTTCCAGAATCTTACGGTGCTGTTCCAGTAAGGTCTCCGCCCGAGCAGTGTTTTTAAGGATACGGGCACGGTTCATGCGGACCGAACTCTCCAGCAGATAAGATACGCATTCCGATGCTTTGATCAATACGTAGTTATCCGAACAATTGAAAATTGCCTTGTGAAACTGAATATCCGCTTCGGCGCCCAGGTTCAAGTCGTCGTGTGAGAGGGCTTTTTGCATCAAAGCTACTGCTTTATCCAATTGTGCGATAGCCGGTTGTATCTGCTTTTCCGCGGCTAAAGTGACGGCTTCGGTTTCCAGCAGACGACGGAATTCGAGTAAATCCTGCTCCATATTATTGGTGCGCATAAAAAGCGGCGCGACGGTTGTCATAAAATTTCCGATATTCAATTCGGTCACGTAGCTGCCGCCACCTGGTCTGACTTCGATAATACCGATGATTTCCATGGCGCGGAAGGCTTCGCGAATCGAGGCGCGGCTGACATTAAACTGCTCGGCGAGAATCCTTTCCGGCGGCAGTTTATCACCGATTTTCAACTTACCGCTGGTGATCAGTCCGATAAATTGCTCGATGACCGACTGGTAAATTCTTTTAGTGCTGATGGGATTAATATCTATTTTGTTGCTCCTATTCTTATCAATAAACTGGTCAGACCACCTGACCATATGGTAGAATAGAGAATTGAAAAAGTCAAGCTCCGTGTGCTACTATCAGGGCGATAAAAACTGAAAACATAGGAGAGCGTATGGGTGGTTGGGTCGGTAAAATAGTGCGAGTAAATCTGAGTACCGGGAAGGTTACTTTTCAGGAATTACCAAAAGACATGGCCGTTGCTTATCTGGGAGGGCGTGGTTTTGGCGCCCGGATTCTTTATGATGAGGTCGGCCCGTCAGTGGAACCGTTCAGCCCGGATAATCTACTGATTTTTGCGACCAGTCCTCTTACCGGAACAAAGGCACCCAGCAGCGCCCGCTTCAGTGTCACCGCTAAATCGCCGCTAACCGGCACGATAGTTGACTCCAATTCAGGAGGGAAAACCGGTTTAAGGCTCAAAGGCGCTGGTTATGATGTCCTGATTATATCCGGAAAAGCTGAAAAGCCGGTATGGCTGCTCGTCGATGAGACAGGGATAAAAATAAATGATGCAAGTAATTTGTGGGGCAAGGATGTGGATGAAACCACAGAGAGTTTACTGGCACATGTAACAAATCCTGCGATCGCCAGCGTTGCCTGTATCGGACCAGCCGGTGAAAACTTGGTGCGTTTTGCCGCAATTATGAGTGATAATTCCAGGGCGGTAGGCAGAGGTGGTGTCGGGGCAGTGATGGGTTCGAAAAACCTTAAGGCCGTGGTCACCAGTGGGAATAAAAGCACAACCATTGCCGATATGGAGACGCTCGATTTTATCGTTTATGAGGCGCGAAAAGTAATAAAACAAAGTCCGATAACTTCTATCGGTCTGCCCACGTACGGCACGGCCGCACTGGTGAAAGTAATGGATATGATGGGGGCTTTCCCCAACTTTAACTTTACAGAAAGTACCTCTGAGCATATTAATGAAGTCTCCGGCGAGACTTTAAAAGCACGTCTTTTCGTCAAGCAAAAGGCTTGCTGGGGTTGCCCTATCGGTTGTACTCAATTAACAAAGACGTTAAAAGGTGAGGGAGAAGGCCCTGAGTACGAATCTCTTTGGGCGTTGGGACCGGAGTGCGGTATTTATGATATCGAAGCCATTGCCGACGCAAATTATCTCTGCAATCGTCTTGGTTTAGACACCATGTCAACAGGTGTAACCATCGGGTGTGCTATGGAAATGACGCGACGGGGGGTTGTTGACGCGGGCGTAAAGTTCGGTGATGCCCAATCCATGTTTGACGCTATCGGGGATATTGCTTATCGGCGCGGTCAAGGGGATGCACTGGCGGAAGGGTCGCGCCGCTTTGCGGAAAAATACGGGACCCCCGAATTTGCAATGCAGGTTAAGGGAATGGAGCTGCCCGCCTATGAACCACGCGCAATGGGCGTACAGGGACTCTCCTTTGCAACATCCAACGGCGGCGGTTGTCACCTTCGGGGGAACATGCTAGGTCCGGAAATCCTGGGTGTACCGAAGATTGTCGACCACTCGGGCGCAACCGGAACTGTCGGACTCCTGATCTATCATCAACATGTTTCGGCAGCATTCGATTCCGTAGGTGTCTGTAAATTTGCCGGTTTTGCAGTGAGCGATGAGCTTATTGCCCGTATGATGACTGCTATTACAGGAATAGAATTTGTTCCTCAGAATCTGCACGCGGCAGGGGAACGTATCTGGAATCTGGAGCGACTCTATAATCTAAGAGAAGGTTTCACAAATAAAGACGATACTCTACCCATTCGACTGATGGAAGAACCGTTAAAAAGCGGTGCTGCCAAAGGTCGGGTAGTTAATTTGGCTCCTCAGTTGGAAGAATATTACCGCTATCGCAGCTGGGACTCTAACGGTATACCGAAGAAGGAAAAATTGAAACAGCTTGGTTTGGAGGCATGAGATGTTAGATGAATTTCAGCGCATCGGGCGTGATCTTTTCCTGACCGGTTTAGTCAGTTCGCATGGCGGAAATATGAGCGTGCGTATGGGCGACCGGGTGCTTATCACTCACCGCGGTTCCCAATTAGGCCAAATCACCGCTGAAGACGTAGTGGAGACCGGACTATTTGACGATGATAGCGGCATCATGCTCGCTTCATCAGAGACCCCGGTACACCGGACAATCTATCTGCAGACCTCAGGGTTGGCGATTGTGCATGCTCACCCCAAGGTCGCTGTGGCGCTTTCGTTGATTGAGGATGAGATTGTGCCGATCGATAATGAAGGTTCCTACCTGTTGCATAAAGTACCTGTTATTTCGTCGGAAATTGCATCAGGGACAGCAATGGCGGGAATCGTCGCTGAGTCGCTCCAAAAGTATAAGATTACGATGGTGCGCGGACACGGCTGCTTCGCCATCGGCCAGGTCCTCGAGGAAGCGTATCAGTGGGTATCCTGTCTCGAGGAATCGGCACTGGTTATTTATTACTCAAGAACGCTGGGCGGCCAGACTAAAGAATTCCGTAAAAATGCCGACCAGTATAAGAAGTGGTAGAGCATGAGTTATAAGTACTGGGTTCTGAGTCATGAGTTGTGAGTTATAATCGAGATTTAACTTGATATCGCACATTTGCTTTGTAAAAGTATACGTTTGCTGGCGCAAAGTACCTTGTACATTGCCTCGTAAGTACTATAGCCTGCGAGCTTTCGCCGATATGAATGTAGGATTATTCTGAAGGAGAAAATATATGAGAGTAACAAAAGCCGGGCTTAATAAGCTGGGAACCGATTATAAAGGGTATCTCGCAGGAGACATCATCGATTCGTTTTTTAATGATTTTGGTATCAGATTTGCCGCAGGCTTGTGGGCTGCCGGCAGTTTTAACGACCGTTTTGTGAGCAGCGGCTATAACCCCGGCTTGGATGATAATCTTATTGCCAAAATGGACAGGGTGACTCAAGCAGGCATTAAGGGTTGCGAATTTCATGACTCCCAATTTATCAGCACGGATCTTGTTGTGGATAAAAACAAAATTGACAAAATCAAAGCTGCGTTGAAGAAATATAAGCTAACACCGACCAATATGAATACCGACCTTTTCTCCGATGCCAAATGGAAGCTGGGTGGCATTACCAACGCCAATAAATCAATCCGCGAAGAAGCTCTGACTTTTGCTCTGATGGGTTGCGACGTGGCTAAAGAGCTCGGTTGTACGACCGTCGCCTTATGGCCCGGTTCGGACGGTTGGGATTATAACTTCGAGGTCAATTACGGACAATTACTGGATAAATTTATCGACGGTTGTATTACGATAAACAAAAAAGCCAAATCATTAGGGCTGCGATTTGGTATCGAAGCGAAACTGCACGAACCGCGGGAAGGCAACATGATCACCCCCACTTCCCATATGACCATACTGGTATCAAAACTGGTTAACGAAGCCTGCGGCGGGAATAATATGGGTATTGCGGTTGATTACGGCCACGAACAGATGTATGCCGTAGAGCCGGCTTCGATGTTGTATACGGCTAAAAAAGCCGGCGTGGAAGTAATTAATTTCCACCTTAACGATTCTAAAACACATTCCAATGACGAGGATAGAATCGCCGGCACCGGTGATATCTGGCGGTTTACTGATTTCTGCTATGCCACCATCGATACCGGCTATAAGGGCTGGTTCGGGGAAGACCAATTTACCTACCGCACAGACCCGGTGAAGTCAATGGCGCTATCACGGGAAATGTTTGCGAACATCATGAAAAAGGCGCTGTTGATTTATGCGCATAAGGATGAGTTGCAGAAAGCGCGGTCAAAGGGCGATGCGATTGCTACGATCAATATGGTGAAAAGGTATATTTTGGGGCAATAAACAGTTTTCAGCCTTCAGCTATCAGTAGTCAGTTAAGAGTATTGATAGTGCGTAAATAGACAGTAATAAATTACTAGCCCCTCTCTTTTAAAAGAGGGGCATTTATTATAGAAAGACGGTCTAGTCCGAAACCCGTCCGTATTTATTTCAAAAGGTATTGTCAGATACGAACTAGGTCTTTTGCTTCAAGTGAAAAAACCGTGCTTTGAAACTAAGATACTTTTTAGTGGGATTCCGTTATATCACGTTAGTTAGCTATGTGTTAGCTATTTTCATTCCAATGTTTAAGGTTAACACCCCGGAGGATTCACTATTTCCTCTTGTTATACTTCACTTTTCCGTTATAATCAAATAACAATCCGATATTACTTTAAATACGCAGATCATATCCCAAATAGCTTGACAATTGTCATTTACAGGGCAGTCGAAAATGCTATAATAAAGCAGAAAATGAGAAGAATAAGTAAAAATAGACTCAGTTAATTGATTCCCCTTTGTAGAAAAGAACAATTTTACAACTAAGCGTAAATAGAATCCTAAATTTCGTTTATGCAATACTATTGTTAGTTTTTCGTATAAAGTAATTGAGGACTATAGGTTAAAGGCTTAAACCGTAGATGGTCAATACTAGCAAGAATACGGATGATATACAGATTTCGGGTGATAAGCGCCACGCATTCGCGGTACTATACGAGCAGTTTATGCCTAAAATCTACCGCTATATTAGTTTTAGGATCAGGGATGATAATATGGCACAAGACTTGACTTCTATTGTCTTTGAAAAGGCTTTAACAAAATTTAACAGTTTCAACTCTGAAAAAGCCGCTTTTTCAACATGGATATTCACGATTACCCGTAATACTGTTATAGATCATTATCGAATCTATAAAAAAAATGAGTACTTGATGCCGGATGCAGCAACAAAAGCTTCTGCACAAAACCCATCTCCGGAGAATGAGGCAATAAAGGCGGAAAATACTGCAAGGCTGCGGATTTTTTTGTCGCGATTGAATAAACGTGAACAAGAGGCAATCGTTCTCAAATACAGCAATGGAATGTCGAACAGGGAGATTGCTGAAGTATTAAAACTGACTGAGTCCAATGTGGGTTCTATTCTATGTAGGACAATCCGCAAATTAAGGAGCAGCTTTGTGGAGTGGCAGAATGAATAATAAACAAAAAAAAGATAAATTAATGCTCGAAAACCTTGATCATATTGTGGCTGGGGAAAAATTAAACGAGAAATCTGAATTAGATAAAGAAACAAAAGCGACGCTCGAACTTACCCGTGAAATGACATCATGGCCGAAATCACCTTCTAAAGAATTTAAAGCTGAATTGAAAGCCAAACTTACGCATCAAGTTGCTGAACAAAAAAAGCGGGATGCTTTAAAGAGTGGCGGCTCAGAGTTCCAGGAGATTCTAAACAGACCGGCCTGGCAACTTACGATTGCCGCAATAATCGCCTTGATTATTGTGGCGATAATAATAGTGATAATCTATATCGTTCAGCATTAAGAATCAACCATAATCAACATTTGTTATTGAACTTTAAGACCTGGAAAAAATTGAATTAGGCTAGAAATAATCCCGCTTAATTCTTCCTATTCATTCTATTCTTGAATGATTTTCTCCAATTCACTTTAAATTGAATCCACGGTCTATTTCTTGCCTTGCTGTTGTTTTTCATTGCAAAGTTTTCCCAATCTTTTCGTATAAATACTTATAGGAGATTTTTTAAATATTCGAAAATCCCCTACGTTGATTGTATAAAGTGGAGATTTATCTAGCATGCGCGTTTATTTAATTAGAAGATTATTACTGATAATTCCTACTGTTTTTCTCACTACTCTCATAATCTTCTTTGCAATACGACTTATTCCTGGTAGTGTAATAGACATCATGGAAGCACAATTAGGTGATTATTATAATGTTCCCAGATCTGAACTTGAAGCGAGGCTCGGGCTTAATGTCCCGGCTTTAGAACAATACGGCCGTTGGATTGGAGTGGCACCTCAGGCAGATGGCAAGATTCATGGTATCCTGGAAGGCGACTTTGGACAATCAATTTGGCATCAGGACTCAGTGCTTAAAGATGAAATAGGACCCAGGGTTAAAGTCACTGCCGAGCTCACAATATTAGGT
>Ga0182011_10003350_pt1 | contig 13161 bp, 11 predicted proteins | sample 711E1DmetaG_FD_120481 | JGI IMG/M metagenome (GOLD analysis project Ga0182011, IMG submission 120481) | Permafrost microbial communities from Stordalen Mire, Sweden - 711E1D metaG | ecosystem: Environmental > Terrestrial > Soil > Wetlands > Permafrost | place: Sweden: Stordalen | collected... | reverse complement strand
GACGCTCATTGGAAGGCCAAACATAAGAGTGTCATGCCATATTCCAAGGCGTGGCCCTTCATTAAGGCTGGGAAATACCAGCGTGGTGGATTGATCTCATGACAATGGACTCTCGTCACACTTTGTCCCTAACTCCCCGCAAACTCGGCTACCGCATGCCCGCCGAGTGGGAGCGCCACGAGGCCACCTGGCTGGCCTGGCCGCACAATCCAGAAGACTGGCCGGGCAAATTCCAGTGCATCCCGTGGGTTTATGCGGAGATTGTGCGCCTGCTGGCGGCGCGGGAGCGGGTGCATCTGATCGTCGAGGATGCAAAAGCCGAAAAGCGTGTACGCGGGATTTTGGAACGGGCCGAAGCGAATCTCGACCGGGTGAGCTTTCACCTGTGGCCCACCGACCGCAGTTGGACGCGCGACTCCGGGCCGATATTTGTTCGCAACGCAGAGGGCCGGGTGGCCATCACCAACTGGCACTTCAACGCCTGGGCCAAGTACTCCGATTGGCATCTCGACGACAAGGTTCCCGGCCGCGTGGCAAAGCGGCTCGGTATGCCGGAGTGGCAACCCGTCATCCAAAACGAGAACCGCACGAGGTGCGTGCTCGAAGGCGGCTCCATCGATGTGAATGGCGAAGGGAATCTGCTGACCACCGAGGAGTGCCTGCTGAGCAAGGTGCAGGAGCGCAATCCGGGCGTGAGCCGCGAGCAACTGGAGCAGGCCTTTCACGAGTACCTGGGCATCGATCGGGTCATCTGGCTCAATCGCGGCATCGTAGGCGACGACACCCACGGCCACGTGGACGACATTGCGCGCTTCGTAGGGCCAACGACAATTGTGGCCGCCGTCGAGCCGGATACGAGCGACCCCAACCACGCGCCCTTGGCTGAAAACCTCGAACGGCTGAATACCGCGCGCACTCGCGATGACAAGCAGTTCACGATCGTCGAGTTGCCGATGCCGCGCCCCGTTGTTTTTCGTGGCCAGCGGCTGCCGGCCAGTTACGCCAACTTCTATATCGCCAACGAACTCGTTCTGGTTCCCACCTTCCACGATCCCAACGACCGCGTGGCGCTGAACACGCTGGCCGAGGTTTTTCCTGACCGTGAAGTCATCGGAATTCATAGCGTCGATTTAGTCTGGGGGCTGGGCACGCTGCACTGCATGACCCAGCCGCAGCCGGCGGCTACAGCAGAATCAGAGTAGATGTACCCAGGCGCACTCCCCTCAAGCGGGTTTTTCCTCAAGAAAAACCCACCTTGAAAAAACTCACCATGGCATTGTTACTCTGATTCTGCTCTACCGGGCAGGCTTGAGATCGCTCTTGACGGATACAGTTTCAATCGTCGTCATCCGTCGCTGCCTTCTTCCTGCGCTCTTTCAACGCGGCGGGCTCCGGAGCATTGCCCATGGCGTCCCTCCACAGAATGGCGTTCAACTTTTGCGCGTCGGCGCGGTCGGCGTGGCGGAGATCCATCTTCATGCTTTCTTTCGCGCCTGGAGCTGTCTTGGCGTTGGCCGTATAGATCAGGCCGTTCTCCCGGTTCGAGTAATCCGCAGCGTAGGCCGGCTGATCGCCGGCGCCGGTGAACAGGGTCGAGATCAGCGGGCTGAAGGCGTCGTTGTTATTCATCGGAGGCAGCCCGAGCAGCGCCTCGATGCTCCGCACCACGCTCACCGTCGAGTAGAAGCGGCTGTCGACAAAGGGCTCTCCGTTGGCCGCGCGGGGAGCATACTTGCTCACCACCAGAGCGAGGCTGCGGTGCGCATCCACGTGGTCGCCGCCATCCTGCGCGTCGTCTTCCAGAATGAAGAAGGCCGTGTCGTCCCAGAAGGGCGAGTGAGAGACGGCCTCGACGGCACGGCCTACAGCCAGGTCGTTGTCGGCCACCGAGGCCTTCGGCGTGGGGCTGCCGGGCCGCGTGCCGGCGGTGTGGTCGTCGGGCAGCCGCAGCAGCACGAACTCCGGCATGGTCTCTTTGCCCAGTTCCTTGTCCGCGACCCACCCCTGCAGATGCCTCAGAAAAATCTCGACTCGAATCTGGTCTGGCACCATCAGGTTAAAGTCCGGCGCCTCCGCGGCAAAGTGGCCCGCCAGCTCCGGCTTGGTGGGCACGTTGGCGGCGATCAGCGGGATGGGCCAGGGCCATTTGTTCACGCCGCCGCCCCATTCGGCGGGCAGCGCCTCGCCCGGGGCAATCGCTTTGCGCGCGCAGTCGCGGCCCTGCATCAACGGTCCCAACTGCGGATCGGCAACGCGCGCTTCGTTGCAAAAGATCGTCGATATATATTCGCCGAAGTGGTAGTAGCTCTTGCCGTGGGCGGCCAGGTTGCCCCACAGATAGCCGCTGGCCGGTTCGTTCACGTCCGGAATCCTCTGCAGCAGCGGATAGTTATTCGCCACCGCGCCCTCCCAGTCGTAGGTTCGCTGTTCGCCGCGATACTCCTGTTGCCAGGTCTTCTCCAGATAATCCGTGCCGATGGCCGCCGTGGACCAGACGTGCCCATCGCCCGATACCTCGCCTGAATCGAAGAAGTTATCCAGCACACCGAACTGCAACGCCAGCTTGTGCAGATTCGGCGTAACCGCCTCGCCGTACATGGTCAGGCCGGGAGCGCCGTTGCCCACCGGCCTGCCGTCCATCTTCAAGTCGCCGAAGATCTGGTCGTAGGTCCGGTTCTCCTTGATGATGTAAATCACGTGCCGGATGGGGTTCCGCGCTCTGCCGCCGAAGGCGATCTGCTCCTCGGCCGCCTTCATCCGGTTCGACTCGACAACTACCGAAGTCCAGCGCGGCAAATCCTTCTCGATCTCAGCCGCATCCAGCGTAGCCAGAGAGCCATACAAGAGCGTGGCGATGAAAGCGGTCCTGCGCGGCGGAAGACTCCTCTTGGGCGGCTCCAGCGCTCGCTGCGGCATGTTGTTCGGCCCGGTTCCCTTGCCTTTCGCGGTGGCCACATAGAGCTTCCCGCCCGATGCCGGGGAGAGAAACGCCATCGAGATCGGCATCCACTCCGTGGGCACGAATCCGATCGGCTCCACCATGCCCTTGCGAGCCGCTTGCCGCGTCAGCTTCCTGGTGTCGATTACGGCGACGGCGCCGCTGGCCGCGTTGGCCACATACAGGCGGCTGCCGTCCGCGTTGACGGCCAGCGCCACCGGCTCCGCGCCAAAGTAGCTCTGCCCCGGCAGCCGGGTATCGTAGTAGCCCCTCACCGTAAAATCGCCCGCTCCCACACCGACGGCCGCAACGGCATCGCGGTTGGCCAGCGCCACGTAGAGGGTTTTTCCATTCGGCGCGAACTCCAGCGCGCAGGGGTGCGTTCCCGGCGCCACCGGGCTGGACGGCTTGAGCAGCGCCAGCTTGCGTCCCACCGTCCCCTTGGCCAGATCCAGCTCCGCGATCTCCGAGGCGTTCCACAGCGCGACAAAGGCCCGCTTAGCGTCCTGTGCAACGGCCAGCGCTACGGGATAGGTTGCGGGCACGGCGTCGCTCTCCGAGAGATCGAATCTTTTTTCGACCGCCCCGCTGGCCGCGTCCACGAGCAGAACATCGTCGGAGAGATTGCCGGCGATCAGCAGCTTTTCCTCGCCCGCCCGGCCAATCACCGCGATCGCCGCCGGAAACGGCACTCCCTTGTCGCCCTCCGCATCGCCGAGCAGCCACGTCTTTCTCCCTGGAGCCAACGGCTGGAGCGGCAGAGGGATCATGCGCTCAGGAACGATCTTTCCCGCCGCGAAGCGATACACCACCACTCCGCTGCCTGTCTTGTCTTTGCCGTCGCCCAGCGGGTCGGAGGTCGAGCCCATGCTCGCGTACACCCGGCTGCCGTCGCGGCTGAATGCGAGGCCTGAGTAGAGCGTCTGCCTGGCGCTCTTCGCCATCGTGCGGGCATCCGGAAAGTCCTCCAGTACGCCCGTCTGCGTATCCAGCACCGCCAGCGACTGATCGTAGTTGGACTCGTAGGTCCCGTACCCGGCATTGACCGTAACCACATAACGCCCATCGGGAGAGAAGGCCATCGAGATGGGCAGGCTGTTCAACCGCCGCGGATGCCCCGGAATCTCTCCGATCAACTGCTTGCTCGTGGGTAAATCGATCGTCTGCGCCGCAAGCGCACCCGTCCCTAAGAAGGAAGCCGCAAAGAAAACCGTAAACAGTACCTTCGTTCGCATTCCCAAACTCTAACAAAATCAACGGCCTTTCCGCTTTACAGCGTGGTTACACGCGCATCGGCAGCCGCATCGCGCGCCGTACCCCATTACCAATGCCGCACCAGCCGTAATCAGGCGCTTTCCCCTGTTTTTGCTTAGAATCTTCTAATGGACGAGCCGATCCCTTCCCTCTTACGGATGCTTTCCGACGTCATCCTGCCCAACCTCAAGGCCGTGCAATCCAGCCAGGCCGAACAGATTGCCGCCAACGACAGGCTGGAGAACGCCGTCGAGGAGTTGCGTTTGCATCTCGCCTCGCAGTTCGCCCACCTCATGGCGCAGCTCACGGCCTGCCGGGCCGAGTTGGCCGCCGCGATAGCGGCTCTCAAGGCGGTGCAAGGACAGGCCGGCTCAGCCGCGCCGGACCGGAGCACGATCATCCACTGAAACACCGGCCAATTCATCCGCGCGCCGCGCCTGCAATAATCTCCGGTATGCGCACGTTCGTCACTGCGGAGAAGCTTTGGGACGGCTCCCGGCTGCTCTCGAAGCCCGTGGTCGGGATTGAGGACGGCCATATCGCTTCCCTTTCATCGCGCGAGGCAGGCGAGTTACCCGCCCAAGCCCGCATCCTCGACTATCCCGGCGCAACTCTGGCACCGGCCTTCTTTGACGTGCACATCCACGGCGCCGCCGGCCACGACGCGATGGAAGCCACGCCGGAGGCCCTCAACGCCATCGGCCGCTTTCTCGCCCTCCGTGGGACGGGCAGTTATCTGGCCACCACGGTCACCGCTCCTTTGGACGCGACCCTCCGCGCACTATCGGGCCTGGCAAAGCTCATCGCCCAGCCGCCAGCTCCGGCGCAGGCCCGGCCTCTCGGCATCCATCTCGAAGGACCGTTTCTCTCCCACGTGAAGCGCGGAGTCCAGCCGCCCGAGCACCTGCTCGCGCCCGAGATCGCCCTCTTTGACCGGCTGTATGACGCCGCCGAGGGCCACATCCGCCTGATGACGCTGGCTCCCGAGTTGCCCGGCGCGGTTGAGCTGACCGCTCACGCGACGGCCCGCGGCCTCCGCGTGTCCTTAGGGCATTCGAATGCCACCGCCGCCGAGACCCGCGCCGCCATCGCCGCCGGAGCCGTCAGCGCAACGCACGCCTTCAACGCCATGCGCGCGCTCGATCACCGCGAACCGGGCATCCTGGGCGTCGTGCTCACCGACGATTCCCTCTTTGCTGAATTGATTTGCGACGGAATCCACACGGCTCCAGAGATAGCCAAGCTGTGGTGGAAGGCCAAGGGGCCAAGACGCGGCATTCTGGTGACCGACTCGATGAGCGCCGCCGGAATGCCCGACGGGGTGTATCGCCTGGGCGGATTCGCGGTGCAGGTGGCAAATGGCAGAGCCATGGCCGACGGAGTGCTGGCCGGCAGCGTGCTCACCCTCGACCGCGCCGTGGCCAATTTCGTCAAATTCACCGGAGCGCCCATTGAGCAGGCGCTGCGTCTGGTCACCGCCAACCCCGCCGCGATGACCGGCTTTGGCGATCAGGCCGGCTCCCTCGCCGTAGGCCAGCCCGCAAATCTCGTCGCGGTCGATGCAGCTGGGAAGCTCGTTGCCTCAATCATCGACGGGCAGCCAACTCGCTGACTTGCGATGAACGTACGCCAGCTGAGTTTCGAGTTTTCCCTGGTCTCAGAATCGAGACCTGGGGCATCCGGCCGATTAAGTATGAGCGGGCGCAGTGGGCGGCAGCTTCTTGGCCGCATCCTTCTCTGCCTTTATCTTGAGCACGGCTTTGAGTTGCGCTTCACGCTTATGTTTGTTGACGTACCAGTCCTCTATAAGTAGCTCGATCAATTTAATCAACTCCTCGGCCTCACCTGGATCGACATCAACTATCACGTTGATGTCCTTTTCCATGTGAGCTCCGATGTTGCCAATGGAGCGGACAGCATCAATGGCAGCCCAAGTTGTTGGATCCACCCTGTCCTTAATTGCTTCGATTTCATCGACCAGTCGAGCCTTACTCACGCCGAAGAACCCACGGATCATACCCTGCAGACAACGGCGGGAGAGCGTAGCGGACGCCTTCGGACTCGGCTCAACGATTAGACTAGCTTCGGTATAGTCGTCTTTGATCGCCTGCGGAATATAGGATGGAAGTACCTTGGCGCGGGAGGGTGGGATCAGGTTCCAATGACGTAAGACCGCGTCTTTCCTGAGGTTTCCCAAGTGGTCCGATTTTACGTTGAACTCGTTGACATGGAAAGAGAATTTGTGGCATTTGGGATTCGGGCAGACGATCACTGTCGTGACAAATATGCGTTCTCCATCAGCATTCTCGATTTTGAGCCAGTGTTCTTGGTTGGAAACGCTCGATTCCGTGATAGTCACGGGCCGGTCGCAAAACGGACAGGTCCAACTGTAGTTGGTCATTTGCCATTAGGATAGCACCAGCTTCATTCGCCGGGTGCCCTATCCTTCCGCAGGTCGCCGCGGCGACTCGCGGAAGGGTGGGAGAATACACCCCCAGATTCATGTCTCAGTGAAGATGCTTAAGGAAGCTCGGATAAATATCGATTTCTAGTGGAACCTTCCCTCCGGGGCCAAAGCCCACGCTCATTTGATTGCGCTTGCGGCACGATTGAAGTCGTGCCCTTTCAAAACATCGACTGAATCTGAGATTCCTTAATTAGCGGCTTCCGCCAGCCGCTTCGCCCGCCACAGCGCTCCCTGCAGCGGCACAACGGCCTCGCGCACCACCGGCATCTCCGGCGCGGCGCTGTGGAGGCCGGCAAAAAAGGCCTCGCGCACCAGAGTCATCTTTTCGATCACTCCGCCGGTCCAGGCCACCGGGACCTCGCCCGCGATCTTGTGCTTGCGGCGCAGCTTGGCGCGCACCAGCAGAACGAACTCCACTAAATCCGCCGCCGCCTGTTGCAGAACCTCCCGCGCAACCGGGTCGCCCGCGTTCGCCAATTCATCAATCGCAGGCGCCAGCGCGGCAAAGTCCGGCCCCGGTGTGCTGTCGCCCAGGTTCACCAGCTCGCCAATCTCCGGCGTGCCCCAGATCTCGCCCACCTTTTTGAGAATCCGCGTCGGCTGCTCGCGGTCGTAGGCCTTCAGCGCTCGCCGCACGCTATGCAACCCGATCCAGTAGCCCGATCCCTCGTCGCCCAGGTGCGAACTCCAGCCGCCCGCGCACTCCCGGCTGCCGTCCGGCGCGCGGCCAATGGTGTTCGAGCCGGTTCCGGCGATCTGCAGAATCCCCGGCCCTCCACGAAAGGCCGCGTCCAGCGCGATCACCTCGTCGCCCACCACCTCGGAGCGCTCGACGTTAAAATCCTGGAATACCGCGTCGATCCACTCCGTAACGCCGGGCATGGCGGCGCTGGCGACGCCCGCCGACGCTGCCCGTACACCGGTCACTCCGGCCTGCGCATACACATCCTTGAGCAGCGCGCGCAGATGCGTCTCTGCGGCCTCCGCGCCTACACGCAGCCGCTTGATCGAGCCGTTCTCCGCGTGGGCCAGAACTCGCTCACCGGCAACGATCGAGGCGCGAGTCCTCGTCCCTCCGCCGTCGATTCCCAAAATCGCTTCCATCCTTCGCTCGCTCCTTCACGATGCGTCAGCACAGCCGGCGCATCCACCATCCGCACCAGCTTATCGCAACGGACGTCTGTCCGCTTCGCCTGGCGGCTGGGTATCCCATCGACGGAGTTGTACTCTAAGAGTGCGTGACTCCCGCTCCCCCAGATCGACTGCGCGTCGCCGCCATCGGCTTCCTCAATCCCGCGCCGCTGATGTGGGACTTCGAGCATCCGCCTCTGGCCGACTCGCTCGCCCTCCGTTACAGGATCGAAAGGATGCAGCCCTCGGAGTGCGCCGCCCGCCTGGCCACCGGCCAAGCCGACATCGGCCTTGTGCCGATCGCGGCCCTGGCCACAACGCCCGGCCTGCGCATCCTGCCCGGCTGCGCCATCGCCTCCAAGGGCCGTGTGCGCTCGCTGCTTCTGGTCCGCCGCGCCAACCGGCCGCTCGCCGCTTTGCGCACCGTGGCCGCCGACACCGCTAGCCGCACCACCCTCGCCTATGCGCGCATTCTCTTTCACAAGTGGGGCAATCCCGGGGTTCCCTTCCTGCCCTGCCCTGCCGACCTCGACGCCATGCTGGAGAAGGCCGACGCCGCCATCCTCATCGGCGACCCTGCTCTATTGGCCCTGGAAGAACGCGCCAATCGCTTCGAGCGCACCGGCGAAGAGCTGGTCTACCACGATCTGGCCGAAGAGTGGCGCGCCCTCACCGGGCTGGCCTTTGTCTCCGCCGTCTGGGGCGCTGGCATTGCATGCAGCAGATCTTTGGAGGAGTACGTCGCAGAGGATTTTCTGCGCTCCCGCGACCACGGCCTTCGGAACATCGACGCGCTCGTAGCCGAGTGGTCTCGCAAGATGCCCATCGCCGAAGAGACCATCCGCACCTACCTGACTGCCAACATTCATTACGTTTTAGATGAGGAATGCCTGGAAGGCATGAGAGGCTTCTTCCGCATGGCCGCCGAATGCGGCGTCCTGCCGGAGTATCACTTCTCAGTTCCGGAGAGGGTGGTCTAGCAAGTCCGCCCGCTAACTCGCTAACTTGCTAACTGCTAACTTGCTAACTCGCTGCTCTTCTAAATCTCCCACCGCAGCAACGCCGCTCCCGAGGTGAACCCCGCGCCCGCCGCGGCCAGCAGCACCAGGTCGCCCTTCTTCAGCTTGCCCTCTTCGATGGCCGTCTCCATGGCCAGCGGAATCGTCCCCGAAGAAGTGTTGCCGTACTTGTCGATATTGACAATCACCCGATTCGCGGCCACGCCCAGCCGGTCGGCCGTCGCGGTAATGATCCGCTTGTTGGCCTGGTGAGGAATAAAGCAGCCCAGTTCCGCGCCGGTGACGCCGCTGCGCTCCAGCACCTTCACGGTGGCCTCGGCCATCTTCCTCACGGCAAATTTGTACACCGCCGGCCCGTCCTGGTGGATGAAGTGCATCTTCTTGTCCACCGTCTCGTGGCTCGAGGGGTGCAGGCTGCCGCCGCCGGGCAGGCAGAGCGCCGGTCCGCCCGAGCCGTCGATCTCATGCGCAAAGTCGATGAAGCCGATCTCGCCCTCTGCGGCAGGCTCGATCAAGACAGCGCCGCTGCCGTCGCCGAACAAAACACACGTCGTCCGGTCGGTGTAGTCGGTCATGCGCGTATTGGCGTCGGCGCCGATGACCAGGACCTTCTTGTGCGCCCCGCTCTCCACCAGCTTCACGCCCGCCTGCAATGCAAAGACAAACCCCGAGCAGCCGGCGGAAACGTCGAAGCCCCACGCATTCTTCGCCCCGATCTTCTCCTGCACCAGGCAGGCCGTCGAGGGAAACATCATATCCGGCGTCACCGTGGCCACGAGGATGACCTCGACCCCGAACTCGCCAATCTTGTCGGCCTCAATTCCTCGCGCCTTGAGGCACTTCTTCGCCGCCTCGGCGCACATATCGCTCACGCCCAGCCCTTTGGCCAGCACATGCCGCTCGCGGATGCCGGTGCGCTCCATAATCCACTGGTCGTTGGTGTCGACCATCTTTTCAAGGTCTTTGTTGGTCAGAATCTGCGGGGGAACGTAGGTTCCGAGCGCCGTAATCTTGGCGCGGCGGCCCACCACGGGGCGAACGATAAGGCTCAATGCATTCTCCTTGCGAAGGGCAGCCAGCCGGTCTCTGTATTCCTGATCCCTGATCCCTGACCCCTGATCCCTGTAATAAAAAGCGCCGGGTGACCTACTGCGCCCGTACTAGCCCGTTACCGTTGCTTCCTTCCGGACCTGGCGGGATTGGCGGGATTACGTCGCGTAGGACCCGGCACCTGTCGATTTTAACATCCGGTGTCCATAACCATTCCCGGCGATGTGTTCTGAAAACAGCGCTGCCGTTTCCACCCCGTCGAATCACATCCCAGTACAATAGACCTGTGACCACAATTCCCCCACCCACGGCCCCTTCCGTGGGCTTTATTTCCTTAGGCTGCCCGAAGAACCTCGTTGACTCCGAGGTGATGATGGGTCTGCTGGACCGCGCCGGTGCCCGGCTGACCGCCCATCCCGAAGAGGCCGAAATCCTCATCGTCAACACCTGCTCCTTCATCGACACCGCCAAGCAGGAGTCGGTGGACACGATTCTGGAGATGGCCCGCCACAAGACCTCCGGCTCGGCCAAAAAGCTCATCGTCGCCGGCTGCCTTGTCGAGCGCTACCGCGACGAGATTCAGAAGAGCATTCCGGAGGTGGACGCCGTCGTCGGCACCGGCGAACTGGAATCGATTCTTGAGGCCGCCGGCCTCGCCGCCCCACCCGATGCGGCCTCGCCGGCCCTGTTTAACATTCTCACCGGCAAAGCCGCCGAAACCCGCCCCGGCCAGGAGTCTCAGGCCGGTACACACAAGCAGGTTGCGGAAATACGCGATACGGAGGGAGGCGGGGGTTTTAACCCCCGCATAAAGCCGACGGAATCGACGCGGGCTTTAGCCCCGGAGGCAACTTCCAGAGCGGAGGGCGACCTCCGCGAACGCCAGGGCCGTTTCCGCCGCGATGACTGGAAGGGCGCGACGCACCTGCTGCCTACCTACCTCTACGACGAAACCACGCCGCGCTACCTGTCCACTCCGAAATCCTCGGCCTACATCAAAATCGCCGAGGGCTGCGACCACCCCTGCAGCTTCTGCGTCATCCCCAACCTGAGGGGCAAGTTCCGTTCGCGCAGATTCGAGTCGGTCGTTGCAGAGGCCGAACAACTCGTAGCCCGCGGCGTCCGCGAGATCACCCTCATCGGCCAGGACACCACCTGCTACGGAGAAGACCTCGGCCTCAAAGACGGCCTAGCCACGCTCCTCGACGCTCTGGCCGGAATCGAAGGCCTCCGCTGGTTGCGTTTTCTCTACGCCTACCCCAACCGCATTACCGGCCGTCTACTCGACACCATCGCCCGCCACGACAAGATCTGCAATTACATGGACGTGCCGCTGCAGCACGCGGCGCCGTCTGTGCTCAAGCGCATGAAGCGCGGCGGCAGTCCTGAAATCTTCCTCAAGACCCTGGAAAAACTTCGCGCCGCCGTTCCCGGCATCGCGCTGCGCACGTCGTTCATCGCCGGCTTTCCCGGCGAATCGCTCCGCGACTTTGAACTGTTGGCCGAGTTCATCAAAGAGGCAAAGTTCGACTGGCTCGGCGTATTCAGCTACTCCGACGAGGAAGGCTCCGGCGCGTACGCGCTCGACCGGAAAGTTCCCCAACGCACCATCGAATCGAGGAAGCGCCGCCTGATGAAGCTCCAGCAGTCCATCAGCAAGCGCGCCAAGCAGCAGTGGGTGGGCCGCGAGCTTGTTCTGCTGGCCGAGGGCGAAAGCGAGGAGACTCCGCTCTTGTGGGAGGGCCGCACCCAGTTTCACGCACCCGAGATCGACGGCAGACTCTACATCAACGACTTCGGCGCTCTGCAAACACTGGAACCCGGCCGCTTCTACCGCGCCCAGATCACCGAAGCCCACGAGTACGACGTAGTAGCCCGCATCCTCTCCGGTCCGCTGTAAAGTGGAAGGGTCCCATGCCCGCCAGGAAAAAATCCGCCAAACTTCACCGCTGCCCCACCTGCGGCATGTTGGTCCGCCTCAACGACGAGGATTTCCCTTTCTGTAGCGACCGCTGCCGCAAGATCGACCTGGGCAAGTGGGCCATGGGCGTCTACAAGATCAGCTCGCCCGTCCTCGACCCCGAAGTTCTTGAAGACCTCGGCGAACTTGGCGGCGGCCGTAGTGGAGACTCACATGACGAATAGCGCCACGCCAACAGTCCCCGCCGCGCGCAAAACCTTCTGGGCATGGACGGTGGCGACCTTCTTCGGCGCGGGCTTCGGCAAGCCCGGCCCCGGCACCTGGGGCTCTGTGGCCGCTGTCCTGCTTTGGGCGGCCGAATGTGTGGGCCGCCATCCTAGTGCCCACACACTGCTCGTTGGCCTCCTGGTCTGGATCGCTCTCACGCTCATCCTAGGCGTCCCCGCCGCCACCATCGTGGCCCGCGAATCCGGCCGCAAAGACCCTCAGTTTGTCGTCATCGACGAGGTCGCAGGCCAATGGATCGCGCTGCTCGGCAGCCGCGCCAACTGGCGTCACGCCCTCATCGCTCTCCTCCTCTTCCGCCTCTTCGACATCGCCAAGCCCTTCCCCATTCGCCGGCTTGAAAACCTGCCCGGCGGCTGGGGCATCGTCTTCGATGACGTGGCGGCGGGGCTGTATGCTTTGGGTGTAGCATCGCTGTTGCACCTTTGGATTTAAGGGTCCGCCAGTCCATCTAGGACGGCAGCCCCAGAAGGATTGGCAGACCCTGAATGCCCCGTCCCCGCGCCCAGTCCGCCGCTGAACTCCTTCCCGCGCCGCGCATCGACGCGATCGATCCCGCCGCCGGGCTGCCCCTGGGTGAAGTGGAACTGCTCGGCGCCCATCTCGGTCCATTCGCCGCCGGCCCGCCCGCCGTGCTGGTCGGCGGCCAGCCGGCCCAGGTGCTGATGAGCCGTCCCACCCGCCTCGCCTTCCGCGTCCCCCAGGACGCCTCCACCAGCCTGGTTGAGGTCCGCAACCTCTCCGGCGCGAGCAACGCCGAGCCCCTGCGCGTCGCCCACCAGCTCTCCGACGGCCTGCATCCGGTCACCAGCCCGGCCGTCAGCCGCTCCGGCATGATCTACGCCACCATCTCCGGCCCCCGCGGCAAGCAGACCCCGGTCTCGGTGGTGCGCGTCAGCCCCGACGGCCGCGGCACGCCCTTCGTCACCGGCATCTTGAACGCCACCGGCCTGGCCTTCAACCCCCAGGGCGACCTCTTCGTCACCTCGCGCGCAGAGGGCAACGTCTACCGCATCGACGACGCCGGCGAGTCCACCGTCTACGCCGAGGGCATGGGCGTGGCCACCGGCGCGGCCTTCGACACAGAGGGCAATCT
>Ga0182011_10003349_pt1 | contig 13165 bp, 15 predicted proteins | sample 711E1DmetaG_FD_120481 | JGI IMG/M metagenome (GOLD analysis project Ga0182011, IMG submission 120481) | Permafrost microbial communities from Stordalen Mire, Sweden - 711E1D metaG | ecosystem: Environmental > Terrestrial > Soil > Wetlands > Permafrost | place: Sweden: Stordalen | collected... | reverse complement strand
GAACTATTCAAAGAGGTCTTCGCCCCGCTCAAGATATTAGCCAATCAAAGCCAATTTTCCTGGGGCGTCATGGGCGTGAAGCAGGATACGGCAAAACAAATTGAAGATAATCTGAAGAATCCGGCATCTTCGTGGTATTTAGGGCCTGAATATAGCCATATATTGGATTTTGCTACTTCGACGGCCACTTCAACTACGATTTCAAGCGGCACTTCAAGTATGCCCGATCCAGATACTCAGCGCTTCAACCGCCTAACTGACGAACACAATCGCTACTATTCTTATCTATATGCCGGATTGTTCATGAAGGAGGCCGAGTCTCAATGGCAAAAGACCGGTACGCCTATAGATAATAGGCCCGACATCATCGCTACTTTGTATGACATCGGTTTTGACAACTCACATCCACACGCGAATCCCCTTTCCGGAGGTGCGGAAATAGATATTGGCACGACTACTTATAGCTTTGGCGGGTTGGCCGGGAGTTTTTATGAGTCAGAGGAGCTGATTGATGATTTCCCAAGGTAATGTCTGACTTTATCTAATCTTGAGAATCTCTAGTGCTTCCAAATTGGCCTCATCAGTATCCAGCTTTTCAGCTTCAGACACAGACAACCACTTCGTATTGTGGAACTCTTTTGGATCGACACTAAAATCGCTACCGTCTGTCTCCACTAGAAACCATATGTCCAAATGCTCCTCACAAGGATATTTAGGAGTCTTTATGGGAGTGATAGTCAATAGAAAAGGGTCAGGCAAAGCCGGAAAGAAACCCTTCATCCCCAATTCTTCCATGATCTCCCTATTCAAGGCTTGAAGCATATTCTCTCCTTTGTCTATATGACCTCCCGGCGAAAGCCACAGACCGGATTTCTTGTGATGTACCATGAAGACTTGCTTCGTTTTCGGATCATAAGGCAAGAAGTATACGCAAAAATGGCTACGGGTATTTTCATCTCTGGTAAACGAGCCTTCTTTGGCTCTTTCAAGATATCTTTTTCCGACTCTACCATCTTCCGCTTGGAGCAGGTGGACGATGTCGGTTATTTCTTGCTGGAGTTTGTTCATAGTGAATTTATCTATAATTTTATCGTCCCCAACCCTTCCAATATCACTGCGCCGGGAAGGCTTGGCAATATTTTTCCGAAAATAACCAACTTGGACTTACGAATGCCGCTACCAATAATGACTCGCTCTGAAGCCGCCACTGCCCCATCCACCAATATCGGCCAATCGGCCGGTAAACCAACAGGTGTGATGCCACCATATTCCATCCCAGTTAGCGCCACGGCTTCTTCCATCGGAGCAAACGATACTTTGCGCGCGCCTAGATGTCGACGAGCCAATCCATTTACATCCGCTCGGTCATTTCCAAGTATCATGCAAGCCGCATACCAGACCTTGTCTCCCCTTGTCGCCTTCACGACCACGCAATTTGCGCATTGCTCCGGTCCTATCTGATATTTTTCACAAAAGGCGGCTGTGTCTGACATGGCCGGATCTATTTCTGTCACGCCGCAGGCTTCGCCAAGCCTTGGCGAGTTGCGCAAAAAAGCGGCCGTCGGTTCGGCGACCAAGTTTAGGTGATCTATAACAGGAATAATGGTGAGGGTGCCGAAGGGGTTCATAAATTTATCGACTCCACAGAAAAGCCGTGAGAGTAGGTATGGTCATTAGAGAAAGTATAGCATTTCAGAATTATAATGGAATCGTCATAAATGTGAAATATCGAGTTTATCTAGTTTAGCTCGAGTCACACTAAACTATTTAAAGTGTCGACGGTGATGTGGATAACTCATTCTTGAACACTTTCTATTTATTTTCTATACTACTATGCATGATTACAAAAAAACAAAAAGAAGTCTTTGATTTCATAAAAGAGTACCGCGATAAACACGGGTATTCCCCTTCCCTTGAAGAGATCAAGAAAAAATTCGGGCTTGCCTCGGTTTCGACCGCTCATTATCATTTGAAAAAATTGCAGGAGGCCGGACAGCTCCAGAAAGAGTACAACCAACCACGAGCCGTAGCGCCGATAACGGCAAAACAGACTATTGAAATACCGGTCTTGGGAGCGATCTCCGCCGGCCAGCCGATAGCGATGATGGAAATACCAAACGAGACTATCTCAATAACGAGAGACGAAATCGGAAGACAGGGAAAACACTACGTTCTGCGAGTTCAAGGTAATAGCATGATCGGTGAAGGTATTTTTGACGGAGATATGGTGGTCATCCGCCAACAAGAGGTTGCTGATAATGGTCAGATGGTCGTCGCCGTAATAGACGACAACAAAGCTACTCTGAAAAAACTCTACCGTGAGAACGGCCGCTTCAGATTGCAACCAGCCAACCCGGTCTTATCCCCTATTTTCCGCGATGAAGTCGAGATTCGTGGAGTAGTCGTGAAAATAATCCGCAATCTGGAGTCACAACTCGATAAAGACCAGACAAAAGAAAAATATTCTCGAAGAATAGACTACTCGTGGGATTACAAAGGCGAAAAAACAAAAACTTATACGCACGGTATTCATACATATCCGGCGATGTTCATACCTCAAGTCGCCAGACGCTTGCTCGAAACATACAGCAAAGAAGGAGATACTGTGACTGATATTTTCTGCGGTTCCGGCACGGCTCTAGTGGAAAGCAAACTACTTAATAGAAACGTGTACGGCATTGATCTGAATCCATTGGCCATTTTTCTGGCGAGGGTGAAGACGACCCCAATCAATCCGCAGAAACTGACAAAGGAATATCTCCATCTGCTTAAAAGATTTGAAGCGATAAAAGGCAAAGATATTAAAAGGCCGAGTTTCAAAAACATAGATTTCTGGTTTAAGGAGAAAACTATCATCGAACTCGCTAGACTAAAGAAAGCAATCAAAGAAATCAGAGACATTCCGACTCAAAACTTTTTCATGGTTGCTTTCAGCGAGATAGTGCGGCAAGCGTCAAATGCTAAAAACGGCGAATTCAAACTCGTAAGAAGAAAAGACGATAAACTGGAGAAACATAATCCGGATGTCCTGGCTTTATTCCGCAAAAGAGCTGAATCAAACATGACCGGGATGACTGAATTCTACAAAGATGTCGGTAAAAAATCTTGGACTAAAATCATCCAAGGCGACTCATCAAAAGATGACTCAATCAAAGCAGAGTCAATTGATCTCATCGTCACTTCACCACCATATGGAGATAGCCGCACCACAGTTGCTTACGGACAATTCTCCAGACTTTCCTCACAATGGATCGACATTTTCGACAACCCCGATGACGCTTCAGGAGTTGATAATACCCTGCTAGGCGGCAGAGCCACGAAAACGTTGACACATACGCTCCATTCTTCTTATCTCAACGATTCATTGGACAAAATCGCCCGCAAAGACGAAGCTAGGGCTAGGGATGTCCTTAGTTTCTACATAGGGCTTAACGAATGCATGAAACAAGCTTACAGAATATTAAAACCTCAAAAATACTTCTGCGTGGTCATAGGCAATCGTCTCGTCAAACAAGTACGCCTGCCAACAGACTTCATTATCGCGGAATTGGGCGAAAAGATAGGCTTTACTTGCGAAGACATATTCGTCAGAAATATTCCCGGAAAAAGAATGCCGACTAAAAACTCTCCGACAAACATCGTCGGCGCGTTAGAAGAAACGATGAACAGGGAAAGTATCGTCGTATTGAGAAAAAACTAAAGTATTCGCTCTTTTATCTTAAACAGCTCTGGTATATCTTTTTCCGTAACGCGAAAAGCTGACCCATGATCATGCGGCTGACCGGCTTTCTCACCACTGTGATAAACGCCTAAACGGATATCGTATTTGGAATGTAATAAGAACTTCTTAGGGTCCAAATCTTTCAGAATGTAAGCTTCTTTGTAATGGAAATACTCATGTCCCCTTTCTTTCTTTGACTCCGCTAAAACAAGAATCAATCCATTACCGATTTTCTCAATGGCTTTTTCTTTCAAGAAGCCCAAATTATAATAACCGACAATCTTTCCTTTTCCTTCGATAACAAGCTTGTCTTCTGCTTCATCTATTTCATAACTAAACCACCTACCATTGTCGACTCCGTTGGTAATAGTTTGATGAACTATTTTTATATTCGGATACTCTTTGTCCGGATAACCGAAACGTTCTCTAATCTCGGCATTCGTGATTCCTTCCGGAGATTTAGTGAATAGCGTCAACATTGACGATGTATTTATACGCTGGGATTTCAGCTCCATCTTTCCGAAGTCCGGCAATGAGATATTATTCTCCGTCATTCCGAGATGATGTTCTAAGGTTTGACCGATACCCGTATCATGTTTACGCTCTGATTTTATCCAGCCTTTTTCTGAAATCTTCTTGAGAGCTTCTTTGATTTCCGGCAGAGTCCACTTCTTCATGGAAATATTTTACTTCCTCTTCTCCTTTATTCCCTCCGCCACGTTAGCCGGAACGACTTCATAGTGATCGAATTCCATCTGGGCCGAACCTTGACCGGAAGTCATGGAACGAAGTTGGGTGGTATAGCCGAACATCTCGGACAGCGGCACTTTGGCGATGATAGAGATGACTTGACCCTTTGGATTGGAGCCTTCTATGAGACCGCGCTTTGAGGCGATAGAGCCGTTGACATCACCCATGTACTTCTCGGGACAGACAACTTCAAGCTTCATGATAGGTTCGAGGATGACGGGCTTGGCGCGCTTGGCGGCATCCTGGAAAGCCTGGGAAGCGGCGATCTTGTAGGCGATCTCGGACGAGTCGACGTCGTGATATGAACCGAATGTGAGCTCGCAGGAGATGTTGACCAGCTTGAAACCGGCCACGATGCCGCGGTCCAAGGCTTCGCGCACACCTTTCTCGACAGCTGGGATGAATTCGTTCGGGATGACGCCGCCTTTGATGGAGTTGATGAATTCGAAATCGTCATAACGATGAACGGTCTTGGGTATCTTCTCGCCTTCTGGCCACGGCTTCATCGGACGAACGGTGAGGCGGACGTGACCGTACTGGCCTTTACCTCCTGTCTGCTTGATGTATTTATTCTCGGCTTCTGCTTCAGAGAGAATAGTCTCGCGGTAAGCCACTTGCGGCTCGCCGACATTGGCTTCGACGCCGAATTCGCGCTTCATGCGGTCTACCATGATCTCAAGGTGAAGCTCGCCCATGCCTGAAATGATGGTCTCGCCTGTTTCCTGATTGGAGGAGATGCGAAATGTGGGGTCCTCATTGCCGAGCTTGCGGAGAGCCATACCCATCTTCTCCTGATCGGCCTTGGTCTTTGGCTCGATGCGGAGAGACACGACGGGCTCCATGAATTTGATGACTTCGAGGACTATGGGGTGCTCTTCGTCACAGAAAGTATTGGAAGTGAGGGCGTCTTTGAGTCCCACGGCGGCGGCTATCTCTCCGGCGAAGACTTTCTTGACCTCTTCACGCTTGTCGGCCTGTAGGCGGACGATGCGGCCGAGGCGCTCTTTCTTGCCAGTGGAAGAATTGTATATATAAGTGCCGGCTTCTATGGTTCCGGAATAGACGCGGAAGAATGTGAGGGCTCCGACGAACGGATCGTTCTGGAGCTTGAAGGCCAAAGCGGCGAAAGGCTCTTTGTCATCGGCATGGCGGAAAATCTCTTCACCGGTATTCGGGTCTATGCCCTTTATCGGAGGCATGTCGAGAGGCGACGGCAAGTAGTCGACGACGGCATCTAGGACAAGCTGAACACCGATATTCTTCAAGGCGGAACCGGTGAAGACCGGGAACATCTTGTTATCTATGACGGCTCGGCGGACGATTCTTTTTAGGTCTTCTATGGACGGCTCTTTGCCTTCCAGATATGCGGCCATGGCGACATCATCGTGTTCGACTATCTTTTCAATGAGTTCGGCGTGATATTTCTTTGCGTCTTCCAGTAAGTCAGCCGGAATCTCCTTTTCAATGACTTTACTTCCCATCTCGCCTTCGAAGAAATAGGCTTTCATCTTGAGCAAATCAACGACGCCAACATGGTCGCCTTCCGTGCCTATGGGAATCTGGAAGCGCACGGCCTTTGGGCTCAAGCGCTCAAGGATGGACTTGTATGAAAATTCGAAAGAGGCTCCCATGCGATCCATCTTGTTGATGAAACAGAGGCGAGGCACGTTTCCCTCGTCGGCATAGCGCCAATTAGTTTCCGACTGGGGCTCGACTCCAGCGACGCCATCGAAGACAACAACAGCTCCATCTAGAACGCGGAGAGATCTCTTGACCTCGACAGTAAAATCAATATGGCCTGGCGTATCAATAATATTAAACCTGACTTTATTTGAAGTGTCCGTCGGCGGCATATATGTCGGATTCCAAAAACAAGTGATGGCCGCGGCCGTGATGGTGATGCCACGCTCGCGCTCCTGTTCCATCCAGTCCGTGACAGTATCGCCTTCGTGCACCTCGCCGATCTTATGCGTCATTCCGGTATAGAAAAGGATGCGCTCGCTGGTAGTCGTCTTGCCGGCATCTATGTGGGCGATGACTCCGAAGTTGCGGACCTGTGAAAGTTGGTAGTCGCGGTTCATGAGAGTTGGTTATAAATAAAAAAGCGCAATGGCTTAATGGAGGGTACTATACGGGAAATGGGGGAAATAATCAAATAATCACAATATGCTACAGACTTAGCATAATAACGGAGATCAGGCCAACGAATAATCCTATCGCCTGGATGATCGTCAACTTCTCATCAAAGATAAGTATGCCAACGAGGACGGTGGCCATTAAGGATACAATGGACCAGATAACGCCGGTTATGGAAAGCTGGTTCTTCTCAAAGATAGCTGGTATCCAAGTTGTGGCGCTTATCAAATCTACGATGATGAACAAAGCGAAGACGGTCCAACCTGGATTCAGGGCGAATTTCTTGGACAGAAATTCACCGCAAGCAAAGAAAATCGCCGAGATACATATCCATGCCCACGAAGGTAAAAACGTCAGAGCTTGCATGCGACGATAATTATAACATCTTTTACCGTCTGGTCGGGACTTGAAACCCGATAGTGGGCTTTAATATTCTGTGAGCCTTCTTGATCTTCCTATCTAACTTATTATGATCATTCCTCAATTTATTAAGCGCAGTTGATATAATGACTAAGCTTTTTGTATTTTCCTTCTGTCCTTCCGCTAATCCTTCAACCTTTCTGGCAAGATCAGCGTGTGTGACCAGAGCCATGCGAAGCTCAACGAATGCTCGCATAATGTAAATATTCATCTGGACGGCGAGGTCACTTTTCAGAACCGAAGAGAGCATGGCAACACCAAGCTCGGTGAAAGCATATTGTCTATAAGACGCTCCGCGATATTTTCGTGAACTCATCACAAATTGTGATGAGTTAAGGTTACTGGTTTCTTCTTTGGAGAGCTGAAACATGAAGTCAATCGGAAACCTGTTCTTGTTACGCTTTACCGATTGATTCAGAACCCTGGTCTCTACTTGGTAAAGTTCCGCCAGTTCGCTATCCAACATCACTTTCTGCCCGCGAACCAAACAAATCCGTCTTTCTATAAATGACGGCGTGACTGGCATTATCAGGCTAGTTTCAAGTCCTTTTTTGATTGGCATCGCAACATGATACCAGACTTGATGTGCTAAATTGGAATATCAAAAGTGAAGAAGGTGTGAATACATTGTTGATAACGAAAACCAGTCACAATCTGTGACCGGTTCCTGCATATTTCTTTGAGGTCACAAATTGTGACTTCAAACAGGCGGCTTAGCTGAGAGACAAAATAGGCCGTTACCACGCAAAGTGCGCAAAAGCCTTGTTGGCTTCGGCCATCTTGTGGACATTCTCGCGCTTCTTGACGGCTTCGCCTTCATTCTTGGAAGCGGCGATGATCTCTTCGGCGAGTTTTAGGTGCATGGGTTTGCCTTTCTTCGATCGCGCGGCTTCGACTATCCATTTCATGGACAAGGCATTCTTGCGCTCGGGACGGACTTCGCGAGGAACCTGATAATTGGCGCCACCTACGCGGCGGGAGCGGACTTCCATGGCCGGAGTGGTATTCTTCAAGGCGAGCTCGAAGATCTCCATGGGGTTCTCAACCTTGGCCTGCTCCTTTATGGCGTTCATGCAGTCGGCCACGATGGCGCGGGCGATGGTTTTCTTGCCGGAATCCATGATGTAATTGGTCAGCTTGGCCAACTTCAATGAATCATAGGTCATGTCTGGCTTCAAGTCTCTTTTTATATTTTTTTTGCGTCGCATGGTAGTTGTTGAAAATTAAGATGGAGATTAAGCGGCCTTGGCGGCTTTCGGCTTTTTATTTCCATATTGGCTGCGACCTTTCCTGCGGGCTTCGACGCCTGCGCAATCCAAAACTCCGCGGACGATGGAATAACGGAGACCTACGTCCTTGACGCGGCCGCCGCGAAGGAGGACCACGGCGTGCTCCTGGAGATTGTGGCCCATGCCTGGAACGTAAGCGGTGACTTCGACGCCGTTGGACAGGCGCACGCGGGCGATCTTGCGGATGGCGGAGTTAGGCTTCTTGGGAGTCTTGGTCGTGACCTTGACGCACACCCCGCGCTTGAAAGGCGCCGGGAAGAAGCTCGGTCGGTTAGCAATGGTATTGAAAGTGCGGGTCAAAGCGATGGACTTTGACTTCCTCTTGAAGCGAGCGCGATTTTTCTTTGTGAGCTGATTGATGGTTGGCATAATATAATGCTTATTGTTATCCGTCTGAAATTTTTCACCATTTTCGGCGGGAGTGTGCCTAAATGATTACTCATACGGACCTAGTAATTGATTTTTGTGCCCACGATGGCAGTGGGGAGACTGTAGCATATAAGAAAAAGAGGTGCAAATGCTTGGCACTTGCACCCGGAAACTGATTTTGGTTACGGCTGAGGATACAACCATGATTGGAATTGGTCACGAAATAATGTGCGGCCAATTGGAAACTTGAACACCTCGTCTTCCTCATACTTGAGGCACGTGCCTTTACGAGTCTGTGTATTGTATCGACCAATCAACCAGTAAGGCCCCAACTTCCTGCTGAATGATCCAGAGTGAGATACCGCGACAAACGTGTACTCATCGTCACCATCGTCAGACCCCCCTATCGGTTTTCCGATCATAGCGACATAGACAGAAGTACCCCTGTCGTCTAATGTTTTGCACCCGTTTAATTCGAACTGGACCACTGAACCACATCCGTCAATCGCATGACCTCGTAAGAGGAAGTACTTGAATGGTGGACCGTTTACTATCTCATGTTTCGTTGGCATAACGCCTTTCATTGTTATTGAACATTGTGTGATTAAGCGCACACATATTACGCTCTGATCGAAAGCACCACGGGTGCCTCGACGACCACGCCATAACGGTTATGTGGAATTACTGAAGCCAGTCTAGCTATTTAATCTCGATTGTCAATCGTTTCTATTGACATTCCCACGATCTACACTAAGCTAAACCCAGCAGTTCACTAAACCGAAAGAAACCATTATGAAAGAATATCTTCTCGATAGAGAGACTAAAACCTTCCTCGACGACCTCTCCTTTGACGGCACCATAACACCTTACATGCCAGCATTGCCCAACATGACTCCGGCAGATGCCATCCAGTTGAAGGAGTTGAGGGGAAAATTCTGGCGCATCAATCCTATTGAAGACCGCGAGGATGGAGGGTTGATAACAGTGGGCGTTCTTGGTGAAATCGACAGGCTTCTGAAGGAAATAATCGCCCGGAAAGCACTGGTGTGACGCAAATCCACAAATTCCCGCATATGACAATGCAGGAATTTTTATTTATCTTCTCACATCCCCCAGCGAACAACTAAAATACTAGCTAGACTATCAACATCAAAAGAATTGCTATAAAAAGAAAGGGCGCCGGGTCTCATGGTGGTAAGACTTCGGCGCCCAGGCTTTTTTGATTTAGAACCATGTACAACCGCTAGAAAGAACGATTTTATTTTGCGGTCTGTAGAAAGACTAACCTACCGGAGGACAAATGTAAAGGCGTTGCCAGACCCGATGTCCAGCAACGCCCCCCTGCTTTTCTCTTTGGCACTCTCACGGAACCCAACTCGCGATCGGGCCGTGAGAAAATTGGGAATGTCGCCGGCTTAACTCGACGACACACCAATCCCTAACGCACGCAACATATGAGGAACTTGATGAACATGCGCCAGAAATAGTCAAAACAACAACGAAGCTAAGATTAATCTATTACTACCGAAACAGAATGTCAACCTTTAGAAATCTTTGTACTTTGAGTTAGAAAGTAACTGCAGAATAATAGCCCTGATATCAATCGCGTCTTTCTCCGTTAGGGGCTGATTCTTATCATAAAAACCGGTATCTCTATGGGGAAAATACAGTGCATCGCCATATTTCTGAATTTTCGCCGATTTCGCTCTTCCATATACATGTTCATGGAGAAAAGACCCTTCCGGGCTTAGAACACTCCAATTGCCATTCTCTTGATAATTAATTCTACCTATATCCACCCCGTGCTCATTCATAACCTTAGTCATTGCCTCCCCTACAACCATGCTAAGTTTCATTAATTCTTTTGCCGGTTCGGGATTAAGCTTAGTCCTATCCTCCACTCGAACTTTCGGCAAGATTATTATATGGCCACCGTCATTGCGATCAATATGCGGCTTTTCTGGAGCTTCAACTAGGAAATTATCCGTTTCATAGATAAGAGACATGTCAGAAATATACCATATTAATCTCACATCCCCACCCCGGTAAACACCCAGAACGCCCATGGGATTATCGGTGCCAAGACTTGCCATAAGAAGAAGACGACAATCAAAACGAATATCGGCGCGTAGGCTTCGAGAATATAGCGGACATGCCCATATTTATTAGGCAAGACCGAAAACAATAGCTTCGAACCATCCAATGGCGGCAACGGGATCAAGTTAAAGATAGCCAATATGATATTGATGATAACTATATAAGTGATGACCTGGAAGAAAGGATCGCCGATATTGGCGGCGGTGGCGGTGAAGCGCATGATAGTACCAAAGATGAGGGCTATCAGGAGATTGGAAGCCGGACCTGCCAGAGCGATGAGGAATTCGCCTTGGCGGCGATTTTTCAGGTTGTACGGATTGTAAGGCACCGGTTTGGCCCAACCGAAAGTGAAACCGAAGAGCGAGGTGATGAGCGGCACGAGGATAGAGCCTACGGGGTCTATATGTTTGAGAGGATTTAAGGTCAATCGGCCGGATAATCTGGCCGTCGGGTCGCCAAGCCTGTCAGCCATGAGCCCGTGGGAGACTTCATGGAGGATGACGGAGAATATGAGGATGACTATGGAAAGTATTGTCAGCATGACCAGCATATGATAGCATACCCTTCTCACCAATATGGCCAGAATATGCGACATAACAAAGGTAGGATCGGTCGTCGGCGGCCGCTACTCCAACCGTACTCGCGCCACGCAGTTCAATCCCTGCGGCAATGTCCGCCGTTACCCTAATCTCCAGAAGAAGAAGGTCTATGTCCCTGAATTGAAGAAGTCATTCTCCCTCACCGTTTCCGCCCGCGGCCTCCGCACCATCCAGAAGAAAGGCCCGTTCCGCGCGCTCAAGGATGCTGGGATAATAAAGTAAGTCCGAGCTTGACTGACTGTCTCATTTTGATAAAATAAAAGAAGTTAAGGATTTCTGAGCAGTGGAAATTCGGATTCCACGGATGAAACATTCAATGGAGGGACGTCCGTCCTCCCGGAAATATCCTTCAGTTTCTTGTAGGTCTTCTTATCTATAGGGAACGCGGAAACGACCCGATTTTGATCGGGCGTTTTCGTTATCTCGACTACGGCGCCTTTTGCCTTTCCATTCATCTTCACGAGGATAAAGCTATTCGGTCTTTTAGCTGAATTATCGGCTATCTTAGTCGGATGGCTCACAATCTCCGGTATCTCAAATATGATTCCAATACTATCTCTCTGGTCAAAAATGTGTTTGAGAGACGTCTTGGAAATGAAACATTCTTCAGTCTTGGCACCAATTGCATTCAAGGTTGATCTGGAAAGGTTTGCGACGAAAAATACCTGCGCAGGGTCGGAAATCAGTCCTCGAAAACCAACGGCCTGTATCTCTTTTATAACTTCATTGGGAATATTCATGGTGGTTAATCATTAAATAATATTGATAGTCGTTCCGTCCGAAGCCATCTTCACGGTTCCTTTATCTTTCAAGTTAAATCGTTTGTCAGCAAGAATGAAATAAAGCGGGTCAACCTTTGCGGGTTTCTTTGTAGATTTTTTTGACGAGCTGGTTATTGCTTGCGAATAAACAAGATATTCCGGCTTTATCTCATTCATGAGCGCGGCTGATAAAGAATCCGCTGAAATGCTGTGCGGCACTACTAACACATTCGTCCGCAAATCGCCGCTAATAATTGACCCCGTCGAAGAGGCGATAAATTTCTGTACTTTGGTCGTAGCATTGCCAAGTAACATAACCGAGGTCTGGCCGTAAGATATCCTCATAATGATTTCTGGCGCGCTAGCACGGGAATATTGGAATTTTTCGCCGTTTGAAGATGCCGCCGGGAAAAGAATTTCGGCCCGTACTTTTTGATTAGCCGCCCCATGTCTGCCAACCATTTGCCCACTAATATTTCTGCCCAAATCAAGCACATCGTCCACCGAAACTTCCCTCAGAGGTATCTTCAATCGTCTAACCGTATCGAGAAACGTCGAATATATTTGATCCGTCGTGCTGGCCAATCCGAGAGACTGTAATGTAACCGCCGGCACGACGACATTATCTACGGAATACCGTTCCAGAACATCGATAAGTCCCGAGACTTCCTTGCCGTCGGCGACCGTAGCGATGACGGTATCTATTCGCCGCGAATAGAACGGCAATATATTTGTCAATTCTCGGATAACTTCGGAATTGGCCCCGCCATTTATGAGCATCCTTTTATCATCAGGCGTACGGACGAAGACCGATGAACCGCTTTTCAAGTTGAAGACGTATACTTCAAGGATGGGCTCGCGATGTTCTTCGCGCCATACATAGCCGGCCATGCCAAAGGCCAGAGCCGTAGCCGCGGCGCCGATGATGAATGGCTTGGAGTTGATCTTGAATGCCATCCCTCAAGTCTACAGACCCGAGATAAAGAAACGCTCAAGAAAGTCTCAAGAAACGATGAAGATCTG
>Ga0182011_10003347_pt1 | contig 13170 bp, 8 predicted proteins | sample 711E1DmetaG_FD_120481 | JGI IMG/M metagenome (GOLD analysis project Ga0182011, IMG submission 120481) | Permafrost microbial communities from Stordalen Mire, Sweden - 711E1D metaG | ecosystem: Environmental > Terrestrial > Soil > Wetlands > Permafrost | place: Sweden: Stordalen | collected... | reverse complement strand
CTTGTCGTGGAGGGGAGGCGGACTGTATCATGCAACCAACGTGTTGGGGACGTGGGAGACGAATCCGTTCGTGTCACCGTTCACGTTTACCCCCACGGGACATATGCAGTTCTTTAGGATCTATAATCCCACCTGGCCTAATTAAGCCGGCGACCGGAGAAAGCCTCCGGCCCGAACGGCCGGAGGGCGGAAACAAATTACGGCCGGGGTGAAAAACCCCGGTCGTTTTTTTATGGGTGCGCGATGAAAACGTTCCGCCTTTTTTGTTTTAAGTTCGTCAAGAATTGGCCACCCGGTGGCGGGCGGCACGGGGTTCCTTGTCATGTGTTTTTATGACATGACTTTTGGGCTGCCCCGGCTAGATTACTTCAAACTCAATACACAAAATGAAAAATAACTCTGTAAAACGTTCTAAATTCCGGATGGCGTTCACGCTGATTGAACTTCTGGTGGTCATCGCGATCATTGCAATTTTGGCGGCGTTGCTGCTGCCGGCCTTGAAGTCGGCCAAGGAAAAGGCCATGCGCACAGCCTGTTGCAACGACCTGAAACAATTGGGCTTGGCGCTGAACATGTATTTAACCGACAACGGGGATTACATGCCCTGGCCAAATTGGGGAAATAATCCCCCGCCTTGTCCGGTGGGATGGTTGTATTCCCCCGACCCTAATACCCCTAACAACCTTACGGCTGTTACTCCCGCGGATTGGGCTCTCCAACGGGATGCGAACCTAAAAATCGGCACTTTTTGGCAATATCTAAATAAAGCCGATGTATATTTTTGCCCGGTTTTCGTCGCGAATGTGGTGGGAACAAAAGGACCCGGCAAACCAGACTGGCAAGATTATCCCAATAAATTAAGTTCTTATGTTATGAATGGAGCTAGTTGCTTCTTTCCTGAGTTGAATAATCCTTCCTTGTATCAATACCGGACCGCCAAGGCGAGCCAGATTTGGAGTCCCTTGTGCATTATTATGTGGGAACCGTCCGGAACCTCTGGGACCAGTGATGGTTACAATGACGGTGCCAACTACCCAACTTTGGATGAAGGCGTTTCAAGAACGCTTCACACCAAAGGCGCCAATGTGTTGACGGTGGGAGGCAGTTGCAATATGATGTCATTTGCTGACTTCCTGGGTGAATTAAATAATCCCCCGTCGAACATTCACACCCGGGGAAGAGGTTTGTTGTACTGGAATCCAAATACGGATAATGGGCATTGAAATTCCTGTCCGTTAATTATCCCCGCAATTTTCCGGCCCTCTTGTGGGGCGCAACCGGACGGTGAGTGACGGGCTGGCAGCAAGTCGTTGCCAGCCCGGCGCGTTGGAAGGCTTGCCGCCAAAGTGGCGGCGGCCATCCTGGCTGCCAGTTGATGGTTTCCGCAAGCGTGATGGCAGCATCAAATTCATCAAAATGCGCCCGGCCCGGGTTATAAGAGTGATCGCCCTTGCGGGTTTCAGCCAGGGCGATTAAAGTTCATACATGCTCCGCTGGCCTTCTTTTGTGCCGTTCATGCGTGGAGTAATTCTGGCGCTGGCCTGGTTGTCCGGTGGCGGGATTTTTTCGACTCCGGTTTCCGCGGCGCCCAACTATTTTATTCGCGCCTGGCAGACGGAAAACGGCCTGCCCCAGAACTCGGTGACCGCCGTGGTGCAAACGCGCGACGGTTATTTGTGGCTCGGCACCTACAGCGGTCTGGCGCGGTTTGATGGCGCGCGGTTCGCAGTCTTTAATGACGGCAATACGCCGGAGATGCGCGACAGCCACGTGACCAGCTTGTTTGAAGCCGACGACGGCACGCTGTGGATCGGTCATGAAAATGGAGAGGTGACCTGGTATAAAAACGGGCGGTTCCAGATGATGGTGGTTCCGGCGGCCTGGGAAGACAGCAGAATTCATGACATCGGAACGGATGAAGCCGGGGAGGTCTGGCTGTTGAATGAAGAAGGCCTGCTGGCGCGTCTGAAAGATGGATTGATTCTGAAACCCGAGGCGGGGACTGCGGCAAAACTGGCGGTGATGGCGAGATCCCGAAGTGGAACAATCTGGGTCCTGCGCAACGGGAGGGTTTCCATGCTCGTGCTCGAACAAGGACAACTGACTCCCCTTCCGATTGACGAGACGTTCGCCAACAATTCCGTCCAGGGAATCGGCGCCAGCCGGGATGGCGGACTGTGGGTGGTGAATGAGGGGCGCATAAGAAAGTGGAAGGAAAACAAGTGGACCGAAGACTTGGGACCATCCCCGTGGGGTGGGAGTCCCGTTCATCCGTTAATTGAGACCCAAAAAGGAACTTTGGCCGCGGGAACCGCCGACCATGGAATTTATCTCGTTTTTCCGGGAACGCCTGGAAACGTATTGCACTTTAGTCGCACCAACGGTTTCCCGTCGGACTGGGTGATGTCATTGTTGGAGGATGGCGAGGGAAATCTGTGGGCTGGTACCGGGGGTGGCGGCCTGGCGGCGATTCGTCCAAGAAAGATCCAGACGATCGAGCCGCCAGATCAGTGGCAGGGACGGGCGGTTTTGTCGGTGACCGCCAGCCGGAATGGCTCATTGTGGATCGGAACCGAAGGCGCCGGCTTGTATCGCTTTCAAGATGGAACCTGGTCCAATTTCGGCCCGGAACAGGGAATTCTTGATCCCCATGTCTGGTCCGTGGCCGAGGATGCCGCGGGCGAACTGTGGGCAGGCACCTGGGCGGGTGGATTGTTTGTGAGACGCGGCAATCATTTCGAGCCAGTTCCCGGTTTGGAACAAGTCACCGCGTCCATGCCTGCAATTTTGTGCGATCGGGAAAGTGGATTATGGGTCGGAACTGGAGAAGGGTTATTGCGCTACCAGGCCGGCAAAGCCTCGTGGATTTTGGACAATCGGGGCAAAGCCCTGCGCGACGTGCGGGCCGTGGTCGAAGACAAGGACGGCGCCATTTGGTTCGGCATGTCCAGTGGCGGGTTGGGCTGCTGGAAGAATGGCGTGCTGAAACGGTTTCGGAGAAGCGATGGCCTGGCCAGCGACTATATCCAGTGCCTGCGCCTCGACGACGAAGGCGCACTCTGGATCGGCACCTTTGGTGGCGGCCTCAGCCGCTTGAAGGATGGGCATTTTGCGGTCATTGGCAAGGACCAGGGATTGCCTGATGGTGTCATCTGCGATATTGAGGACGATGGGAATGGTTATTTTTGGATGAGTTCGCACGACGGCATCATCCGGGCCGAAAAAGCGGAATTGAACCGTTGCGCCAACGGACAGATCAAGGAAGTGCATTGCCTGACTTACGGCATCAGCGATGGTCTCCCGACGCTGGAATGTTCGGGCGGGCTTCAACCGGCCGGGTGCCGGACTGCGGACGGGCGGTTGTGGTTTCCCACCAGCAAGGGCCTGGGGATTGTGGATCCGCAAAACATCATCACCAACCAATTTCCCCCGCCGGTCGTGATTGAAGCATTGCTGGTGGATGACCGCCCGGTAAAAAACACGTCGGTTTCGCCCGGCTTGCTGATTCCGCCCGGCCGTCACCGGTTTGAATTCCAATACGCCGGCCTCAGCTTCATTGCCCCGGAAAAAATGCAATTCAGATACCAGCTCGAAGGATTTGATCGCGAGTGGGTGAATGCCCAGACCCGGCGCGTGGCCACTTACAATTATGTTCCCCCGGGCCAGTACACCTTCCAAGTCATTGCCTGCAACAGTGACGGGGTTTGGAACAACCTGGGCGCGAAAATCACCTTCAAAGTGTTGCCCTACTTCTGGCAGACGCTGCAATTCCGCATCCTGGCCGGAATGATGGTGATTGCCGCCAGCAGCGGAATCGCCTGGTTCGGCGCGCGGCAGCGGATCCGGCGAAAGCTCGAACGCAGTGAACGACAGCGGGCCATTGAGCACGAGCGCGCACGAATTGCCAATGACATTCACGATGATCTGGGCGCCCACTTGACGCGCATCACCATGTTGAGCGAGTCGGCGCGGGCCGAGCTGGATGACCCCCATCAGGCGGAGATCGAACTCAACCAGATTTACGACATGGCGCGTGAATTGACCCGGGCCATGGATGAGATTGTCTGGGCGGTCAACCCGAAACATGACACCTTGGACAGCCTGGTGAGTTATCTGGAGCAGTTCGCCCAGGACTTTCTGGCCATGGCCGGCGTCCGTTGCCGGTTGGACATGCCCCTGGAGCTTCCCGATTGGCGGCTGACGACGGAAGTGCGCCACAACCTTTTTCTGGCCTTCAAGGAAGCCCTGAACAATGTCGCCAAACACGCGGCGGCATCGGAAGTCCATGTTTGCCTCGCGCTGAAGCCGGGCGCTTTCGAACTGTCCGTCGAGGACAACGGCCGCGGTTTGGAGCCTGGAGCAACCAGGAATAAAACCGACCGGTTCGCATCCGGCAACGGGCTGAAGAACATGGTACGGCGACTGGCGGCCATTGGCGGGCGTTGCGACATCCGCAGCCAGCCGGGACAAGGCACGAAGGTGTTGTTCGTGGTGCCATTCAAATCGGAGTGAAATGGGATGCCTGCGCCAGCCGGACGGTTTGTCATGCGAACTTACGGCTTTCCCTGGCTGGCCAGCGGTGCTAAAGAAGTGAAGCTTGAGTATTGCCGTATCCATCATTGAAGACGACGCCTCGGTCCGAAAAATCCTGGCCGGCTGGGTCAACCAGGCAAAAGGATTTCGTTGCGTGAGCGAACATGACAGCGTTGAGAGCGCGCTGCCGCAGTTGCCGGAAATAAATCCGGACGTGGTTTTGGTGGACATCAATCTCCCCGGGCAAAATGGCATTCAATGTGTGGGTCAGCTCAAGCCATTGATGCCCAAGACGCAGTTTCTGATGGTCACCGTCTATGAAGATTCCGATCACATCTTCGACGCGCTGGCGGCGGGCGCGTCCGGCTATTTGTTGAAGCGGACACCGCGTGAGGAGTTGCTCACCTCCATCAAGCAGGTGTACGAAGGCGGGTCACCCATGACCAGTTATATTGCGCGCAAAGTGGTGCAATCGTTTCAACACGCCCAGGCAAGCAAGACGGAACTGGAGGGCCTTTCTCCGCGCGAAAGGGAAGTGCTGGAATTGCTCGCGCACGGTTTTCTTTACAAGGAAATTGCCGAGTCGCTCCAGATCAGCATCCCGACGGTCAATACGTATATCCGCCGCATTTACGAAAAGCTTCATGTCCGTTCCCGATCCCAGGCCGTGGCCCGGTATGCGCAATTCCCCACTCGTGGACATACGTAAACGCCTGAGTGAGTTCTTCCGTTCCCCCCCGCAGTTCACATTCCCATTGTGCCCGCCACGTATTTCTTAACTGCTAACTTCCGACTTCCCCCTTCTGCTTTCTGACTTTGGACTTCAGCCTTTGGCCTTTGGACAAATTGGCCTGCGGCAAGCACCATTCCTGCTCCCATAAGCAGCCCCCCCGATGTTCAGGTTGCGGCCACGCTGAAGCCCACGATTAATCCCATCGCAAGAGCACTCTTGGCATATGCGACGAGTCCGTTTTTTTTGACAATGTATTGTATTTTTATGTTGGTTTGTAGTTTTGTGGTTATTAGCCCAATCTTCCTCGATGAATAGTCTGTGGTTACAGGTTCAGACGACCAATACCACGGTGAGCCTGGTAATCCATCCGCCGTGGAATGTGACGGACGGCGTCTATGATTTGTTCTACACGACCAATCTTGCGCCGACAAGCACATGGGCGTGCGTGACGCGTTGCGCGCCGGAACAAACCAATCTTACCGTGACCGGCCTCACCGGCCCGCATGGATTTTTCATGCTCGGTTTGACCAACGACACGGACGGTGACGGATTGACCGATGCTTACGAAAAACTTGTCAGCCACACCGACCCGAACGTGTTTAATCTTGTGATCCTGTCGCAGCCGCAGAGCCAGACCAATTCTGCCGGGGCCAGCACAATCTTTTCAGTCACTGCCAGCGGTATTCCGACCACCAGCTACCAATGGCGGTTCAACGGAACCAATATTGCGTGTGCCACAAATTTATTTTACCCTTAATTTCCTGCGGCGTGGCCGGCACGCCAAAATCTCCAAGCACGACAGAAACATCCGTGGCGGTTTTGTCCATCCACGCCGGCGAAGGATTCACCGGGAATCCCAGTTCAACCGCCGGAGTTGGTGGATTCGTCTGAGCATGGCAATGAGCCAACGGAAGCGCTGGACAGATTAGAATAATGATGGCTGCGATCCAGCCGGTGGTTTTGTTTTTCATAATTTGATTTTGGTTAGGTTATTTTTTAATGCATTCCTGGCACATTCTGCTGACATTGAAATCCCCGCGCCGCAGACGCCTTCGACATTCAACCGCAGCCTGACCAAAATAAACGTCGTGCATGGACTTGTCATTGAGATTTCCGAGACTGTTCTCGCGGTTGAAGTCGCAGCAGCATAGCAGCATGTCGCCGTCAATCGTGATGTTCGAGTATTCAGGCATACGGCACATCGTTGCGCCGGCCATCACATTCGGCAGCGGAAGATCGCGCACCAACCCGCCGCGGTTGCGCCAGACCATCGCTCCAATCTCCACGACCTCCACGCAGCGCGGGAATTCTTTTGCCAAGGCGAAGATTCTTTTGTCCCACTCGTATTTGTAAGGCGGATGGCGCGATACCCAAACGGTGGATATTCCAGCATCCATCAATTCAGCGAGGACGGCCCGTTCCAGCTTGTCGCCATTGGTGTAAATTTGCAGGATGCAGCCTGGAAGCGCATCGTGGACAATCTTTACGCGCCGCGAAAAATTCGGGTCAATAAGCGGTTCGTTGTAAAATGAGAAATTGATGCAACCATCATACCTGAACTCGCGCAGCCGCTGGATTATTTTCACCAACAGATCGTCCGTGATGAATCGCTGTTTGATGCGGTGGGTTGACACCGGGCAATATCCGCACGCCCGATTGCAAGCGGTGGACATCTCAATGCCGATGCCCTTTGGGTAGTACCTGCTTCCGTGGATTAGAATGGCGGCGGCGTCCAGGTAAAGAGGATACAGCCGATTCCTGGCTCCGAGTGGTAAGAGCCTACTCAATTTGTGGATTGTCTGATTCAGTTTCAATTTTGTTTTGATTTTGGCAGGCATTCTGACGCTGCCACCTTATGGCAACGCAGATTGTCCAGTTGAACTTTTAGCCCTTCGATTGCCGCGCTCACATTGGACGCGGTCTTGACGGCTGTTTGATTTGCAGATTCCGCATGGTCGCGAGCCAATGCTGCGGCATCTGCCGCCTGTCTCGCGGCAGTTTTTGCATCGGACAGGTTTTTATTTATCCAAATGGAAAGTGAAAGAACAGCCACACGAACATAGCAGGCCGCTTTTAGCGTGATAGGAGTGTCTTCACTTATTGTCACAGCTAATATTTTATATGGGATTTCCCATATGGTTTCTTGCCCACACCCAGTGTGGGCCTTTTTCGTGATTTTCTTCCTGCTCCACGGATTTGCAAGTCCTTTTTCCAGTCCGCCCTCCGTTTTTCTCTGGCAAAAGGAGCGCTTCGTTGACATTTGCGCCTTTTCACACGCTTTTCCATGCCATCTGAAGACATCTCTTCCGTGGTTTCCGTTGTTTTCATGTGAATCCTTTCACTTTTTCTTTACCCGGATGCCGCTGCGGGCAATCTCAGCCGCCCAATCCTTTCCAGAATGGCCCGGAACAACTCTCTCGGAACCGCCACTTCCGCCATCTGGAAGACGATCTTCCCGGAATGGCGCACGACCTTCGCCCCGATCTTGATCAATTTCTCCCGCAACGTCGTCAGTGTCCAGTGACGCACCGCTTGCGGCAGCACCGCCTGCCGCAGGAAGTTGCCCAGGTTGTAGGCCAGCACGAACAGTTGCAGCCGCACTTGGTTGTCCACAAAGTCGTGACAGGACAGGCGGGTCCATTTGATGGCGTTCTTGCCTTCTTTGATCCACTGCTCCGCTGTGCTCCGCTGGTTGTAGAACCGCACCACCCGTTTGGCGGGCCGGCTTAGATTGGTCACGATGAAACCCACGCGAGGGAACAGTTCACCATTGTGCCACTCCACCTTGGCCACCACGCGCCGGGCGCGCCCCCAACTCTTGGCCTGATACAAAAAGCCGGCATACCAGACCACCGGCGCGTTCGAGGGACGCCCCACCGGTCGGGTCAGCAGTGGCTCAATGTCCCGCATCAACGCATCATTGGCTGGCAGACGGATGGCATACTCGAAACCCTCGGCTTCCAGATACTCATAGAGTTCTGGCTGTGCAAAGGCGGCATCAGCCCGAAAATGGCGCGGCATGTTTCGACCCTGATAACGTGCCACCACCGGTTCCAGCACCGCCCGCCAATCCTTGGTGCTATGCACATTGCCGTCGCGCAGCAGAGACTGCTCCACATCGCCAAACTGATTGAAGCAAAACAGCGGATGGTAGCAGGTGCAGCCGAAATGTCCGTTGAAGGCAGTGCCTTCCTGGTCGCCGTAGGTCTCGCTCACTGAACTGTCCATGTCCAAAATCAGTTCGCGCATCGGCTGGTGTTCCCGCAGCCGATCAATCCACTTCCCTGATAGCTTCGTCAACGCCTTCAAGTTGCCCCGCTGTGTCAACACCTCCGTCTCGAACCGTCCCATCTGGCTGGTAGAGGCCGCCGTGTGTTCCGTAGCCCGCCCGCCAACCACATGCCGCATGGTGGGATCGACCGAGAGCCGTTCGGCGTCATTGGTGTCTTCGTAGGCCGCCAGCCGGCTGAAGATCGACTGCCGCATCAGCGCGACCATTGAGTGTTGCGTTTTCTTTCCCGTGCGCCAATCGCTCAGCAGATTCTCACCCAGATCGGTCAGCCCCAACACTTCATCCAGTTCCCGATAGGCCAGCAACCCGGCGTCGGAGGTGACCTTGGAACCGTGAAACTCCAGCTTCAAACGACTATCGAAAATCACCCGCAGAGGCTGCTTTTTGCCTGCACCCATTGGATTCTCCGTTTTTCGTGGTTTGACATAGATGAAAGCCTTTGTTTATGCGGCTTCATTCTAAGTCAATAACTTCAGCTTGTGAAGTTAATCTGGGAAATCCGGGATTAGATTTCTGGCGATCCGGGCGCTTTCTGTAAAAAGCGCCAGACAACCAGTGGGAAAAAAAGCAGGACAACAAAAGCCCATCGCACGACAAATCGAGTTGCTGGTTTTGGGCCGCCTGTGGGAATATTCCTCAAGGCCTCTCTATAACCTTTGGAATTGCGCACGACGTTCTCGTCCAGCCAGTCGTTGGTTGCAAAATACGCGAGGCCCCACACACCAGCGTCAGTAAATCTCCAATCACTTATCAAGGTATTTCCGGGCAGTTCTGGTTTAAAAGACGCGAGAGAAACACCAACAACCGCGTTCGTCAAGATGAGACGGTATTCCTCGCAAAGCTGTGCTTGAATGTCTGGCAAATGCCGTGGATCAGGACGATAGACCGATACAATTGCTTCCTTGGGGAAACGGAATCCATCCACGTCCGAAAACGAGAGCGCCTGGTAGAAAACATTGGTGAATGGGTGTCCTGTGCTTGACTGTGTCTGCACATTAAATCCCACGGTTGCCGGATCTTTGACGTAATATGTCACGAGTCCTGGAAGGTATGGGGGATGATCGCTAAGAACCCGGGCGCTTTGTTCGAGGGCCGGCGGCGAGCCCGGGCCGAAGGGCTTGGGCCGGACGTACCTGGTAAATGGCATAATCTGGCGCGCGTCGTGGGTTCGCTCGCTAAAACGGCAGGCGGAAGCGTACGCAAGCCAAATTGCGCCTGCCTCTTCCGCAGAGACGAAGCAGGGCACGTTGCCTTTCGTAACCGTCCCGTCGCCGACATTCAAGTTTGTTTTTCCAGCCGCCTTTAGTCGGGTCCCGTAGTCTAACAGCAAGTAAGTGTTTTCGCCATCGCTCGACACGATGCAGCAGTCATAAACCTTGGAATCTTCTGTTCCAAGCTTCATTAGCCAACGGCAATCCGTGACATAAAGCTCGAAACCATTCGTAACAAATTCATAATAGTACGTTTTTTGCAGGGATGAATGGCGGATCAGCTTCTGCTCCAATAAGCCTTTAATGGTGTAATCATGGCTGCTGGTGCGGATTGGTGTTTGGGCTGCGTAAGCGAAGGACTGGCATATCAAGAGTGCAGAAAGTAATAACGTTCTCAATCCCGATTTTCCTGTTCTTCGAGAGTTGATCCATTTATTGATCAGAGGCAGGAACCAAGCACAACATCCGGCCAGCAGGTACGCCAACACTCCTCTCATGATCAAATCGGCGGTTTGTGGGGAAAGGTGAAGAACGTCAGTTAAACTTCCCATGCACGGACACGCCTCCTCCCAACCGGCCAGCCACGCCCCGGCACGATAACCCACGAAGTCCATTGCCAACCACAGCACCAAGCCCATGCAAAGTTTGGGTCTTGACCCAAATAGACAAATCAACCCGACGAACAACTCCACAATGCCCACGACCGGCAGGAAATATCTGAACGGAATTCCCATGACTGGATCGGGCAGGTCCAAAAATTTTGCATTGCCGAAGGCGCTTGCCACCTTCGCCAAGCCCGTGACGAGTAAAATAGCCCCTGACGATACAATAAACCATTTCGGCCATTTACCCCGCAACCCAGCCGACCGCCTCTTCCGAGATGCAACCTCTTGTGATGCAGCCAATTCCATGCGTTGTTCGCATTTTGTCTGGCCTCACGTCATACATTTTTCGGTTGAAGCTCAGCAATTTCGCGTTGTTTTTATTTTATTTCCACCATCAACTCGGTCAAGCATTTTCTTGCCTGCTGCACCTGACGAGCGGGTCTGGTTTCCAGCGGCGGATTGAGAAATCCTCCCGGCATGGATTCTTAAAAATCAGATCGAAGTGCTTTGCTGAAACAACAGGCCGGCGAAGGAAAGCGATGAGACGTAGAGTATCAATTGACGGGGCATCTTTATGACAGCGTCAAGGTGTATGTTCAGTGTAATGAGATCGAGGCATTGCCCAAGCGACAGGGAACGGAAATCCGCTCAAAAGACGCGATGGCGCCTGTCTGGGTAAAAAGCGTGGCCACACCCGACGCGGCGGCCAGCCCAAACAAAGGCGGTTTTTCAAAAACCAGATGCTTGAGCACCAGCCGACCGGCCGGCCGGAAGCCCGGGGTGGTGTTGGCATCGGTTCGCAACCGGTTCAGCGGCCATTTGTTTCAGCGAGCAGGAGCCTGCGACTTCCGGCATTTCACCGGCCGGCAAAACGGGCGCACTTGAAGGCGCGGCAGGGGCTTCGTTCTTCGAACTTCGACTCATGGGGTTGAACCCATGATTACGGCAGCCCGCCCGCGGTTCACCTGCCCGTTGTGTCCGCCAGGTTTGGGAGAAAGGCCGCCAATGCGTAGGCCAGCGCGGAATTCCAGTTGATGGCGATTTCGTTCAACCGGGCGTCATTCTGAATGTCCTTCCAGTCGGTGGCCTTGGGATTGGGGCCGCCCACCAGATACCCGGGCCAGGGTTCCACGATGTTGTCGGAGCCGGAGCGGCGGTCATGCGGATGCTCCGGCGGATTGAACCCGACACCGGTGACAAAAGAACGGCAGTAGTAATTGCGTCCAAAGAGATAATTCAACGCGTCCTGACACACGGCGCGGTATTCCGGCTTGCCGGAGATCCGGCCCGGCGTCTGCCGCAGACGCTCGGCTCCGTGCAGCACCGTTCCGGGCACACGGGTCAGGCGGTCCGCCACCATCAAGATCATCGTCTGCCGCGCCACAAAGCCATTGCAGCCCCAGCCATAACGCGAACCAACCGGACTGGCATAGCCGTGCTGGCGGGCGGTTCGCACCGTTTCATCCGCCACGGCCAGCAGGTTGCTGCGCACCAGTTTCACCAGGGCCGGGTCGCGGTCGGCGCGTTTGGACAATAAATATCTCATGAGTCCGAGGTCCTTCATTTCATCCCAGTCGAACTCGAAATTCACCTGGCCATGGATCGCCCGGATGCGGGTTTCGAGGTCGTGCAAAACATCGGGCGAGCCGGTGGTTTCCCAAAGTTCCGCCTCCGCCCACAGGCGGTTGTTGGGAACTCCGTTCAAGCGGCCGCTGATCTCGCCGGTCGCCCGGATCTCATACGAGCCGGTGCGGATGCCGGCTGGGTTTGCCCGGTGAAATTCCGGGTGGGCCTTCAAAAACTGGTAACTCTTTTGGGCGGCTTCCAGGCAGCGGTCGGCAAAAGCCGGGTCATAAGGCCGGAAAGCCCGGGCGGCCTGCGCCGTCATGCCCACAAAGTGCGCCGTGGCCTCGCTGCCCCACGGCGTGAAGTATCGGTTGGTCGTCTCCGCTTCCGGCATGATGAATGGGCCGAAACGTTCCGTGGAAATCTTGTGATACACCGAGCCGTCATCCGCCTGCATGGTCAGCACCCAATCCATCTCCCATTTCACTTCCGCCAGAAAATCCGGCAGCTTGCCGCCGGACTCCGGGATTTGCAGTGGCACCTGGCGGATTTGCGGTTCGAAATCTTCCCAGGTCCGGAGCAGGGTCCCGACGGTGAGGCCGGCGTTGACGGTGTATTTGTTGTAATCACCCGCGTCATGCCAGCCTTTGGTGCCGTCCTTGTGCGTGTGTCCGCCACCGACGTAATCCAGCCACGCGTCGTTCGTGTGGCAGGCTTCGTGCGCGAAGGTTTGGCCGTGATAAGTGGCGCTGACCGCCGTGCCGCAGCGCCACAGATACATGCCCAGCATCACCGTGGAAAAAGGTTCGCGGTAAACATCCGGGTCAATGCGGAAGGGGGCTGACCGCCCCACGCCCGGAACGTCGAGTTCATATTCGCCGGACACGCTGCAAGCCGAGAAATCCGCGGTGTAAAGCTGCTCGTGGGTATCTTCGTTCAAGACCGGGCCGGTGACGCGGCCGGAGAAGGCTGGCAGCCCGCAGGGGAGCCGGACCACGGTGAAGTTAGTGCAGGGCACTGCGATGGAGGCTTTCTTTTCGGCCTGTGGCAGGTAACCCACGGTGTCGAGGCGAATCTGAAGCGATTCGCCGGCACCCAAGGCCGGGTTCGGCAGCAAGACCGCCAGCAGGGCCAGCAGCAGGGAAATCCTTGCGCCAAAAGGCAATCCCGTCATTGAAATGGGATTGGAACATCGATACGTCATCGGGTTAGCCAACCGTTTTTTGCCTT
>Ga0182011_10003346_pt1 | contig 13170 bp, 7 predicted proteins | sample 711E1DmetaG_FD_120481 | JGI IMG/M metagenome (GOLD analysis project Ga0182011, IMG submission 120481) | Permafrost microbial communities from Stordalen Mire, Sweden - 711E1D metaG | ecosystem: Environmental > Terrestrial > Soil > Wetlands > Permafrost | place: Sweden: Stordalen | collected... | reverse complement strand
TGGGGGACGGCGACGAAGAAGTTTTCCGCTGGCTTCAACCTGAGGGACCTCTGGATCGGCAGCGAAGGCCTGTTGGGGGTCGTGACGGACGCCGTGCTCAAGCTGATTCCACTGCCCAAGCAGCGTTGGACCCTGCTGACGTCGTTTGCCGATGAAGTCACCGCGTTGCGCGCGGCGCGCGAGTTGTTTGCGAGCCGGGTGCAGCCGGCGATCTGCGAGTATCTCGATCGCTTCAGCGTCCAGTGCGCCGAGCGCGCCACCGGCCAGACCGTCTTTGCGGGCCAGGCGGGGCGTCCGGTAATCCTGCTCGAGCTGGCTGGCCCGGCGGGCGAGGTGGCCGAAGAGAAACGCGTGCTGCTCGACTGGGCGGGGCGGACGGCGGAGGCCTTTCGCGAGGCGCGTGATCGCGCCGCGGCGGAAAAACTTTGGGCCGTGCGGCGCCAATGCTCCCGGGCGATGTTCGAGCTGGGCGACGCCAAGCTGAACGAAGACATCGCGATCCCGATGCGGCAGTACGAACGCTTCGCCCGTTTCCTCGACCGGCTCCGCCGTGAGTCCGGCCTGCCGATTCCCACCTTCGGGCATCTCGCCGACGGCAATCTGCACGTGAACATCATGTATCACCGCGCGGATCCGGCCGAATGTCGCGCCGCCGAGGCGGCTGTGCAGCGGCTGATGGAAACGGTGGTGTCGCTGGGCGGGGCCATCTCAGGCGAACACGGCATTGGACTTGCCAAGACACCATTTCTGCGGCTGCAACACAATGCGGCGCAGGTGAAGGCGATGTTAGCGGTGAAGCACGCGCTCGATCCGAACGGCATTCTCAATCCGGGGAAAATGTTCGAGGTGTTCCACGTCTGGCGGCATCCGCGGGTGGACGTCCATCTGCCCTGGGATCACTGAGTCGGAAGCAAGGCGGAACCTGGATCTGCGGTATGCTCCAGTCCGAATGTTTCCCAGCGCGACTGGCGCCGCGTCCAAAATGGAACGGGGCGGGTTCACCAAGGATTACGGGGATAACACGGATACCGGAGGATCGATCCGTGCCCATCCGTGCCATCCGTGGTCAATTAAAAAGTCGCGGATCGTTTTTATGGGATTGAAAAGTTTCGGGGTGCTTCCCTTAATGCGCCCGCTTTACCTGTATTATGACGTCTCAGCCAACTAATGTGCGCCCGGAGGATGCGGTCATGCATTCCGGCGGTTCAGAGGCGACCGAGGGGTTCGAGGAAGGATTGAATTTGTCGGAGATCCTCCACACTTGGTGGCGTTCCCGGACAAGAATCGTCCTGCTGGCTTTGACGGGGCTGGTCGCCGCCGTCGCAGTCCTGCTGGTGGTCTATGTCCTGCGGCCTTCCTATCAGGAGGCCAGCATGCCGTTCCGTTTGTTGTTCACCGGGGTGGACAAGGGCCTGTATCCGGACGGCACCGAGTTTTCTCCGGCCGACCTCGTGGCCACGCCAGTGCTGGAAAAAGTCTATGAGCGCAATGGACTCACGCGCTATTTGACCTTCGATCGCTTTAAGAGCGCCTTGGCCGTCATCGAAAACAATCCCGAACTTGATCGCTTGCGGAGGTCGTACGCCGACCGCTTTGATGACCGCCGGCTGACGCCGGTCGAGCGCAGCAGGATTGAGAACGAGTACAACAGCAAGATTAAGGCGCTGCACAACGGAGAATTCACGTTGGTGGCCCGCGTGGGGGGTAGATTCTCTTCCTGGCCGGTGGCTCTGACCGGGAAGGTCATCAACGATGTCCTGACGATTTGGGCCGAGCAGTCGCACGCCCATGGAGTACTGCAATTTGATGTGAACGTGCTTTCCGGCAACCTGCTGGTTGATCTGCAGAGGTACGACGAAGACCGGTTCATGTTTATCGATCGCCTGCGCATCACGGTGCAGCGCCTGTTGGACAACGTGGCGGAGTTGCAGAAGCTCCCGGGCGCCCGGCTGCTGCGGGTGGGGGAGGAGAAAGTGTCGCTCGGCGAGATCCAGGCCGCTTTGGAGGACGACCTGCGGTTCAAGATCGAGACCCTGCAGTGGGTCATTTTTCGCAACGGGCTCTACAAGAACCCCGCGCTGGTGGAATCGTTCACCGCGGATCAGTTATTCCAGCTAGACTTGCAGGAAAAACAGGACCTTGGGCAGATCAAGTCGCTGCAGGACGCGATGGTCAGCTATTCGCGCCCGCAAGCCGGTTCCCGCTCGGGAAGCCAGGCCGCTCCGGCGAGTAACGATGCTTCCCATCCGCGAACAGGCTGGTCGTTCTTCGATCAAGTGCTCGACCTCCCCAACCAGGAGTCCGATCTCAATTTCCGTCAGGGGCTCTCAAGTGATTCGGTCGCCCTTGGCTTGAAACTGACGGACATCAAGAAGCAGCGGGAAATTTATGCCAAGATGATGGCTGCTACCAGCGACGCGGCTGTCAAGGATGACCCCCAACGACAGATACTGTCGAAGTGGACGGACGAGCAGATTCCCGTATTGCTGGACCAACTGAAAAGCACGCTGAACGATCTCCAGCTTTTTCATCAGGAGATCTCCCAGCGCATCCTGCAGCCGTCGATGGTTTACACGGTCGTCGCGCCCTTGCGCCAGGAGCGAATCAATGCGCTGACCATGTCGTCGTCAATCTTGACGGTCGGTTTTCTTTGGATTGCAGGCCTTGGGCTCAGCCTGGGGATCATCGCGTGGCGTGGTTCGGTTCCAGTTGATCGCTGAATTATCATGACTTCTGACAGAGCCCTTGATTCAAGAACAGATGCAGTCACCTCCCCGGCCACGGATGGGCCTTCGACCGGCGAGGCTGGGGTGCTTGGTCTTTTTGGCATCTGGTGGGGTGAGCGGCGGCGGATTATCCTCCTGGCGCTGGCGGGATTGGTCGTCGGCGCAGGAGTGGTCCTTGCCGTAATCGTGATGCGCCCGACCCAGCCGATATCGGCATTGACGTTGCGGCTGTTGTTCTACGGCGTGGAGCGTGGCGAATATCCCAACGGCATCCGGTTTACACCGGCGGATATCGTGGCGACCCCGGTTTTGGACGAAGTTTATCATCGCGACCAGCTGCAGAAGTATGTCAGATTTGATGACTTCAAGAATGCATGGACGGTGATCAACAATAATCCGGCGCTCGACCAATTGCGCCGGGAGTACGAGGGACAACTGAACGCCCGCAACCTTGATCCGGTGATGCGTGATCGGTTGGAGAACGACTACGCCGCCCGCTTGAACGCCATGGAGAATGGAGAGTACATTCTGGCCGCTTTGCCGGGCGGGCAGATTTCGTCCTGGCCGACCGATCTTACGGGCAAGGTGCTGAACGACATTCTTACGGTCTGGGCCGAGCAGTCCCGCAGTCGTGGCGTGTTCAAATTCGATCTGAATGTTTTTTCAGACAACATCCTCTCCGATCTGACCTCGGGACGTGACGATTATCTCTTCGTGCTCGACCGACTGCGGAGGGCCATCACCCGCATTCAGCACAATCTCGACGAGTTGGCCGCGATCCGTGGAACTCGGTTGGTGCGGGTCGGGGAAAAGCAACTGTCCTTGGGGGAGCTGCAGGCCGCGCTGGAGGACGATCTCCAGTTCAAGATTGGGGTGATCCAGGGCGCGATCTATAATTACGGGTTGTATCGCAACCGGGCGTTTGTCGATTCCTACATCGACAACCAGCTCTTTCATCTCGATTTGGAGACCAGGGTCGGACGGGACCGGCTCAAGACGGTCGAGGATGCGCTTGCCGTCTATTCGTCCTCCCGTCCGGGCGCTAAAGGGCTCGCAGAAGATGAGGCATCGGCTGGAACATCGGGCGCGTCTGCCGGATTGGGAGCCGGCACAATGATCCCGCAATTGGGCGAGTCCTTCATCAATCGAGTGATCGAAATGTCCAGCAAAAATTCTGACGGAGTGTTCCGCCAGAAGCTCTACAATCAGGCCATCGAAATGGGGCGCGACACGTCGGTTATCGAAAGAGAGCGGCAGATCTATAACCGGATGTCGCAGGCCATCAAAGATTCGGCGGAAAACCGGCCGCAGCGCGAAGAGATGAAGGAATGGGTGGAGCGGCAAATGACGGCGTTGCTCACCAGTCTGAAGAGCGACCTGCAGAATCTTCAGCTCCTACATGCGGAGATTTCCCGCCAGGATCTGGAGCCGGCAACAATCTACACGATCGTTACGCCCGCGACCGAGGGACGCATGTCGGTGATCGGCCTGACCAAGATCGGTGTCATCGTGGTGGCGGCTTGGCTCGTATATCTCGGCGCCCTCTTGGTTATCGTTGCCTGGCGCGGGATCAATGCCCAAACCGGCTTGGGCCGGTCGTGATACGATCGTTGCTGCCTGCGTCCGTCCACCTTCGGCTCTGGGCCCGGCATGAGTCGAAGGAAGGCTGTCGCAGGGCAACCTGCCGCGGTCCGCGATCGGCGCTCGCGTCCACTCGAGAGATGATCCACTGTTCGCCCCAACAATCAGAGTTGGCAGCGGGCGGCGGGCCGCGTATCGCTTGGTGCCTGGTCCGGATGTTGTGCCGCGAAGACCGAGACGGCGGAGCGTGCGGGCCGCCTTAATCCATGCCCTGGTACCTGTATCTCGCGCTGAAACAGTTGTTCCCCAGCGGGCGGCGCATCGCCTTTTTCACTCTGGCGTCGATCGGCGGCGTCACGCTGGGCGTGGCGGTCCTCATCATCGTGCTAAGCGTGATGAACGGATTCGGCGATGAGATCCGGCAGAAGATCCTTGAGACCAACGGCGATGTCGATGTGCGGTCCGAGGGGGGCATCATGTACGACCAGGAGACGGTGATGGCCAAGATCCGCGGCTTGCCCGAGGTCGCGGCTGTGGCGCCCTATGCCCAGGGCGTGGTGATGCTGCAGGCGGGCAATCGGCCGTCGTTTCCTTTCATCCGCGGCATTGACGTGAGGCACGAACAGGAGGTGGTGCCGCTCGCGAAGTTTCTCCTCATCGGCCGGGTGGACGATCTCGATGACGATTCGGTTTTCCTCAGCTCCGAACTGGCGGCGTCCATGGCCGTGCGCGTTGGCCAGAAGGTCGACGTCTATTCGCCCTTGCTGCTCGAGCGCCTGAAGAAGGACGAGATTCTGCTGCCGCGGGAGTTGCGCGTGACGGGGATTTTCGAAACGGGCTGGAACCAGGTCGACAGCAACACCGTCATCTGCTCGCTCCGGCTGATGCAGGAGCTCTACGGCCTGAAATCCGGCGTGCACGGCGTCAGCGTGCGCCTGAAGCCGGGCCGCGATGCCGATGAGTTTGCGGCCCGGCTCAACGCGCAGTTCAGCGGGGCCGACCGCGCGGTTTCCTGGATCGAGAGCAATCGCGACTTCCTCTTCGTGATCCAGCTCGAGAAGAACATGATGATGTTCATCATGCTGTTCATCATCCTGGTGGCGTCGTTTGCGATCGCGAGTTCGCTGCTCACCGCCGTGGTGCGGAAGACCAAGGAGATCGGTCTGCTCGGCGCCCTGGGCGGGAAGCCCCGCCAGGTGGCGGCCTGCTTTTGCTTTCAGGGTTTCTTCATTGGCGTCGCCGGGGCAGTGCTCGGTATCGGTCTGGCGGTGCTGGCGCTCGCCTTCCGCAACGAGGTGACCCACACCTTCGCGCGCCTAACGCACAGTGAAGCGGCATTGTTGCGCTTTTATCAGTTTTCCAACCTGCCGTGCAGCTATTCGCCGCACGATTTTGCAATCATCACGGCAAGCTCGATCATCATCGCCACCTTGGCCGGCCTGCTGCCGGCGTGGCGCGCGGCCCGGCTCAAATCCGTGGAGGCGTTGCGCAGTGAATAGGCGGCTCGATCCACCCCACCATGTCTGACTTTGTTCTCACGGGCACCGGTCTGCGCAAACACTATCGCAGCGGCGAGCGCGCGATCGAGGTCCTGCGTGCCGCGGACATCACGGTCTTGGCCGGTGAGAGCGTGAGCATTCGCGGCGAATCCGGATCCGGCAAGACCACGCTGCTCAACCTGCTGGCCGGTCTCGACGCCTCCGAGGGGGGCGAGGTCGCATGGGCGGGCGCCAGCATCACCGGATTGAGCAACAACGCGCTGGCCGGCCGGCGCGCGCGGTTTCTTGGCATGGTGTTCCAGGCGTACTATTTGATCCCGGAGATCGACGCGCTGGCCAATGTGCTCATGGCGCGACGGATGCTTGGCCGCGTCGGGACCACGGAACGCGCCCGCGCCGCCGCCCTGCTGGCCCGCGTCGGCCTCGCCGACCGCGCCCACCACCTGCCGGCGCATTTGTCCGGCGGCGAACGGCAGCGGGTGGCCATTGCCCGCGCGCTGATGAACGAGCCGCGGGTCATCCTGGCGGACGAACCCACCGGCAACCTGGACGAGCATACGGGCGACGCCGTGATCGAGGTGCTGCTGGGCGCCGGCGCCGAACAGGGCGCGGCGCTGGTGCTCGTGACCCACAATCCGCAGCACGCGGCAAAATGCGGCCGGAGCCTGCGACTGCACGAGGGCATGCTGCAAGGTTGACCTTGAACCGCGCAGGGCGATCGGCGAGCCTCGGCGCGGTGAATCCCGAACCGGCTTCCAGAAACACGGTGCGTTGCGGAGTGGCGGGCGTTGGCTCGCTCGGACAACATCATGCGCGCATCTACGCGTCGCTGCCCGGGGCCGAGCTGACCGGCATCTTTGAAACGAATGACGCCCGCGCCGCGGAGATTTGCGCCCGGCATTCCTGCCGGCGCTTCGCCACGGTGGAGGCGCTGGGTGAGGCCTGCGATGCCGTGTCGGTCGTGGTGCCCACCGACCGGCATGCGGCGGTGGCGCTTCCGCTGCTCGACCGGGGTTGCCACCTGCTGATTGAGAAACCGCTGTGCGCCTCGCTGGTCGAGGCCGAACAGGTGCTGGCGGCGGCCCAGGCTCATCGCTGCCTCGTGCAGGTGGGTCATATCGAGCATTTCAACCCGGTGATGGGTTTCTTGGAGAAGGAGGTCGTGCAGCCGGGTTACATCACGGCCGAACGGCTCGCTCCCTTCACGCCTCGCGGCACCGAGGTCGGCGTGGTGCTCGACCTCATGATCCACGATATCGGCATTGTGCTCGAATTGGTAAAGTCGCCGATCAAACGAATCGAGAGCGTGGGGGTCAGCCTGCTTTCCAAGACCGAGGATATCGCCAACGCGCGGCTCGAATTCGCCAGCGGCTGCGTGGCCAATCTCAATGCCAGCCGGATGAGCCTGAAAAAGGTGCGCGAGATCCGGGTCTTCCAGTCGTCGGGCTATTTCTCGTTCGATTTCATGCGGCAGAGCGGCCACCTGGTGCGGAAGAGCGGCATGCTCGGCTATGCGGCCCAACTCATGGGCGGGGCGAACCCCGCCGATCTGGCCCTTCCGGTGGAGGAGATCCCGCTGCAGAAAGGCGAACCGCTCGCGCTCGAACTGGCGTCGTTCGTGGACAGCGTCGCCCGGGTCCGGCAGCCGAAAGTGAACGCCACTCTGGGCAAGACGGCGCTGGAAGTGGCGATTGCGATCACCGAGCAGATCCAGGTGGCGGCGAAACAATCCGGGCGGTGAGCGAGCACCTCCAATTGTCGGACTTGCTTCCTGCGCCCGCCGGCGGGCGGGCGGATTTGCTGGTGATCGCGGGCGAGCACTCGGGCGACGAGCACGCGGCGCGCCTGGTGAAGGGCTTGCTGGCCCGGCGGCCCGAGTTGAAGGTTTGTGCCCTCGGTGGGCCCTTGCTGGCCGCGGCCGGTGCGCAGCTGCTGCATGACCTCACGGCCTCGTCGGTCGTCGGTCTGGTGGAGGTGCTGAAGAACGCTCCTTTCTTCCGGCGGTTGATCGTCGCGACGCTCCGCTGGATCGAGCGCTACCAACCCCGGGCGGTGTGCTTTGTGGACTACCCCGGTTTCAACCTGCGGATCGCCCGGGCCCTGCACGCCCGCGGCCTGACGACCAAGAGCGGCGGGGGGATCCGGGCGCTCTATTACATCAGCCCGCAGATCTGGGCATGGAAGGCCGGGCGCCGGTTCGAGATGGCAAAGCACCTCGACGCCCTGGCCGTCATTTTCCCGTTTGAGGTGAAAAGTTATGCTGACACATCGCTGCCGGTGGAGTTTGTTGGGCATCCCTTCGTGGCGGACGACTACGAATCGCCGGTCAGCTACGATGGCGCCGGGCCCGTGCTGCTGTTGCCGGGCAGCCGGCGGCAGTCCGTCGCCCGTATCTTCCCGGCCGTCCTGGCGGGTTATGCCGAGTTCGCCGGGCGCCACCCGGATCGTGCGGCGGTCGTATTGTACCCCAGTGAAGAAATCAGAATTCAGCTTGACCATCTTTTGCAGAGGGCTCCGACCGGATACGCGGCGCAGGTCAGGCTTCAGCAAACCGGGGCGGCGGTCGCAGCAGCCGCGGTTCTCACCAGCTCAGGGACCATGTCGATGCAGTGCGCCCTGGCGGGAATCCCTGGGGCGATCACCTACCGCACCAATCCGGTGACGTATGTGCTTGGCCGCTGGTTGGTGAAGGTGCCGTATATCGGAATCGCCAACCTCCTCTTGGGCGAGGCGATGTATCCGGAGTTCATCCAAGGCGCCGCCACTTCGGCCCGTCTGGCCGGGGAACTTGCCGCGTGCGCCGACGATCCGCAACGCCGCCACCGCAGTGCCGCCCAGGCCCAACGGCTTGGCGCCATCCTGCACCAGCCGGTTTCCGGCACCGCAGCAGACTGGCTGGAGCGGTGGCTGCCGCCGCAATCGAAGTAGTGAGTAGTGAGTGGCGAGCAGTGAGTAGGAATCCGGGCCAAGGAATCGGACGTTGGCGGTGATGGCGCACCGCCCTGCAGGCACGGACGGATTGTTGGAGGGCGGACCTCCGTGTCCGCCGCTGCTTGCGGCAGCAAGCTGACAGCCTGCACGTTACCCAGGCAAAACAAGAGACCTGACTAAGAAAACTGCGGCGCGCGGTTTCAGGTTTGCGTCATCTGACCGAAATAATGAGAGTACCGACACTTCCGAATGCCTCTGACCGCGGATAAGCCCAACCCTCGCACTGCGAGAGAGTCCAGGCTGGCCTGGCCCGTCTTGGTATTGGTGATTGGATTGCTGCTGACGGCTGTGGCCGGCTGGCTGGTCCATGAACAGGGAAAAGGAAGCGACGCAGTCCGATTCCAACGATTGAGCGAAGTGGTACGCAGCACGGTATCCGAGCGATTGGAAAGAATTGAAGAAGCGTTACATGCGGCGCAGGGCCTGTTCGCGGCGAGTCAAAGCGTGGAGCGCGGGGAATGGGCGGTCTTCGCCCGGTCCATGGAGCCTTCGCTCCGGCGCGGCGTGCTCGGGTTTGGCTATGCCGAGCGGGTCCACCGGGCGGATTTGCCGTCCTATCTGACCCGGATGCGCATTGACGGCGCTCCTGAATTTGAGGTTCATCCCGCAAGCAGCGGGGACGAACTCTATCCAGTCAACTTCGTCGAACCGATTGGACGAAATGCCGCGGCATTGGGCCTGGACCTGGCGACGGAGGAGAAGCGTCGCGAAGCGGCGGAACAGTCGATGTTGGAGGACCGCCCGGTGCTCAGCCGGCGCATCACGCTCGTGCAGGACGAGAAAAAGCTTCCAGGGTTTCAACTGCTTTTGCCCATCTACGAACGCGGCATCCATCTCGAAACGGCGGAAGACCGCCGGCGGGCGTTGCAGGGATGGGTCTTCGCCTCGATCCGCATCGATGAACTCATGCAGGGGATCGTCGCTCTCACAGAAGATCAGGTGGAGTTTGACGTGTTCGAAGGCGACGCGACGAGCCGGGACGCGCTGATCTTCGACTCCGATGCACGGATCGTCGAGCGACTCAGCGCGACGGTGACGGATGCCGACTATGCCAGCAGTCGCTTCAGCTCGACCGTCCCGCTGTCGCTCTGCGGCCGCCAGTGGTGGCTGCGAATCGCTTCCCGCCCGGGCTTCGGGATCGCGACCAACCACCTGTTGTTGGGCCTCGTGTTGGGTGGCGGGCTGGCGATCACCCTGCTCGCCGCGGTGATGACTTTTCTGCTAACCGGCGCCCGCTCCCGGGCAACTGCCCTGGCGGACAAGATCACGCGCGAACTCCAGCAGGCGACCGAGAACAGCCGGAGGCTCGCGCTCGTGGCGAGTCTGGCCAAGAGCGGGGTCATGATCACGGACGCGGAGGGTCGGGTCGAGTGGATGAACGACGCGTATATCCGGGCCACCGGCTACTCGTTGGAGGAAATGAAAGGACGGAAGCCCGGCGCCGTGTTGCAGGGCTCGGAGACGGCTCCGGGGGCCGTGGCGCAGATGCGCGCCGGTCTGATCACGCAGCAGGGTTTTCACGTCGTGGTGCTCAACTATCACAAGTCCGGGCGGCCGTACTGGTCTGAACTGGAAGTGCAGCCGCTGCATGACGCGAACGGGACGTGCACCGGTTACATGGGAGTCCAGACGGACGTGACCGTGCGTCACCGCATGGAGGAGCAACTGCGCAGCCAGGAGGCATTGTTCCGGTTCATCTTCGAGCATTCGCCGGTGGGCATTGCCTGGGTGCGGGGACGGCGGGCGGAGACCCGGCTGGTCAATCCCGCTCATGAACGGATCACGGGCCTGCCGGCCGCAAAATCGAAGGATTCGACCAACTACCTCGCGGTGAGCCATCCGGACGACCGGGAGAAACAGGCCGCGCTGACCGAGACCCTTTATCGCGGCGAAATCGACGAGTATTCGATGGAGCACCGCTATCTCCGGCCGGACGGCCGCGTGGTTTGGGCGGTGCTCTCCATGCACACCCACCATGACCCGAGCACGGGCGAGGTGGAGGAACTCACGACCTTGGTTGATATCACCGACCTGAAACGGGCGCAGGAGGAATTGATGGAAAAGGAGGCGCGTTTCCGGTTTATCTTCGAGACGGTGCCCGTCGGCATTTCCTGGCAGATCGTGGGCGATGCCAAGACCCGGCTAATCAATCGCGAACATACGCGCGTCACGGGAGTGCCGATGGAGCGGGCGCTGGTGATCGATTCGTACCGGGAAGTCTCGCACCCGGACGATTATGCCCAGCATCAGGCCTTGCGGGCGAAACTCGATCGGGGGGAAATTGATCACTACAATTTGGAACGCCGGTACCTGCATCCAGACGGCAGCGTGATTTGGACCGCTTTCTCGATGCGCTATTTCCGCCAACCGGGAAACAGCAGCGTCCAGGAAGTGGTCACCCTGGTCGACATCACCGACCAGAAGAGCGCCGCCGAGGAGCTTCGGCTGGCCAAGGAGGCCGCCGAGCGCGCCAGCCTGGCGAAAAGCGCCTTCCTCGCGATGATGAGCCACGAGATCCGCACGCCGATGAATGGCGTCATCGGCATGACGAGCCTGCTGCTTGATTCGCCGCTCACCCATGAGCAGCGCGATTTTGCCGAGACGATCCGTGCGAGCGGAGACACGCTGCTTACGATCATCAACGATATTCTGGATTTCTCGAAGATCGAGTCGGGCCGCCTCGAATTGGAGCACGAGACCTTTATCCTCCGCGAGTGCGTCGAGGGTGCGCTCGACTTGCTGGCCACGCGGGCGGCCGAGAAGCGGCTCGATCTCCTGTATGAAATCGGTGACGGCGTGCCCCAGATTGTTCGCGGCGATGCCACTCGTCTGCGCCAGGTGCTGGTCAATCTGCTGGCCAACGCGATAAAATTCACCGAGCACGGCGAGGTGGTGCTGACGGTGCGGACGAAGTCGGGCGAAGCGGCCTTGCCGGAGGGCAAACCGGTGGAGGGCAGTGTCTCGCCAATTCCTTCCGGGCCGGCAGTCCGGCCGGCCACGCAGCCGCCGTTCCAGGAAGCGAGCGAGCGCCCGGCGGGCGAGGGACAGATGGTGGAACTGCTGTTCAGTATCACCGATACGGGCATCGGCATTCCGCCGGAGGCCATCGGGCGGCTGTTCCATTCATTTACCCAGGTGGATGTCTCGACCACGCGCCGCTTTGGCGGTACGGGTCTGGGACTGGCGATCAGCCGGCGCCTGGTCGATCTCATGGGCGGGGCCATGTCGGTGCAGAGCGTCGAGGGCAAGGGCTCGACCTTCAGTTTCTCCATCAAGACGGAGTTTGTTCCCGTGCGGCCGCGGCCATTCCTCGCCGGTCCCAAGATGCACCTGGGCGGCCGGCACATGCTGATTGTCGACGACAACGCCACGAACCGACGGATTCTCACGACATTGGTCGCAGGGTGGGCGATGGTTCCCCGCGCGGCTCAGTCGGGGTCCGAGGCCTTGGCCTGGCTGCGGGCCGGCGAGGTGTTCGACGTGGCCGTGCTCGACATGCAGATGCCGGATATGGACGGCGTGATGCTGGCGCGGGAGATGCGCCTCCTGCCCGGGGGAGACAAGCTGCCGTTGATCCTGCTCTCGTCGCTGGGGCAGCGCGAAGTGACGTCGGAGAAGAACCTGTTCAATGCCGCGCTGACCAAGCCCGTGAAACCGTCCCAGCTCTTCGACCTGTTGGCCGGCACGTTCAAAGAGGCGGCGGCGCCCGCTTCGGCCCCGGTCAAGGTCGTGCCAAAGGTTACGGTGGAGAAGCCGGGGCAGTCGTTGCGGCTGTTGCTGGCCGAGGACAATATGGTCAATCAAAAAGTGGCCACGCATATGCTGGCAGCCTTGGGCATCCGGCCCGATGTCGCCGCCAACGGGCTTGAGGTACTTGAGGCGGTGAGACGCCAGACCTACGATGTGATCTTGATGGACGTTCAGATGCCTGAGATGGACGGCCTGGAGGCCACCCGCCGGGTGGTCGCTGGACAACCTGACGCCGCCAAGCGCCCCTGGATTATCGCGCTGACCGCCAATGCGGTGCAGGGCGACCGCGAACTCTGCCTTGCCGCCGGAATGAACGACTACATCAGCAAGCCGATCAAGAAGGAGCAGCTGGCCGGCGCGCTGGGCCGGGTTCGCCAGGCGGCCGCGAGCTGATGCGGGCGCGGCTCACTCCGCGGTGTGGTTTCCGCCGATGCGCGGCTCCACCTGTTGCCACAACGCGGCGGCCTTGTCGGCGAGCAACGCCCGGACCCGGTGGATCTCGGCCTCGCGCAGCGCGAGATTCTCGGCGGCGATCTTCGCGAGATCGTCGAGATTGTAGAGGAACACGTTGGCCAGGTGGGCGACCTCCGGCGCGATGTTGCGAGGCATGGCCAGATCGATGA
>Ga0182011_10003345_pt1 | contig 13172 bp, 12 predicted proteins | sample 711E1DmetaG_FD_120481 | JGI IMG/M metagenome (GOLD analysis project Ga0182011, IMG submission 120481) | Permafrost microbial communities from Stordalen Mire, Sweden - 711E1D metaG | ecosystem: Environmental > Terrestrial > Soil > Wetlands > Permafrost | place: Sweden: Stordalen | collected... | reverse complement strand
GTGATGTCGATTTGCTGTGAATTGCATTTACAATAATTTTTTGTTTCTGTTCGAGCTGACGAATTTTCTGTGTTCCATACCATGGTGATGGATTCCTTTCTTTTGTTTTTAATTGGTTAATAGGATAATTAATTAATTGGGATTGCTAAAAAATCTTTTATAGCGAATTGATTTCCGCGAGAAAATATGATGGTAGTGTTAAACTGGAAGAAGCATTATTATTATAGCCGGGTGGTGGTGTTACATTTGATTCTTGTAAATCTATACATGCCTCATCTTCAGAATAGCTATAATCTTCAAAATCAGTTTCTTCATGGTCTTGTTCTCGAATGTTTTCGTGATCGTATAATAATTCTTGAGCCTCTTCTCGGCTGTTGGCGTAAACATATCCGGAAAATTCTCCTTGTGCTCGACAAGAATAACTTATTTTTACATAATATTGATTCATAGATATTAAATTAAATTTATCTCTTTTAAGAAATAGTCTGGGATTTTTTCGGTTGTCTTAGAATCGCCATCAACTTCAAACGGAGGGTCAATATCCTCGTCCTCAATTTCTGCTTCTACATCGGAAAATTCAAAATCCATATTTCCATCATTTTCACTATTTTCATCGTAATCTTCTGAGTAATGGCTTCCAAAATCATCAGCCATTTCTTCGGCTTCTTCGAATGAATTCGCGTAAACGACGCAAGAGTAATTTCCGTATCGTAAGAACGAATAAGGGATTCTTAAAATATATTTATTCATATTTTTTATATTAAATTAATTTCGCTTAGGAAATATTCCGGGATTAATACTTGTACCGGGGTTTTTGACTCTCGTATATATTCTGGGATATCGTCTTCAGGAACATTTTCTTCTTGAAGCGATAGTTCCATATCATCGTAATAATGTTCAGTGTTATCGGTCTCATAGTCATTATATTCAGCATCTTCAATATTTTCTACATCTCCGGCTCGAACCTTTGCTTCATCTTCTGAATTTGCAAAAACGTACCCTTTGACTCTTCCATACGTGTTGCAGGAATAAGGTATTTCGACATAGTATTTATTCATGACGCTTTCGATTTGATTATTTTTTCTGTTGATTCTGTGGTTTCAATTTTTTGGTCGGATACTTTTTCGGTGAGAGACTCTCGGAGCAGTTCGTTGACTACTTTCGTCATGGGTCGTTTTTCTTGTTTGGCCTTTCGGTATATAATTGGAATCAGTATGGGGTCGATTTTTGGGCTATAAATATTAATATCCTCCTTTTCTGAGTTAAAATGTTTGAGAGAAAAGATTGTTAGTCTTTTCTGAAGATATTATACCAGAAAAAAGGAATATAAATTAAACTCTTTAATATCTCAGATTTGAAATTTTCATTAGCGATTGATAATCTACCCATCATTAAGAAAATAAATAGAAATAGTTTATTTTTTATTCATTTAATAAAATAATAAGTTTATTTACATTCGATTAACGATTAAACGACATATCGAAACACCGGAGGGGATGAATTTCTATTGATTTATCTTAATTAAATTTTTTTATAAATAATAATAAAAACTATTATTCATGGAAATAACACATAAAAATTTATCACTGAAAGAATTGGCACAACTAGCTTTAGTAGAAATATATAAAGAATATCAAATACATAAAGGTTCTGAAAATATTGATATGGATGAAATTAGAATAAAATTAGGTCTGAAAGGATATGACAATCGTATTATTCAAATTACCGAATTTTTAGCTGATAAAAATTATATAGAAATTGTTACTACAATGATTGATGGAATATCGATTATAAGATTACTACCAAATGCAATTATATATTTAGAAGAAACTGGAGATACTTCTATAAAGAACGCTGATAATATGAACGATAAAATAATATTAAATTTCTTTAATAAAGTAGATAGATCTCAAATTAATACTCAATCGAATAATAATACCCAAACTAATATTACAAATGATTTATCTTTACTAGATAAATTAATAGAGACGATACGATTAACTAACGAAATAAGTATATCTGATAAAAATGATTTATTTGCTGATATAGCTATTATTAAAAATGAAGTTACGAAATCTAAACCCGATAAAACATTTTTGACAAACAAATTAGAATTATTTAGTAAATTTGTTCCCTTAATTCCCTACATTCCACCTATATTGGAATGGTTAAAAAATCTATAAACAAAATTATGAATTCAATAGTCATTAATTTACAAAAAGATATAATTAATATATCAATACCCTTGTCAACTTTGTTGAGAACTGCTTTACTCATTTCTTCGAAACTTGATTTAATAGATATTCAAAGTTGGATAAACAATGAATCTAATGGTTATTATACTGATGGCATTGAAATTCCCTCATATAGATTAGTTTCTGGAGAAATGAAAGCCTATAATCCTTATAACGGAATTTGGATGCCAATAGATTTTTCTCATTTAGAAGATACAAAATTTTTTTCACTTTATCCTTTAAAACAATCAATATCTGAATTGGAAGCAATTTTAAAAAACGAAAATAATGAAAAATTATACGGTCACTATCCACCCGAATTAAAACAAATATTCCTTAAAGAGGGTGTTAATTATGATATTACATTTCATTTTACAAAATCACAAATCCATGGAATTTTAAATCAAGTTAGAAATATTTTATTGAAATGGAGCCTTACATTAGAAAAGCAAGGAATCTTAGGGAATGATATAGAATTTTCACAAGAAGAAATTAAAAAAACCGATAATATAGTAATTAATAATTTTTATAAAGATGTAATACAGTCACAAATTAATAGCAATACTGATAATTCAAAACAAATTAATGAAAAATGAAAATTAATGAGATTAAGAATTATTATGGAAAAATATATAATGGTGAAATTGAACTTGGATATGCTACAGTTTTAATAAATTATGATCATGATATTCCTATAATAGGTAGATTATACATAAGTAAAGATGACTCGGAAACACTTACAATGCTCACTTATGATATTAGTAAAAATAGTCCATTTATTTTAAAAACAGATTATGAAAAAATATATATTTTTTTTAAAAACCTTAATATGATATTTTCTATAGCGAAATCATCTACAAATGCATTCGAGGGCGATATTCATCATTTCGTTTCAATTAAAAGAAAATTTATTGAAGTTCAATATTTAAAAGATAAAAAAGATATTGATATACATATTCAATATTCACCTATAAATTTTTTAAATATATATTTAAAGAAATTTTTTAATGAAGTAATAATAAATTTATTTAATGCAAAAAATATTTCGGATAAATATAAAACTCAGTTTGAAAATAAATTCAAGGAATTCACTTATTCTATGTGGTTACGTAATTTTGATGAAGAAATAGAAAATGAAGTTCGATATAGTCCTTGTCATGTATTCGAATTTAGAATTAAAAATGAATTAACTAACGAAAAAATAATAGACGATGTTATTAATATTATTAACATAATTAATAGAATAATTAGATTATTTACAAATCAAAAAAATGATTTTGTTAGTTTTTCTTTTGAGAGATATTATGAAGAAATACCATTTGAAATAGATGTATATAATAATATCAATAATAAAGATTTTGAAAATAATTTTCATTATCAAATAAAAGAAGATATTTATATTAAGTTGTTAGATTTCACTTTAATGAAATTTATCGATTTTAATGAACCAACAAGACAAACATTTAATGTTGTAACACATCGTTTAAGAGTTGCCAAAAGTAAAATTGATTTATCAATTAAACTAGCTTTAATTCATGTTTCTCTTGTTCAAATGATTAATTATTTTTATAATGATTATATAAAACTTGATAATAAAGAGTCTATTGCAAAAATATTTGATAAAATTGGATTACATTATGATGATAATACGGTTAATAATATAATTTTATTGAATAACAATCGGAATAATATTTTTAAAAATATTAAAACTAATTTTGTTTATGATGAATCATATTTTGAGACAATGAATTTAGCTTTAGATTTAATTCTTGAATTATTGGGAAGATTAATAGGATTCGAAGGAGAATTAAAAGAAAAATTTAAGATTGCTTTATCAAATACATATAAATTTAATATTAGAAAAATTGATAGAGATAATAAATTAAGATATTATTCTAATTATGAAAAGATTTAATTTAAATTAAAATAATCTATGACAGCATTTCACCTTAAGACACAGAGTATTTATTGCGGGGATAATTTGAAGATGTTGAAGGATATTCCTGATGAAAGTATTAATTTATGTTATATAGACCCGACGTTTAATTCCAATAGGAATTATAAATATACTTGGGAAAATCATCAAGTACTCATGCACCGTATAGAGCCGAAGAAATGATATTGTTGAAATAATGTCCGTTAATAATAAATTTAAAGGGGAAGTAAACGCTTCCCCTCTTTTGTTTGATAATATAAATTCTTTTAAAAATAGTAAAAATTAGTCTTTCAATTTCTTCCCATTCAAAAAATTGAGGTCCTGATGAAAATCAAAATTCTTATCACTAATTTTTATACCAACAGATATTCTTTGATTTTTAAATAATGGGCTTTCCTTGATGCGCTCTGTTATTTCTTGTGTTAACTCTTGAGCTTCGGTAATAAAACCTCTCGGCTTGACAACTCTTGGAATTACACTTTCGCCCGATTTTACAAAAGCTTTGTATCCTTCTTTATCGCCGTATATTACTTCTCTAAAATCTGCTTTTTCAGTATTCATGATTTGTGATAAAGTTGTTTTATCATCAAAGTTCAGCAACTCTTCTAAAGATATTTTTACGTTGTTACGATTAAGAAAATCTACAATTGAAAGTAAATGGTTCAGTTTCCATTCAAATTTACCATCAATCATGTACTTTAAACTGGAATGTGGGATTTTTGATTCTACTGCGATACGGTAAAGTGTTATTCCCCAGTTATCCCTCAAATAAATAAAAATTTTCTTTAATCTTCTGACTAATTTTTCGTTGTTTAGCATAATGTGTTGGAATTTTTAAGTTTTTTACTAAGATAATAATAATTAAGGAAATAATCTAAATAAATAATTGATAGTACAGATTTTAAAATGGTTACTCAATGCTTCTCAACTATAAATTACTCTTGAATATTGAATTTATTTGAAGTAATGTTATTTAAATACAAATATATAAAATTGGTATTTTTTGGTGAGACCACAATTCTAATTCATTTCTTTACTTCAGTCTGAAACTTGAAGTGGCCTTATAATAAATTATTTATATTCACGATTACAATCTAACTTATTGGTTAGTAAAAGAAAATTATAAAATATAAATTTATACTTAAGCTGTTTTGAAGATATACAATTATTAATAAGATTATGTAAAATAAATAGTTAATGAATATTATAATAATAAGTTAGAATAAATTTAATAATCTTTAAATTAATTAACGAACATATTTTTTTATTCAGATATAGGCTTATTTTAAAAAATTAAAAATTAAAATAAAATGTTTACAAATATACCATTGGAAATGTTAGTACCAATTGTAACAACTTTATTAAAATTAATTCCGACAATAATACAAAAAAATAATAATTCTAAAGGTACATCAAAATTATTGCTTATTGAAGTGAACCGTAATTTAAAAAATATTTTAAATGCAATTAAAATGAAAATTGATTTTGATGCCATGATAGATATTTTAGATAATAAAGAAATAAATAAAGCGATCAAAAATAATTATAATTTTAATAAAATTAAGCATTGGACAATTAAGTCAAAGCATATAAAAGATGTTAGAAATAAAAGGTTGATAGGTAAAGATTGTAAATGGTTATTCAATAATATTAATATGAAAATTCAAGAATTGAAAGATTTAAAAGAGATGAATAAATCAGTTTTAAATCTTCAAAACACAAATATTACTTTAAAAATTACTAATTTGTTATTTAAATATAAATTACTCATTTATTTCATTAAATAATTTTATAAAAAAAGAATTCACTGAAATTATCTTTAAAATAAAATATTAAAGTATTTAAGATTTTGTTTTAATATACAAAGAATATTGCAAATAATTTCAGAACTTTAAAAATATTATTATGAAAAAAACATTAAAAGATTTAATAAATGATTTATCAGGAGAATATACTTTTGATTTCGGTAAAAAAATTAATAAAAGTGATTCAGGAAGTGATTTAGAAATAAAATTTAAATGCAATTATCCAAATTTATCTCATATAATCGAAACAGGTTATGCAAAAATTCGACATTATAAAATAGAATGTAAAAAGTTAAAGAAATATATTACAGAAAATAATTTAGTTAACAAAATATCAAAAAATATAAAACTTAATAAATCTATATATAGAATACTTTCTTTTTCTCCTTCAATTAAAAAACGAAATGCTATATGCTGATTGGAAGGTCAATTGATATTAAAAAACGAAGATTGCGAAGAAGGCAAAAAAACAGATTTGAAGTTTAAAAAGCAAATTTTTATGAGAGACATATATTATTTTATGCAAAACACCCAACTCCGATTATTCGAATGAATTTTTGGTTGGCATCTTTATCGATATTATTGGCAGTAATTTCTATAGTGATTTCAATAATAAAATAGGAAATTTAATATATCATTAATTAAAATTATTAATAACAAAATTAAAATAATTTTATGAAAAAATTATTATTAATTATTTCAGTGGTTTTTATTTACAGTTTTACATTTAACATTGATAACTGCTCTTCTCAATGGGAACAGGTTTCTATTGGTATTCCCTCAAATTCTTGGGTTATAGCTTTAGAAGGAAACTCTAACTATATTTATACTGGGATGAGAATTCCAACTGGATATGGGGTAAATTTATCTACTAATAACGGTTTAAGTTGGAATGCAATCCTACCAACACCAAATGTATGGTCATTACTACTTAACGGAAGTAATTTATTTGCTGGAACATTAAGTAGTGGGGTCTATTTAACTACAAATAATGGTATAAATTGGAATGCTGTTAATAATGGATTATCAAATTTAACGGTTTATTCTATTGCGGCTAATGGAAATAATATATTTGCAGGTACAGGTCAAGGTGTTTTTCTAACCACAAATAACGGTATAAACTGGAATGCAACTGGTTCAATAAGCTCACCGGTTAAAACTTTTTTAGTAGTAGGAAATAATATATTTGCAGGTGTTGCAACCTCAGTTGGTACTGGCGGAGTTTATTTTAGCTCAAATAATGGTGCAAGCTGGAACGCAGTTAATAATGGAATACCAAATGTACCTGTTCCGACTCTTGCTAAAAAAGGAAATAATATATATGCAGGGACACAAGGTTCAGGAATGTTTCTTTCAACAAATAACGGTTCAAATTGGATGACAATCAATGACGGCTTAACAGATTTATATGTTGATTGTATAGCTATAAATGGAAATAATATATATATAGGAACTGATGTTGCAGGGATTTATATTTCAACTAATGATGGTACAAATTGGACATCAATGAATCAGGGATTATACACTACCACATCTGGTTATTTATTCTCATTGAAAATATTAAATAGTTATTTATTTGCGGGTACTTATGATCATTCTTGTTGGCGATTTAATCTATATTCTCCAAATCTAATAAGTCCATTAAATAATTCTGTTGGGAATCAAATAAATTTGAATCTAATTTGGTCAAAACGAATAGATGCATTAAAATATAATGTCATACTTTCGACTGATTCTCTGTTTACATCAATAATATTAAATGATTCAACTCTTACAGACACAATTAAAAATGTTACTAGTTTATCATTTTTGACAAATTATTTTTGGAAAGTAAGAATAAAAGATTCTACAGGATGGAGACCATTTAGCAATAAGTGGAAATTTACAACTACCGCTGGCTTACCACTCAACCTGAAAGTTTATCTCGAAGGATTTTGGAATGGTACAAATCAGGTTTCGGATACTGTGAATATTTATCTTGCAGGTTCGTTAAGTCCGCATAATCTTGTGGATTCACAAAAGGTCGTTCTTAATTCCATAGGTACATCAAATCCGGCATTTACAAAGGCATCATCAGGAAGTTATTACATTATTGTAAAACATAGAAACCATCTTGAAACGTGGAGTGGATTGCCACAGACATTTGTTTCTGGAGTTCCTCTTAGTTATGACTTTACAACGGATTCGACAAAAGCATTCGGAATGAATATGAAGAAAGTCGGGAGTGTATGGGTATTAATTGTTGGTGATGCAAATCAGGATGGCTCAATAGATGCAATTGATGTCACGGATTTATTAATTCCTCAATTCGGTAACATCGGTTACTTAAGCTGTGACTTTAATGGTGATGGTTCAGTTGATGCAGACGATGTTCCATATATGATAGAAAACTACGGTTTAACAAAAGTCGTACCGACGTTAGAGGCTTTACCACTGGAAATAATAAGACAAAAACAGATTATTAAAAAACAAGAATTGAATAATACTTTTAAAAAGAAAAAAAATATTAATTTAATAAAGAACGAGTAAAAATAATTTTGACATTGTTAAAACATTAAAAGCCGGATGGTTTTCCTTCCGGCTTTTTTTATTTGTATTCAGAAACAGCCAACCGGGTTATGCACGATTCGCATTAAACCGATTGAAGAGATTGATAAAATTTGGCGGGTGGAAAATGTTAAAAACATCTATAATGTTCAGTGAATTTAATATTTTATGTTTTTAATAAAATGCGTAAATTCTCTATAACATATCAAAAAGGCCGGAAAAATGAAAAATTATTTTTACAAGTTCTTAGTTTTAATTTCTTTTATATTAATTTTTAATTCATCATTCTTAATTCGAAATACCGAAGCTCAGTGGGTTCAGACTGATGGGATTTATGGAGGAGATGTTTATTCCATAGCAGTCTCCGGTAATAATATTTTTGCTGGGACTTATGGTAATGGAGTTTATATTTCTACCAACAACGGTTCAAACTGGACTCAAACCGCATTGAACGACAAAGCAATCCTTTCCTTAGCAGCAAATGGAAATAATGTTTTTGCAGGGACAGATCAGAATAATGGTGTTTATCTTTCAACCAATAATGGTACAAACTGGACTCAAACCTCATTAAATAATTGGTCAATTTATTCTCTTGCAGTAAATGGAAATAATATTTTTGCCGGGACAAGTAATTGGGCGGTCTATTATTCGACAAATAGCGGTTCAACCTGGACTCAATCTCTTGTTGGCAGTGGAGAAATTTATTCCCTTAAAATACTTGGAAGTAATATATACGCAGGATTAGAAGGAAACGGCATCTGGCGTTCAACTAATAATGGAATAAACTGGACTCAAATAGGTCTTGTTGATACATATGTTTTCTCAATCGATACACTTGGCAGTAATATTTATATTGGTACGTACTATAATCCGACACATACCGGAAGCGTCTATACTTCATCTAATAATGGAACGAATTGGATTCTTACTTCTGCTACATATAGTGCCGATTGTTTTACGACAAATGGAAATATTATTTTTTCCGGAGCATTCGATTTTTGGAACGGACTCAATCTTGGTGTTTATCGTTCATCAAATAACGGAGCAAACTGGATACAGTCCGGTTTAAATGGTAAATATGTTTATTCACTTAAAACTCTTGGAAATTATATTTTTGCAGGAGTTCAATCCGAAGGCATCTATCTCTCGACAAATTTCGGTATGAACTGGAATCAAATAGGTTTGAATTATAAAAGAATTAACTCGCTTGTAGCAATCGGAGGAAATATTTTTGCAGGGACATATCCGAATAACGGGATATATAAATCATCAAACAACGGAGTGTTTTGGAGTCAAATAGGACTTAACAATCATTCGATTAGAGTAATGTCAGTTTTGGCGAGCAATATTTTCGCAGGAACGGATGATAGCGGCGTTTATATTTCCACAAATAACGGTGCAAACTGGACTCAAACTGCATTGAACAACAGAGAAATTCTAAGCATAATGACATCAGGTAATAATATCTTTGCAGGTACTTATAACTATCCTACAGGTAATGGAGGTATTTTTCTTTCAACAAATAACGGTATAAGTTGGTCCCAGGTATTCATAAATTATCGGTCTGTATTCTCTCTTATTTCACTTGGAAGTAATATTTTTGCGGGTACGGATGCAAATGGTGTTTTTGTATCGACAAATAACGGCACGAACTGGACTCAAACAGCTCTGAATGATAAAAATGTTTATGCACTTGCTACAATTGGCACTAATATTTTTGCGGGGACATGGCAAAGCGGAGTTTATCGCTCAACGAATAATGGCACAAACTGGACTCAAACTGCATTAAACAATGAAAATATTCAAGCCCTGGCAGTAAGCGGAAATAATATTTTTGCCGGAACAGAAAATAATACATCCGGTACCCAGGGAGTATATCTTTCAACAAATTACGGTGCAAACTGGACAACTATAAACCAGGGCTACAATTATATTCCGCCGGTTTATAGTTTATTAATAGCTAACAATTACATATTCGCTGGCACATATAGCAATGCCGTTTGGCGCAGGGTTTTATCAGAAGTAATAAACGGAACAAATTATATAATTACTGAAATACCACCATCATTTTCACTGGAGCAAAACTATCCGAATCCGTTTAATCCGTCGACAAACATTCGATATGAAATTCCTAAAACCGGTTTAGTAAAAATTGTAATTTTTGATGAAATTGGCCGGGAGGTGGAAACGTTAGTAGATGAAAAACAATCACCGGGTACTTATGAAATAACATTTAACGCAACTAATTATCCGAGCGGAGTATATTTTTACAGACTTGAAGCAAATAATTATAGAGAAACAAAACGAATGATTTTAATTAAATAAATTTAAATATCCAATTAGTTTTTAAGCAGGGTAATATCTGCTTTTTTATGCTTAGCCAGACCTGTTAGAAGCGGTAAAAAAATTAACATTAATCTTTGGATAATTATCTTCTTGATTATTTCGTAAATTGTTAATAAGTTAAATAGCCGAACATTCCTGTATTTATAGTTTTTGATTTTTGTAAGATAATTGAATTTAATTAAGATAATAGAATTAAATTTTATTAAAATATTTAAATTAAAAAGAAAAAATGAAAACTATCTTTGTAGTATTTTTTATATTATTTTTAAATAATGTATTGTTATCCCAATGGATTGTACAAAGCAGTGGTACAAATAATCAATTACAATCTGTATTCTTTCCATCAGAAAACATTGGATTTACTATAGGTGCAACAGGAACAATTTTAAAAACAAATAATGGTGGAATAAATTGGAATATACAATCGAGTAATATAACAGACTTCTTATATTCGGTATTTTTTATAAATGCTAATACAGGTTGGATTTCTGCAGATAATGGAAAAACATTAAAAACAAATAATGGTGGTAATAATTGGACATTGATTCAAAGTCCTGTAAATATTTCTTTATATTCCGTATATTTTCTGAACGAAATTACGGGTTGGATTTCAGGTAATTCTGGGACTGTAATAAAAACTACTAACGGTGGAATTAATTGGATACAATTAAATACAAATTCACTAGCTTCCGGTTTATACTTTATTCGTTTCAATGATATTAATACAGGTTGGTCAGTTGGTTATGGGGCTAATTCTATAATCAAGACCACAAACGGAGGATTGAATTGGTTTAGCCAATTAAATGGAGGCAATGGAAGATTAGCATCGCTGTATTTAAATGATATTAATGTATTATGGACAACCGGAGATGGAGGAAATGTCTTTAAGACAACAAACAGTGGAAATAATTGGATTCAATATAATACCGGGGTTTCTTCAATCTTAAATTCGATTTATTTCACAAATTCCAATACTGGCTGGGTATCCGGTTATGATGGAAAAATTTTAAAATCAACGAATGGTGGAATAAATTGGATTCAACAATATAGCGTTCCTTCCCAACTCTTAATATCAACACATATGGTCAACTCATTTGTTGGATGGACGGTGGGATTAAATGGTTTGATTTTAAAAACTACTAATGGAGGAACTGTTTTTATTTCAAGGATAGATGAAGAAATTCCTGAGATATTCTATCTATATAATAACTATCCAAATCCATTTAATCCTTTTACTAATATTAGATTTAATGTCTCAAAAACAAACGATGTAATATTAAAAGTTTTTGATGTCACTGGCAAAGAAATTTCAACTTTGATAGATGATAAATTTAATCCCGGGACTTATGAAACACAATGGAACGGAAATGAATATCCAAGCGGAGTTTATTTTTATAGACTAATAACGGAAGGATTCAGCGAGACGAAGAAGATGATTTTGTTGAAATAAAGATTCAGTTAAATTCTATATTCCAGGCCGGGAGTTTTTTTTTCTTCCGGCTTTTTTTTATTTGTAAAAAGAAACAACCAACCGTATTATACACCATTTGCATTAAGAAGATGGAAGAGATTGATAAAATTGGTGGGTAGTATTGTTAAATCAAATAACAAACTCGAATATGTAAAAACTATCTCTTAATTTTAACCTGAAGTTGTCCAGAAGGTTTTGAAGACTTACAATGGATTAAGTATTTCTTATTAAACCAGTATTATCATTTTATTTCTAATATTAAATTATCACACATTAGCTTAATTTAAGTTGCTTTTGAATAATAATTATTTTAGATTATATCAATATTCATCATAAACTCTAATAAGAAGTTATGAAAAAAAATCTACAAATTATTGCTCTATTCTTTTTTATGTTTTTCTCATTTCAGAGTAATTCATACTCTCAGTGGTTTAAACTTCCCGATTTGCCTGATAGCGGGAAAGTATTTGATATGCAGTTTTTGAATGTTAATACAGGATGGATAACTCTTTTAAACAATATCAGTTCCACTTGTAGATTAATAAAAACCACAAATGGCGGACAAAACTGGAATATATTAATTTCACAGCAAGTACTCATATTTAATTTTTTTAATGATACATTTGGGATAGCTTTAAACATTGGTGGTAATCAAATATCGAAAAGTACGAACGGTGGTTTAAACTGGAATGCCATATTTACGACAGGAAATGTATATCAGGACATCTTTTTCGTCAGCAAAGACACGGGCTGGACATGTGGCGGTGACGGGATGTGGGGCGGGGTATGGAGAACGAATGACGGAGGAAATAGCTGGCTAAGACAATATACAG
>Ga0182011_10003344_pt1 | contig 13174 bp, 11 predicted proteins | sample 711E1DmetaG_FD_120481 | JGI IMG/M metagenome (GOLD analysis project Ga0182011, IMG submission 120481) | Permafrost microbial communities from Stordalen Mire, Sweden - 711E1D metaG | ecosystem: Environmental > Terrestrial > Soil > Wetlands > Permafrost | place: Sweden: Stordalen | collected... | reverse complement strand
CCGGTGCCGACCACGACGTCCCGCGACAGCCCCAGCCTTTCGGCCCACTCGGGCGATATCGTTCCGGCAGGGTGGTCGGCGGTGACCGTCTCCGAGTACAGGCGGCCCCTCAAGCCAGTCAGGACAGGGTCGATGTCGGAGAGGAACTCCTCGCTGGGGAGTCCGCTGAAGGATGCGTTCCACATGGCCTTGTGGCCCGCGGCGCACCTGCTGCGCTTTATTCCCAGGGGGCCCGTGTTTCCGGTCAGCAGGGCCGGGATCCAGTCGCAATGCTCGACCCATGAGCACGCGGCCTCGCGCACGGCGTCATCGGCCCTGGAGACGTGCAGGATCTTCGAGAAGAACCACTCGGCGGAGTAGCAGCCGCCACAGTATTTCGTATAGTCCTCCCCGCCCCAGGACCGGGCCTCACTGTTTATCTCCTCGGCTTCCGCGACCGCCGTGTGGTCCTTCCAGAGGATGAACATCGCGTTGGGGTTGTTTTCAAACGACGGGTTCATGGCGAGCGGCACGCCGTGGCTGTCAACCACCCCGGGAGTCGACCCGGTCGTGTCGACGGATATGCCCCTGACAGTTTCGGCTGTGCCCGCAGGGCACTCGCTCAGGGCCGATGAGACGGACGTCTCTAGCCCCTCTATGTGATCAAGAGGGTGCTGCCTGAACATGCTCGACCGTGAATCGCAGTAACGCCCGTCGGCCCACCGGCGGTACGTGGACACCGCGTGGCCGACCTCTTCTCCTGTCCTCGCGTTCACCACGACCGCCCGGACCGAGTCGGTGCCGAAATCAATTCCGATGACGTGGTCGTCCAACTGCAGCCTCTCCCCGCATGTTCGTTCCACGACCGGGTCTAATTATATAGAACCCGGGGAGCCGGCGACTGTAACGGACCGCATCAGATGACTTATAGTTAAAATATGGTGCCGTGACTTCGACGCCGCGGCGCGAACAAATAAGCAGGGGAGCTGGAATGGAGATCAACAAGTTCATCGATTCGACGATGCTGAAGCCAGAGGCCACCCCAAATGCGGTCACCCACCTCTGCAAGGAAGCATTGGAGCACGTTTTCGCGGCGGTCTGCGTGAACTCCTACCACACGAGACTCGTAAGCGGCTTACTGGCCGGGAGCGGCGTCAAGACATGCATAGTGGTGGGCTTCCCCCTGGGCGCGTCCCTGACCGCGGTGAAGGTGTTCGAGGCACAGCGCGCGCTGGACGAAGGCGCGCAGGAGCTTGATGTGGTGATGAACATCGGGGCTTTCAAGAGCGGCGAGCACTTCGCGGCGCTCGATGACATAAAGGCCGTTGTCGAAGCATGCTCAGGACGCGCGCTGGTGAAGGTGATCATCGAGTGCTCTCTCCTCACCGACGCCGAGAAAGTCCACGCCTGCAAGCTCGTGATGACCGCCGGCGCGGACTTCGTGAAGACCTCCACCGGTTTCAGCACGGGAGGAGCCACCATCGAAGACGTCATGCTGCTGGCGAAGACCGCCAAGGGACGCTTGAAGGTCAAGGCCTCCGGCGGCATCAGGGATCTCGACGCCGCGGTTGCGATGATCGATGCGGGAGCCGAACGCATCGGCACCAGCAACGGCGTGGGCATAGCAATTCAGGCCCATCAGGGGGGATTGTCAGCGGCGACGGAGTAGTATCCATCAAGGCAGGCAAAATCGTGATCCCATCGAGGTGGATAACCATGCCGATCGAGAACAAGGTGTTGCGCGTAGGTGACAAGGCGCCCGACTTCACACTCGCCGACGCCACCAGCGGAGAGAAGGTCAGCCTGGACGACCTCGCAGGCCAGCCGCTGGTGATCATCTTCGGCCGGGGGACCTGGTGACCGCACTGCCGCAAGTATATGGGTCATATACGCGAAATCTATAGCGAGTTCGAGAAGCGGAACGCCAGGGGTGTCGTCATCCTGGCGGAGAGCCTTCCCCGCATGCAGGAGTTCCTCAAGGACAACCAGTTCCCGTTCCCCGTGCTCTCCGACGTGAGGCGTGAAGTCGTCAAGGCTTATGGGGTCTACGTCCGGATGAACTTCGAGTCGTACAACATCTCCCGACCCGCGGAAGTGATACTGGATAAGGACAAGACTGTCGCCTACACCTACATCAGCCGCATCCAGACCGACTTCCCGCCGGACGAAGACATCCTGGCCGTGCTCGACCGGTTGAAGAGCTGAGAGCCGGGCCTGATTCGTTTCTGCGGCGCCCGCTCTTAGCCGGCCTTCGACAGTCTGATATCCAACCGCAGAGGGGGCTCGGAGCGGTCGGGTTCGCGGATGCCACCCATGATTATCTCCATCACGCTGTCCACGAAATCGGGCAGTTCCTCCTGGCGTTCCATCAGGTGCCATCGGAAGAAGACGTGTTCAATCGTGCCGAGCACCATCGAGCGGACCAACTGCGGGTCGATGTCACTCCTGAACTCCCCAGATTCGATGCCCTCTTTGATGACGTCCAGCAGGATGCCCGCCGCCTTGCGCACCATGTGGTAACCCTCGGTCTGCATGAACTTGCGGTTATGCTTGAGGTCCAACAGCACCAGCGACGAGTACTGCGGGTTATCCCGGTAGACCTGGTAGTAGCCGTAGACGACGGCCCTGAGCCTGTTCTCCGCGCCTTTTACGAATGGCAGTATCGACTCCACCCGTTCCACGGAGCTTCGGGTGATCTCCTCGGGGATCGAAAAGAGCAGGTCCTCTTTGCTGCCACAGTATTCATAGACTGTCGCTTCCGAAACGTGCGCTTTTCGCGCTATCTCGGCGATCGTGGCGTTGTGGAAGCCTTTTTCCGCAAAGACCTCGAGGGCGGCGTCGATAATAGCGGGCAGTTTGTCCTTGCCTTTCCGCTTGCGCTCAGCCAAGTCGCACCTCCAGTGCCTCGCCGTTGTATTCCTAGTACAACATCACATATCACTAATTAATTATAGAATAACCATAATATCTTGTCGATAATCGGTGTGCCACTATATAATAGGCTACAAGTAGACCCTGGCCAGCGGAATTACTGGGAGATGAGGACATGAGGACCAAGGCGGAGTATTACGAGAGCATCAAGGCGATGCGGCCCAACGTGTACATGGGCGGCGAAGTGATGGGGCGAAGCAACATCCCCGGCTTCGAGATGATGGGAGTGACATTCGACGCCGCGCACGATCCTGAGATCCAGAGCGTTACCAACGCGACGTCTCATCTGACCGGCGATACCATAAATCGTTTCTGCCACATCCACCAGAGCGTGGATGACCTGCTGGCCAAGCAGGAGATGACGCGGCTGGAGGCGCGCAGGACCGGAGGCTGCATTGCCCGCTGCATGGGCATAGACGCGATGAACGCTCTCTCGGTCATCACCCATAGCTGCGACGAGGCAAAAGGGACAGAGTACCACAGCCGTTTCCTCGACTATCTCGCGGAATGGCAGAAAAAGGACGTGGTGGGATGCTGTGCCCAGACCGACGTCAAGGGAGACCGCTCGCTGAGGCCTTCGCAGCAGAGCGACCCCGATCTCTACCTCCGGGTGGTCGAGAAGAAGAAGGACGGAATCGTGGTGCGCGGCGCCAAGGCGCACAACTCCTTCGCCCCCCTGGCGGAGGAAGTCATAGTTATCCCGACGCGAGCCCTGGGGGCGAAGGAGTCGGATTGGGCGGTGGCCTTCGCGGTGCCGGGTGACCATCCCGGCGTGAAGATGGTCTGCCGCAGCGCTTCCTACCGCGACCGCGTGGATCCTCTGAAGGGCATGCTGTCAGGCAAGGGTGAGGTGGAGGCGCTCACGATCTTTGACGACGTGTTCGTTCCCTGGGAGCGAGTATTCCTGTGCGGGGAAGCCGAGTACGGCGGCCAGCTCGCTCTGCTGTTCTCCCTGTTTCACCGCCATTCATACACCGGATGCAAACCGGCTATCAGCGATATCATCATGGGTACGGCGGCGCTGGCGGCGGAGTACAGCGGCATCGAGAAAGAGGGGCACATCCGCTCCAAGCTGGCAACTCTCATCAGCACCGCGGAACTGGTCTACGGTTGCGGCATCGCGGGGGCGGTGAAGTCTACCAGGATGCCTTGCGGGACCCAGGTCCCGGATATCGTCTACTGCAACGTGGCCAGGAAGCACGCCGGTATCAGCATCTACCATGAGTACGACATCCTCGCGGACATCGCGGGCGGATTGCCGGCGACTCTCCCCTACTCCGAAGAGGTCGTGAGCGATGAGGTCGGGGACCTCGTGCGCAAGTATCTGAAGCGAGTGGACGGTGTCTCGCCCGAGGACGTCTATCGTTGCTACGCCTGGATAAGCGACTACACCTGCTCTTCGGTCGCGGGGGTCTACCAGTACGCCGGCATGCACGGTGGTGGTTCCCCGGTGATGGAAGACATCGCCATCCTGGGGACCTACAACATCGAAGAGAAGAAAGAGATGGCCAAGCGCCTGGCGGGCATCACCGAGCTGGACAACGATATCTACAAGCACCTGGAGCTGACAGCGAAAGCCTGATAAGGCCACATAAAGCACCACCGGACTCAAACCAGTCTTCAAGTGAAATTCGGGTGGGGCTGGGAGACCGGATCTGAACCGGCGACGTCGCTTCACCCTGCGTCATTCCCACGTATCGCTGGTTTTCTGATCAGGGTTCCGCTCCTATGAGAGGGGGAGGCTTGCCCCCTCTCATCGCCAGGCCTTCGGCCTGGACTGCTCTCCCCCGTGAGTGAGTTTCATGCGGGGAAATACTTTCCCCGGCCCCTTTGGGTCGCCGGTTCGAGACCGGAGGATGTGTCGTGGAGATTAGAGTGGAGCGGGAGACCGGTCTCGAACCGGCGACCTAGAGCTTGGAAGGCTCTCGCTCTACCAACTGAGCTACTCCCGCTCGCGATTTATTAAAGCATCCGTGGGGCTCGTTCTCAAGCATTGCCGGGGGCTGCCTTGCATCTGCAGGGTTGCCGGCCAACCTTTTGGTATAGTTCAACTGGAGCAACTACTGGAGGTGCTGTGGAGGACTTCAACGATGCGTTCGAGGAAATAGCATCCTACTACGATGACATGTTCCCTCGCGATCTTGCCGAGGACACCCGTATACTGGAGCCCTCCTTCAAAGCGCACGGCGTCCACACTGTCCTCGATTGCGCCTGCGGAACCGGCGTCCACGTCGCCATGCTTGCGGGGCAGGGCTACGAGGTCACGGGCTCGGACGCCTCAGACGCCATGCTGATCGAGGCCCGCGACAAGCTGTCCGCTCAGGATATCGACGCGCCGCTCTTTCGGGCGCAGTGGAGCGAACTGCCCCAGGTGATACCCGGTCGCTTCGACGCCGTGATCTGCATCGGCAACTCGCTGCCACTGGCCGGGTCGGACGAGCAGGTGCAGGCGGCTCTGGCGGGCATGCTCGATATGGTACGGCCCGGAGGGGTGCTCCTCATCCAGAACCGGAACTTCGACAAGATGGAAGCCGAGCGACCCGGCGCCGTCATCAACGACAGCGACGGCGGTTACGTGATCTTCGTCTTCGACTACCGGGGAGAGATGGTCACGTACAAGATCTTCTACCTTCCCATTCAGGCGGAGGGCGGCGACGTCACCTACAACGAGTTCCTCATGAACATCCTCACGAGGGCAAAGATCGCCAGGATGCTCGCCGACCTCGGCGTGAAGTCTCCCACCTTCTACGGCGACTCGCACCGCTCGCGCTTCTCGCGCGCCAGGAGTCCGCGGATGATAATCGAGGTCGCCAGGCCCACTGAGTGAGGCTCCTGGCAGCCTCCCGCCCCGGTGTGATTCAATCATGCTGCCAAGTGATAGTATTGCTGAGTCGAACCGAGAGGATGGGCAGGGCATGGACAAGATAAGAGCCGGGGACATCGACATCGCGTACACCATCAGCGGCAACGGACACCCACTGGTGTTGATCCAGGGCCTCACCGCCACAATCGACTGGTGGGACCCGCTTTTCATGGAAGAGCTCTCGAAGCGATACCGCGTGCTCGCTTTCGACAACCGGGGAGCCGGTCGCACCGAGGCCCCCGACGGCGATCTCTCGGTCGAGCTTTTTGCCGATGACACCGCCAACCTCATGGATGCTCTCGGGATCGAGAAGGCCTACGTCCTCGGTTACTCGCTCGGCGGCATGATCGCCCAGGAGCTGGCCCTGCGGCATCCCGATAAAGTGAAGAAGCTGGTCCTGTGCGCGACCAACTGCGGCGCCAGCGGGTGGGTCGTATGCGACAAAGAGGTCCTAGCGGTGCTGACCGACCGAAGCGGCACCCGCGAGGACCTGGTCGACCGCTTCTGCACGATAATGTTCGACCGCGAATGGATCAAGGCCAACGGGTACCTGCTGGCGGAGTTCAAGCGGCGCTACCTCATCGCGCCGACCTCGGACCACAACGCCGCGCGCCAGTTCATGAGCACGGTGAAGTTCGACGCCTACGACCGTCTGGGCGATATAACGGTTCCGACCCTGGTGGTCACCGGCGCCGACGACCGGCTCATCCCGGCGGAGAACTCAAGGATCATCGCGGGCGCACTGCCCGGCGCGCAGTTGAAGGAATATCCCGGTGCTGGACACGGCTTTCCGTACCAGTGCCGCGACGAGTTCCTGGCCGACGTGGTGGAGTTCCTCGGCTAGCTGGCCTTGCGGGCGAGCTCCTTCTTGGCCTGCTCCTGGTGCAGCTTGCACGAATCGCCGTTGCCCGAGACGTCACGGTCCTCGTAAAGCTTGGCGAACCCCTCTCGGATGTCGAAGAGACCGTCGAAGAAGTCTACGATCCAGCCGATCGCCTTGTTGGAGAACACCATGCCCCAATGGCCGATGGGCCAGTTGACCACCTTGTTGTACCCGCAGTCCAGGATCCCCGACTCTTTGGGCACGATCATCTCGTCGAAGTTGCTGATGACCGAAAGGCACTTGATGTTGCGGCATCGCGACGGGTCGTTGTTCAGGTCCTGCAGCAGGCTGCTGTTGGGAAGCAGCTGCCGCCCGGCCTTGGTGGCCAGCCCGAAGACCGCCCAGTATACACCCTTGTGCGGCGTGCCCAGGTATACAGCACGGTGGACATACTTCCACCCGCCGAGCTTCTGCAGGTAATACCTGGATATGATGCCCCCGAGGCTGTGGCCGACCAGGTTGACCTTCTCGGCGTCGAACCTGTAGCGGGCGCGCTGTACCTCGACGGCAAGCATCGCGGCCGACCTGGCAATGTCCCCGGTCTGCAGGAGTGGAAGGCTTGCCTCCATGACGTCGAATCCCTCGACCTCCAGCCTGCTGCACAGGTAGCGGCCGTGGAACGGGGGCGCGCCGTAGCCCGGAACGTATATTACGGGGAAACGCTCCAGACCGGCGAATCGGTGGGCCTTCTCTGTTAGGTTTATCTCGTCTTCGAAATCCTGCTCGAACTCAAACTCATTATCGTCCGTATTCTTGGCTTTCTTGGCGTCCCTGCTCATACTTTGGGTGATGACCTCCTACTCGGCCTAGTCCACAAAAATGCGAGTCCCCCTTCGACCGGCCGTTACACCGGGTCAGCCTCGAAGTCGAAGGGCTTCTCGCCAGTCAAATACTTATCCAAATCTTCGCCATCATATAATTTGATGACAATCCTTCTTATCCTTCCCGCGATGCGGTCTATGAGGGCCTTGGTGGGGTCCTCGTCGAAGAAGGGGCTCAAGTCGATCGGGCGCCCGACACGGCACGTCACGCCCTTGTACTTGATGAACCTGATGCCCTCCTTGGCGTTGGGAAGGGTCACGAAAGCGGACACCATGAATCCCGGTACCTTGGGCAATTCCCGCTCCTCCGTAGCCACCACCGCGCAGGGGATTATAGGAACCCTGGCGTCAAGGGCCAGCTTTGCGAAGCCGGTCTTGAAGTTGGCGATCTTGGTGACCCGGTGGGGGTTGAAGAAGGACTGGACGCCCTCCGGGAAAATCCCCACCAGCTCGCCATTATCGAGCAGTTCCCGCGCCCTGTTGATGTTCTTGTCGCTCTCCTCGCCGCCGTATATCGAGAGCGGGAACGCCCCGGCGGCCGAGTAGAGTTGTTTAACAATGGGCATCTTGAAGGAATAGGACGCGGCGGCAAAGTTGACGAACCGGTCGATGGAGAAACCGATCACGGGCGGGTCCATCAGCGAGCGGTGGTTGCTGACGATCAGGGCCGCACCGTCCTCCGGGACGTTGTCCGCACCTTCGGACTTGACGTGATAGTGCCAGTCGATGATCGGCCCGATCGTCATCCTGGCGAATTCATAGAAGAGCATGTTCTTCATTTCCATCGTCACAGACCTCCGGTTCCGATCCCATCCCTGGATAGAGACGACTGCGCCCCTGAGAATGATTCGCATTCCTATTCTATGACAGAACAAAAGGCGCAGGATATGTCGAATATCGACCTGTAAGCGGTTTTGCTGAAACCGCCATGCCGGCGGTTCGAATCTACCAACTGGCGTTATCGTTGGATTCTACTTAAGGCTGGTCGGGGTGGGCGGATTCGAACCGCCGGCCTCGTGCTCCCAAAGCACGCGCGCTAACCTGGCTGCGCTACACCCCGTTCGTATTCAATATTAGCACCTGGTCGCCAGTCTAAAAACGCAAGTTACGGGGTCTGACCTCAAAACTTGCCTTTTACAACTGCTTGCGCTCGATGACCTTCCAGGCCCCGCCGCCGTTCTCCTCGAGCGTGTAGACCATGTGCTGCTGTTGACCAACTACGCTGGCCACGGCCGTCGAGCCCTGGAAGGTCGTGTAGTTCCAGGTCTCGTGAGTCTCCACGGTCGCCACCGTCCGGTTGAGCAACTTTACGCTGTCGTACTTGAGGCTGGTCAACTGAGACTGTGTGTGCTGTCCTTTGCCCATCAGGTCCAGGATCTGGTTTGTCTCGTCGACCATGAGCTGGCCGCCGACGACCGGCTTCAGCAGGGCCGGGTTGAGGGTCAGCGCGGCCGCCGATGTGGCGGCGTAGTACGCCTGCATGGTCGTCTTGAGAGAGTCTTCAGTTGCTGCTGTGGGATCGAGCTCCAACTGGGCGTCTTGAGGCGCGATCCAGTCGGTGCTGTCCGTGTCGGCTCCGGGGAGCCGCGCCGTTACGACGTGATAGCCCTCCGGCAGGTTCTTCAGGTCCAGCCCGCTCTGCACGCGGGTCAGCCTGGATCGAAGGCTGCCGTCGTCTCCGCCGCCGAATATCCAGTAGACGTGGATAGCCGTACGCGCCACGTCCTGCCCGAAGTCCTTGCTCTGCTGAACCGTGCTGTTGGCGGCGTCGAGCAGGTTGCTCCAGGTGAAGCCGTTGGTGCCGAACCTGTTGACCACCGCCTGAGCGCTGTCGGCGACGCTGTTGACGCTGGTGGCCAGCCGCTTGAACTCGCTGACCAGGAACTGGAACGTCTGCACCACTTTCTTGGCGTAGTCGACCGCGCCCTGGACGTCCTTGGGAAAATGCCTGAGCTCCAGTGCCTGGGCCAGTTGCTCGTCCGCCTGCGCCAGCCCGACGAACTGGCCATCCACGTAGAGCCTCGAGCCCAGCGGCGCGATGATGAGCCTGGTGTCGGTCTCGGACAGCTTGATCTTCCAGTTCTGAACCGGCCAGGAGCCCCCGTTCGGCTCGACGATCATGTTGACGTCGAACGATTGATCCTTGTACTTCATCGTGACCACGTAGGCGGTGCCGGTCGCCGGCGGTGGCTGTATCAACTTGCCGAAGAGCTTGTTCTCGTTCACGCGCTTCTGTATGACGGATCCCTGTAACCTTCCGAGCTTGTCGCTGGTGGTGTTCTGCCACTTCTGGAAGTAGTCGTAGCTCGAAAACTGGCCGCCCGGCTGGGACACCAGGCCGTACGCCGACTTGTAATTCCCTACCTTGAGGTCCCCCAGATAGCGGTTGATGGCGGCCTGCTCGCTGTGGGTGGCCGCCACCACGAACAGGGTCACCAGTATCGCGATGATGATCAGGATCGTCAGCGGGATGCCCCACTTGACCGAGCGCGGAAGCTTCGAGACCTTCTCCCCTGCCTTAAGCGCCCAGGGCTCGACGTCCTCAGGGCTCCTCTCGGGCGGCTTGACCGGGACGGGCTCTTTCCTGGCCCCGCCCGGCTCGAGCGGCGCCGCGCACTGGGTGCAGAACTTCGCGTTCGGCTCGACTCCCGCTCCGCATTCCGCGCACACCTCGGCCGTTTCAGGGATTATCTCTTTGCTCTGGACCGCCGCCTGCGTGCTCTCGGACAGGGGCCCGCCCATCGCGCCGGCCATCAAAGCGGGTATCTCGTAGGTGGCCCTGGCCTTCTCCTCGGGCGTGGCCTCTTCCGGGGCGGACACCACGGCCGGCGGGGCGGCGGGCTCGGGCTTGGCCGTCTCGGGCTTCGCCGGTGCCGGCTCTGCTGTCTTGCCGCCCTTATCTTTGCGCCAGGGTCTCAGCTCCATTCTCAACCACCTTCCTTGTCGTACTTGAGGAGACGACCGCGGTCGTAGCTCGTGATGATTATGCCCAGTATGAACCCGATGAACAGGAATATCGTCGCCACCTGGCCGCCGGCGACGCTCACCGACACCACGTGCACGTTCTTGATGAGCGCCTTCAGCACCTCGCTCATCACGAACACGATGATCCAGATGGTGAAGATCACGCCTCCCAGAAAGGTGCAGACGTGCGTCTCAATGACCCGCCTGCGCGTCCCGATGTTGAAGATCAGTAAGATCGAGATGATGAGCGGGATTATCGACAGGAAGAACAGTACCCTGCCCACGTAGATCTGCCAGCCGGTGAAACTGCGCGACACCAGCGATATGCCGAAGACATCGAGCTTGATGAAAGCCCAGGGCGCCAGCACCACCGCCATCATCAGCAGGATGAACAGGGCCATGAGTATCGGGCCCTTCCTGTGCCACGCGGTCGACAGGAACGTGGCAAGCGCTGTCGGCTTTGTCCGGGAGCCTTCCGCGGCCGTGGCCTTCGCGTCCTCCGTGGCCTGACCCAGCGGAGCGCTGCATTCCCTGCAGAACTCGCTCCCCGCGAGGTTCTCCGTGCCGCACTGTTCACAACGCATCAATACCCTCCCCCTTAGTGGGCTTTGAGCCCTTTCGAGCGGTGGCCGTAAGCGACCGTCAGGAAATCGACTCCAGCGCCTCGGCGACGTCGTCGAGCCCAAGCTCCTGGAGCCGCTCGCGCTTCGCGAAGCCCCTCTCGTCCAGTGCCCTCTCGCGGTAATAGTCCTCTATCATGTAGTCGAAGTCGACCAGCCTCCGCTCCAGCTCCTCGATCTCCGCCTTTCGCACGCGCGGGTCCGTGCCTCCCACCCAGGGCACCAGCCGCCCGGTGATCTTCAATATCCTGAAGAGGTTGGGAAGCATCAGGGAGTTCGCGGACTTCTGTATCAAGCCGGCGATCGTCTCGTTGTGGATCTTGCGCTTGGTCATCATGCTCATTATCGGGTAGAGGACCCTGGTCAGGTTGGAGGTCAGGCCCTCGAGGTGCGGTTTGAGAATGCGCTCGGGAACCACGTCGTCCTCTTTGCGGACGCCGCACATGTTGCCAATGGCGCGCTTGAGGTACCAGATGCGGTTGGCGATGGTCATGAGGTCGTCGATGCTGTAACCCGCGCCCGTGACCGCGTTGAGCATATCGCGCAGTATCTCGATCCCGTCCATGGACCACCAGGCGTACAAACAGATGACCGCCGAGCCCGCGAGCTGCCCGTAGCACTGCGCGGCCACCGTCTGTGCCGCCTTGCCTTCGCGCCGCTGGGGCTTGGTGCCGGGCACGCCCACCGCCTTGAAGCTGGTGTTGCCCAGCTCGGCCATGAGGTTGTCGTCGTTCACGTGGCACGCACCCCGTATGCCCGTGGCATAGGTGAGGGCCATCGCCCAGAGCGCGCGAGGATCGTGCATGGGAGCCTCGAGCCCCTTCACGTGGATAGCGAACTCCGCGCCCCCGTACTTGTCCGACATGGCACGGCTGCCCTCGGCCAGCTCGTCGCCGAAGCCTTCGCGGAACGCGATCATCCTGACGAGCTCCACCAGCAGCTCAGGGTCGTCCCAGTCGAGCTCCACTCCGCCGGTGTCCTCTTTGGTGATCAGCCCCGTCTGGAAGGCCTCGGTCGCATAGGCGATGGTGCTGCCCGCGGATATGCAGTCCATCCCGTAGCGGTCGGTGAGCTCGTTGGCCTTGGATACGGCCTCCAGGTTGGCGCACCGCTGCAGCGTGCCCAGCGCGGCGGCGCCCTCGTACTCGAGCCCCGGGCCCTCCTCCATCTTGAACGGGCCGGCGTCTATCCTGACCACGCGCTTGCAGGCCACCGGGCAGCCGTAGCAGGCGTGCGTCTTGGTCATTATCTTCTCGGCGACAGTCACGCCGGAGAGCGCGTCCATGCCTTCGGCCCACTGGGCCTCGCGCCAGTTCTTGACCGGCACGTCGGATATGGCCATGCCCATCTCCATGTGGACGTTGGATCCGTAGGCGTGGAGCCCCTCGCCGGTTATGCTCACCTTGAGCTCGTCGGACATCCGCTTCTTGATGGCCTTGTAGGCTTCCTGGTCGGCGATCTTTGTCTTGGTCGAGCCGCGGAAGACGATGGCCTTGAGTTTCTTGGAGCCCATCACGGCACCCATCCCGGTGCGGCCCGCGAGGCTTCCGCAATCGTTGACGATGGCGGCGTATTTGACCAGGTTCTCGCCGGCCTGTCCGATGGACATGACCCTGACCCGCTTGTCACCCGTACTCTCGCGGATGAGCTCCTCGGTCTCGAAGGTGTCTTTGCCCCATATGTCGGAAGCGTCGCGTATCTCAACGCCCTTGTCGCTGACCCACAGGTAGACCGGCTTGGAGGAGGCGCCCGTCACGATGATGCCGTCGTACCCCGAGGCACGCATCTGCGGCGCCACGTGGCCGCCCATGCTCGACTCGCCCCAGATGCCGGTCAGCGGCGACCGCGCGCACACCTCCAGCCTGGAACAGCCGGGAAGCGTCGTGCCGGACAGGGGACCCTGCATGACCATAAGCGGGTTATCCGGTCCCAGTGGGTCGACGTCGCAGGCGCCCATGTCGAAGAACAGCCTGGCCGCGAGACCGCTGCCGCCTATGTAATCCCTGTAGAGCGCCTCGTCGGGCTCCATCACCTTGGTCTTGCCCGTTGTAAGGTCCAGCTGCAGGATTCTGCCGTGATAGCCGTCCAAATCGCACCCCCAGTAAGAGCCGGT
>Ga0182011_10003342_pt1 | contig 13177 bp, 13 predicted proteins | sample 711E1DmetaG_FD_120481 | JGI IMG/M metagenome (GOLD analysis project Ga0182011, IMG submission 120481) | Permafrost microbial communities from Stordalen Mire, Sweden - 711E1D metaG | ecosystem: Environmental > Terrestrial > Soil > Wetlands > Permafrost | place: Sweden: Stordalen | collected... | reverse complement strand
TCAGGGTTATTGGTGAAGTAACTCCGGAAAAGTTGGAAATATTACGTTCCGCCGATTTTATTTTTATGAGCGAAATCAAGAAAGCCAAACTTTACCGTCAATTGTGGCAAAGTTTTACAGTGCTCACCGATGTACGCTCGGTAGGCGTAATGGGCGACCACCGCACATACGGTTATCTGGTGGGTATCCGCGCGGTGACCAGTGAAGACGCAATGACGGCGGACTGGGCGCGCCTGCCGTATGATGTGCTGGCCAGTATTTCCAACCGCATCGTAAATGAAGTACCGGAAGTGAACCGGGTGGTTTATGACATCACTTCCAAACCCCCGTCAACGATTGAGTGGGAGTAGGCCCTACCGGATTTTGTCTTTGACCTCCGGTAGGGGAAAAAATAGACATAAATTGCGTGCTGATGGAGGTGAACTATGAAAGTTCTTGTTGTGGGTAACGGCGCCAGAGAGCATGCGATTACCTGGAAACTGGCCCAGAGCCCAAAAATTAAGGAATTGTTTACCGCGCCGGGAAATGCCGGGACTACCCGGATTGCGCAGAATTTAGATATCGCGGCGAATGACATTAAATCGCTGGGTAAGGCCGCGCAGCAGAAAAACATCGACCTGGTGGTGGTAGGCCCGGAAGTGCCGCTAGCCGAAGGGATTGTCGATTATTTTGAGAGCATCGGCATCCCGGCGTTCGGAGCCAGTAAACTGGCGGCGGAAATCGAATCCAGTAAAGTATTTTCCAAAGCGCTGATGCAGAAATACAATATCCCCTGTGCCAAAAGCGTCAGTTTTTCAGATTACTCGCAAGCAAAAGAATACGTGCAGAAACAAAAACCGCCGATTGTAATTAAAGCGGACGGATTGGCAGCCGGCAAGGGTGTCGTTGTTGCCCTGAAGATGGAAGATGCAATGGCGGCGCTCACTGATTTCATGCAGGATAAGAAGCTCGGGGCGGCAGCCAACCAAGTGCTGGTGGAGGAATTCCTGCCCGGCCGGGAAATGAGTTATTTTGCGTTCAGTGACGGCATCACCGTTTTGCCGATGGTTTCCGCCTGCGATTACAAACGGGTGAATGACGGCGACAAAGGGCCGAACACCGGCGGCATGGGCAGTTATAGCCCCCCGGTTTTCGACAGTCCGGCATTGCAGAAACAGGTAATGGACACGATAATGGTGCCGACGATAAAAGCGATGGCGCAGGAAGGCCGGCAATACCGCAGCGTGCTTTACGGCGGCCTGATGGTGAACAATGGGAAGGCCAGTGTGGTGGAATTTAACGCGCGGTTCGGGGATCCGGAGACGCAGGTGATTCTACCCCGGCTGAAAACCGATTTGCTTGACATAATTATGGCGGTAGTTAAAGGTAAATTAAACCAGATTAAGATTGAGGTTTCCGAGGAAGCTTGCGTCGGTGTTGTAATGGCATCGGGAGGATATCCGGGAAATTATAAAACCGGATTACCAATCAGCGGTTTGCTCGATGTCGACAGCGATGTGATGGTGTTTCATGCCGGCACCAAGATAGGGGCAACGCCGTGGGAAGTCCTGACCAACGGCGGGCGCGTCCTGACGGTGGTGGCAATGGGGAAAACGATTGCGGAAGCGCGGGAAAAAGTTTACAATAATGTTTCGCGAATTCATTTTGACGGGTGCCATTACAGGAAAGATATAGCACTGTTTAATAATCAAATCACAAATCACAAATAACAAACAAATTAAAATGTACGAAAAACCAAAATCCAAAATATATGATTTGGAAGAAAGAACAGCTAAATTTGCTGGAAATGTGATAGCATTCATCAATGTGTGTCCAAAAACAACAGCCAATTTTGAAATAACCAGGCAATTGATTCGGTCTGCCGGTTCTGTAGGAGCAAATTACATCGAAGCTAATGAAGCGTTAAGTAAAAAAGACTTTGCCATGAGAGTCAAGATATGTCGAAAAGAGGCTAAGGAAAGTCGATATTGGCTCAGGCTCATCGAGGTAACCGGGGAAGACCTGGAGAAAAGAAGGCAGGATCTTGTCGAGGAATCTACAGAATTATTAAAGATATTTTCAACTATGGTTGAGAAAACGAACTTATAATTGATATTTGAAATTTGTAATTTAGTATTTGTTTGAATTTTGACTATTGTTTTTTGGAATTTAATAAGCCGGAGGCTACTATGGTTTTAGTTGGTGTGGTAATGGGTTCGAAATCGGACGCGGAGCCAATGCAGCCGACCCTGGATATCCTGAAAGAGATGGGCATCGAACATGAAGTCAACGTGATATCGGCGCACCGCACACCGGACAAGGCCCGGCAGTACGGCCAGACTGCGCGGCAGCGCGGGTTGGAAGTGATTATCGCGGCAGCCGGCGGCGCGGCCCACTTACCGGGTGTACTGGCCAGTTGGACGACGATTCCCATCATCGGGGTGCCGTTGGTCAGCGGTGATTTGAAAGGCGTCGATGCGCTGTATTCGATCGTACAAATGCCGGCCGGTATTCCGGTGGCCTGTGTGGCCGTGGGCGCGGCAGGGCCGAAAAATGCGGCGTATCTGGCGGCCGAGATTCTCGGCTTAAAATATGATAATATCAGAAAGGCATATGACGCATACCGGAATAAATTGCAAGGAGACGGTAAATGATAGAGCGTTATTCCCGGCCGGCAATGAAGGCAGTCTGGTCGGAAGAAAACAAGTTTAACAAATGGCTGGAAGTGGAAATCGCAGCCTGCGAAGCCTGGGCGCAACTGGGTGTTGTGCCGCGCGCGGCGATACCGAAAATCAAACTCGCCCGGGTCAACCTGAAGCGGATGGACGAGATATTAAAAGAGACGCACCACGATGTTACGGCTTTTCTGAATACCGTGGCGGAAAGCATCGGGGAAGAATCGCGCTATATCCACCTGGGGATGACGTCATCCGATGTCATGGATACCGCCTTAAGTTTGCAAATGATGGAAGCAACGGACATTCTAGCGGCAGATATCAAAGAATTGACCGCGGAACTGGCCGGGCTGGCGATTAAATATAAAAATACACCGATGGCGGGGCGCACCCACGGCGTGCATGCTGAACCGATTACTTTCGGGTTAAAACTGGCAATCTGGTTTGAAGAAATGAACCGCAACAAACACCGTTTAGCCGAAGCCCGGAAAATGATTTCTGTGGGGAAAATATCCGGCGCCGTCGGGACATTTGCGACACTTTCGCCGCAGGTCGAAGAGAAGGCCTGCCACAAACTGGGCCTGACACCGGCACCAATTTCAAATCAGGTGCTGCAGCGCGACCGTCATGCTCAATTTGTCACAACGCTGGCAATTATCGCCAGTTCACTGGAAAAGTTTGCCACCGAAATCAGGGCGCTGCAGAAAACCGAGGTGCGGGAAGTTGAAGAGCCGTTCAGCGCCGGACAGACCGGCAGTTCGGCGATGCCGCACAAGCGCAACCCGGAGTTATGCGAGCGCGTCTGCGGCCTGGCCCGACTGATCCGCGGCTACTCGGTGACATCACTGGAAAATATTACGCTGTGGCATGAGCGGGATATTAGCCATTCTTCGACGGAACGCATCATTCTGCCGGACGCCTGTCTGGCGCTGGATTATTCGATGAATGTATTTACCTCGGTGATGAAAGGGTTGAATGTTTATCCGAAGCGGATGAAGCAGAACATGGAAATCACCCGCGGCCTGCTGTTCTCACAGCGGGTTTTACTGGCTTTGATTGACAAAGGGATGAGCCGGCAGGGCGCCTACAAGATTGTACAGCGCAACGCCATGGCCACATGGAAGAGCGACACCAAGAAATTCATCAATTTACTCAAGGCCGATAAAGAAGTGATGGCAGCTTTGACGGTTACCGAACTGGAAGCATTGTTCGATTATAACTATTACCTGCGCTACGTGGACGACGTTTTCCAAAGATTGGGTTTGACCGGCAAGCAGTGGATTGAACAACCATAAGCAGTTACAAAAGCCCCCGCGCCGGGTAAAAGAATATCAATGATGGATATCAGAAAATATAATCAAATCGCCTGGGACAACAAGGTAAAACAGGGGAAGAGATATACTATTCCGGCCGGTCCGGAAGTTATTAAGCAGGCGAAAGCGGGTAACTGGCAAATTAACCTGACGCCCTGCATCCCGGTACCACGGGAATGGTTCCCGCCGTTGAAGGGTTTAAAGGTGCTCTGCCTGGCTTCCGGCGGGGGCGTGCAAGGGCCTATTTTGGCGGCCGCGGGTGCCGATGTCACCGTTTTTGATAATTCTCCTTTGATGCTGGCAACCGACAGGACAGTAGCCACCCGTGATTCCCTGAAAATCAGGACGGTGGAAGGGGACATGGCCGACCTGAGCCAATTCAGCGACTCCAGTTTCGATTTGATTGTGCATCCCGTCTCCAATACTTTTGTACCGGATGTGCGTCCTGTCTGGAAAGAAGCGTTCAGGGTTTTACGCCAAGGCGGCGCGCTGCTCTCCGGTTTTACCAATCCGGCGGTTTATCTCTTTGACTGGGAACTGGCGGAGCGCACCGGCGAATTGCATGTAAAGTTTAAACTGCCCTATTCGGATGTTGCCGACCTGGACGCGGCGCAAAAACAAAAAAGAATTGCCGACGGCGAACCGATGGAATTCAGCCACACGTTAGACACACAGATCGGCGGGCAGATTGCGGCCGGTTTTGTCATCACCGGTTTTTACGAAGATAAAGATGAACCGGAAGCGCTGGACCCTCTCGGTAAATACATGATGACTTACATCGTGACCCGCGCAGTGAAATTGTAAAAAACGCACTGGATTCTCGCACCTTCACATCGTTCAGTGTGCATTGACTGCGTCAAGTACCGAAAATGGCTCTTCGGCTTGACATTTTCAGGCTAAAGCAGTGAGATTGCCGCGTCATCCTTCAGTTGAGGGATTCCTCGCGATGGGTGGTGGGCTTTGCCCACCCTACCATCGAAGTTTATTACCCCGTGACCGAAAATTGTTTTTCCCTCCGGTTTGACAGCTTTCTCTCCGTTTAGTTACCATTAACTTAATGTTACGTGTTATTACCGGTACCGCCAAAGGCACTCATCTGAAAGTCCCGGAGACAGGGCTCCGTCCGGCGACGGACCTGGTGCGGGGCTCGATATTTGCGATGCTGGAAAACCTCACCGATGATTGGTCACGTGTGCTGGATGTCTTTTCCGGCAGCGGGGCGATGGGGATTGAAGCCTTAAGCCGGGGAGCGGATTGGGTGGATTTTGTTGACCGTGAGCCACGGTGTTGTGCTATAATCAAAATGAACCTGGAAAAGACCAAATTCAGCGAGCAGTCACATGTCTACTGCATGCCTGCCGCCAGAGCCCTCTCGTTTCTGGATAAAGAGTACAGCGTGGTGATAATGGACCCGCCTTATCCGGACACTTCGATACATGAAGTAGTGGAACAACTCGCAGGTTCAAAACTGATAAATCAGGATTCGGTAGTGGTAGTAACCCATTCTTCGCGATTTCCTTTGCATGCGAATTATGGATTGTTAACCCAATTTAAAGAACGCCGTCACGGCGACAGCACGATTTCGATTTACCGCAAGGAGATTACAGTATGACAGTGGCGCTTTATGCCGGAACTTTCGACCCGATTACCAACGGGCATTTAGATATTGCCATCAGGGCGTCCCGGCTTTTCGACAAACTGATTATCGGTATTTATGACAACACGGCCGGGAAACGCATCCTTTTTACCACCGAAGAAAGGGTAAAAATGGCCAAAGAGGCAACCAAAACTTATCCCAACATCGAAGTGCGTGCTTTTACCGGCATGACGGTAGATTACGCTAAAACAATCGGGGCGCAGACACTGGTGCGGGGATTGAGGATGTCGTCTGATTTCGAACGCGAATTTGAAATGGCGTTGATGAACAAAGAGCTGCGGCCGGACCTGGAGCTGGTATGCCTGATGACCAGTTTACAATATCAGTTTCTCAGTTCCAGTCTGTTAAAAGAAGTAGCAAACCTGGGCGGCGACGTGAACAGTATGGTGCCGAAGCATGTCGCGAAAGCGCTGACGGAAAAAGTTTTAAGCAAGAAGATTACTCTCTGAAAAATATTTAACCTATTTTAAAAAAGCGAGGAGGAATTTTATGGCGTACAAAATTACCGAAGAATGTATCAGTTGTGGAGCTTGTGAAGGGGAATGCCCGAACAAAGCAATCAGCGAAGGCGCAAGCACTTACCAGATCGCCCCCGATAAATGCACCGAGTGCGTCGGCGCCCACGATTCGTCAAAGTGTGCTGAGGTCTGCCCGGTGGAAGCCTGCCAGCTTGACCCCGCGCATAAAGAGACCAAAGAACAACTGATGGCGAAATACAAGAAACTGCATCCGTAAATAGTGGTTTTTCATTAATTCCCGTTCAATTAAAAAATAAATGCCGTTGCGAATTCCAGAGTAAAATGATTCGCAATGGCATTTTGTCGTTTTGGACATTGGTGATTGTTGACATATGCCATAAATTTGCATTAAAAAACGAAAATGAAAGTCCTGCTCACAGTAATGGTGGTGGGTTACGTCTCGCTTGAGCTCGACTCACCCACCTTACAAGAGCGGCGGGAATTGGACGACAGGGATTCCTGGTTCAGGACGCATTGGCGGGAGGGTTAAAAACCCTCCCCTACATTACAGGATGTTGTTGAACCGCAATGAGGTTTTTCGGGTACCTCGTATCCCCAGAACGACAAACTGCTTACCCCTGGCCCAGTTTCTGGGATTTTTCGTAAGCGGCTTTGACAGCTTTATAGACGACATCGGAAAAGTCTTCTTTTTCAAACGTCTGAATCGCCTCGGCAGTGGTACCGCCGGGTGACGTGACCATCTTGCGCAATTCTGCCGGTTCTTTCCCTGACTGCGCCAGCAGATGGGCGGAACCAAGTACCGTGCCCAATACCATCTGTTTGGCCGTATCCCGGGGCAGTCCGATTTTCACGGCGGCATCAGTCATGGCTTCGATATAATAGAAAAGGTAAGCGGGCCCGCTGCCGCTGACGGCGGTGGCCATGTCCAGCCATCCTTCGTCGCGCGCATAGAACTCTTTACCCATCGCGCCGAGAATTACCCGGGCGGTTTCTTTCTGCTGGTCGGTGACATCCGGAGTCGTCGTCCACATGGTAACCCCCTCGCCGATCTGGGCAGGGGTATTCGGCATGGAGCGGACAACAGTTTTATGATTCAAGCCTTCGGTCAGTTTGTTGAGTCTGGCACCGGCAATAATGGATATTACCAATTGATTTTCTTTGAGATGATCTTTCAATTCGGCCATGACATTGGCGAGTATTTGAGGTTTGACGGCGAGGATAATGATGTCTTTTCCGTCGATGGCATAGAGGTTATTGGCGGATACGGCGACCATAAATTTTTGCATGATATAGTGACGGCGCGTATCCACGACATCACTGACGGTAATGTCTTTGGCCTCCGCCAGGTTTTTCTTGAGCATGGCTGCCAGAATTGCCTCGCCCATGTTGCCGCCGCCGATAAATGCGATTTTCATTTTGATGTCCTCTTTTTAGTTGTCTAAATCCCTCTTAATCTCCCCTTACAAAGGGGAGAAAACTAATTAATCCATCCTTACTAAGGAGGGATTTAAGGAGAATTTGTTATTTCACCACGATATTAACCAGTTTGCCGGGGACATAAATCACGTTGACGATAGTCTTACCCTGGATAAAAGGCTGGACTTTTTCACTGGTTTGGGCCATTTTCTTCGCTTCTTCTTCAGTGATGGAAGCCGGGACGGTGGGCCTATCGCGCAGTTTACCGTTGACCTGAATTACCAGCGTAATTTCATCCTCTTTGGCCAAAGCTTCGTCCCATACCGGCCATTTCTGATTATGGACGCTTGTGTTGTGGCCTAACCGGTGCCATAATTCTTCCGCCAGATGCGGTGCGGTGGGCGCAATCATGATAACCAGCGCTTCCACGCTGTTCTGCCAATCTTTCAGCGGTACATTAGCGGATTCCTTTACTTTGTTGAGGTAATTGGTTAATTCCATTAATCCGGCGATCATGGTATTCAGGCGCAGGCGGTCCATATCGCCGGTCATTTTCTTGATGGTCTGGTGGGTAAACCGTTCCAGTTCTTTAATGGCCTGGGCATCGACAGTTTTCGGTGCATATTCTTCCAGGGCGATGTTCCAGACGCGGTTCAGCCACCTGGCGACGCCGCTGATGCCGGTGTCAAACCATTCGCCGCCCTGCTCCCACGGCCCGAGGAACATCATGTAGGCACGCACAGTGTCGGCACCAAGCTCGTTGACATAGGCATCGGGATTAACTACATTGCCCTTAGATTTGCTCATTTTCTGATGGTCGGCGACGATAATGCCCTGGTTAAACAATTTTTTGAACGGTTCGCCGAAATCGATTAAGCCCATATCGCGGATAGCCTTGGTAAAGAAACGGGCGTAGAGCAGATGCATCACAGCGTGTTCGGCGCCGCCGGTATAAATATCCACCGGCATCCAGTATTTCATCTGTTTCGGGTCGAATGGTGCTTCGCTATCATGAGGACTGCAGTAGCGCAGGAAATACCAGCAGGAACAGAGGAAGCCGTCGATGGTATCGGTCTCGCGTTTGGCCGGGCCGCCGCACTTCGGACAGGTAGTATTGACGAATTTTTCGTTATATTTAAGCGGCGATTCGCCGGTCGGGCGAAATTCCGCTCCCTCCGGCAATAAAACCGGCAGGTCTTTTTCGGGAACGGCAACAATGCCGCATTTCGGACAGTGAATCATGGGTATGGGCGCGCCCCAGTAGCGCTGACGTGAAATCAACCAGTCGCGCATGCGGTAGCTGATGGTGCCCTTGCCCCAATGTTTGGTTTCCAGGTATTCGGTGACCGCTTTGATGCCTTCCCGGTTGTTCATCCCGTCGAATTGTTTGGAATTAATCATCATGCCGTCTTCGACGTAAGCGGCAGTTAATTCTTCGCCTTTCCAGTCGGGGCCGGCGATGACAACCTTGATTGGGATATTGTATTTCCTGGCGAAAGCAAAATCGCGTTCGTCATGGGTGGGGACGGCCATTACCGCACCGGTGCCGTAGCTGGCCAAAACATAATCGGCAATCCAGACCGGGACTTTATCGGCGGTGAGACGGTTAATGACGTAAGCGCCGGTGAAAACGCCGTCCTTTTCCTTTTCGGTAGAAAGGCGTTCGATATCGGTAAAGCGGCGGGTCCGGGCGACATAGGCTTCGACCTCGGCTTTTTTATCAGGGGTGGTGATTTTGGCCACCAGCGGGTGTTCCGGCGCCAAAACCATGAAGGTGACGCCGTACACGGTATCGGGACGGGTAGTAAAGACTTTGATTTCTTTTTCGGTAACGCCGGGCTGCTCCAGCCCGAAGGAAATCTCGGTACCGTAGCTCTTGCCGACCCAGTTCCGCTGCATGGTCTGGATACGTTCCGGCCAATCGATGTCTTTGTGTTCCATCAATTCGTCGGCGTATTTGGTAATGCGTAAAAGCCACTGTTCCAGGTCGCGTTTGACGACCGGGGTTTCGCAACGCCAGCAGAGGCCGTTTTCGACCTGCTCGTTGGCTAAAACCACCTGGCATTTCGGGCACCAGTTGACCGGCGATTTGCTTCTGTAGGCCAAATCGTGTTCGAAAAGTTTCACGAAAAACCACTGCGTCCATTTGTAATATTCCGGGTCGCAGGTGATGACTTCGCGGCTCCAGTCGTACATCGAGCCCATCGTTTTCAACTGCTTGCGCATGTTGTCGATGTTCTGATAAGTCCAGGTCCTGGGATGGATGCCTTTTTTGATGGCGGCGTTTTCCGCGGGCAGTCCGAAGGAGTCGAACCCGATGGGATGCAGCACGTTAAAGCCCTGTAGCCGCTTAAAACGGGCATAAACATCGGAGGGAGCCATTGCATACCAATGCCCGATGTGGAGGTCGCCTGAGGTGTAAGGGAACATCGTCAGGGCATACCACTTCGGTTTGGCACTGTCCTCTGTTACTTGGTAGAGTTTTTCATCTTCCCAGATTTTCTGCCATTTCAGTTCGATTTCTCTAGGATTATATTTTTCAACCATGTTCAATTCCTTTGGCGAGTTATCGGCACTCAGCGAAATAATTAAAAAAGCCGCCCTGTGTGGACGGCCTCCGTACAACCAGAGACAAACCCACTCAGTTTCCCGAGTATGTTCCCGTAAGTGTGAGGGCGAGGGTTTGTCTTATCATCAAAGCTAAAATAACATAATATGGGAATAATGTCAATAAAAACGGTTAACAGGGTAGTGTGTCAGTTTGAACTTAACAATTAGAAAAATGAATAAATTGTTTTAATAACAAGGCTAATTTGAGGCTTTTAGAAAATAATAAATACTATGAATTATATTGCTGAGTTTCATTATACTTGTATTCTATTTTTATCCCTGCTTCGGCAAATAATTTTTCGGATTCCGCTGCCAGCTGATATTTTCGTTCACAAACAACTCGCTCGATGCCGCAATTTATCAGGAGCATTGCGCATGTTCGGCAGGGAGTCATTCTGGTATACACCGTTGCGCCCAGGATAGATATGCCTCTTTTAGCTGCCTGACAAATTGCATTCTGTTCTGAGTGGACAGTTCGTACACAATGGTCTGTCACCTCACCATCTTCCTGAATAACCTTTTTTAGCAGGTGTCCGACATCATCACAATGAGGTAGTCCGGTAGGAGAACCAACATATCCGGTTGCGAGTACTTGTTTGTCTCGAACGATTACACAGCCGCTCTTTCCCCTGTTGCAGGTCGCTCTTTTAGATGCAGCATCAGCTAACTCCAGAAAGTAATCATCCCATGACGGCCGGTTATCTTTAGAAAATGTTTTTTCCACGTCTATCTCCATACCGGAAGTAACTTTACTCAAAGAAATACCTGGCTAATTTTAACACAAAAGATAAAGGTTAACAGCGGTCAGTTTTCAGTTTTCCACCACATGGTCATACCGCTGCCGAGGCGGTCATCCGGCCGGACGGTAAAACCGTACCGTGTGTAGAACGGCTCTTTGCCTTTGGCGGCCATCAGACCGATGACCGAATTATTGTTGGCGTGAATGTGGATATATTCCATGATTTTGTCCATCAGCTGCGTGCCGATTCCCTGCCGCTGGTAATCCGGTTTGACAATCACATCCTGAATGTAAAAGGCAATGCCGCCGTCGCCGATAATCCGGGCTATGCCGATAATTTCGCCGTCACTCACGGCACAAACAAAATAAAGGGAATTGGGTAAGGCTTGCAGAACAATGTTACGTTCGTAAATACCCCAGCCGACCAATTGGCGGAGTTGATTGTATTCTTCGGGGGTGGGGAGTTTTTCGATGATTCGACAGTTCATGGGTTATTACCGGTTTAATATCGGATGCGCAGTACCAATTCTAGAATTTCCACTCTCTCCTTACCTCTCTCCCGTCGTGTCTCCGGGACCTGCGGCCTAATAGGGAGAGAGGAATCTAAGTAAGATATCTATTGGTCAGCTATTTTATTTTCCATTTTGTTGACTCCCAATTCTCCCTTAGTCCCTCCTTAAAAAGGAGGGAGAAATGAAAGTGGTCTCCTTTGCCAGGAGAAATAGAGTGATTTGATTAAAAACTATCTATTCAGTTCTGCGATGGCTTCTTTGAGTTTAATATCGCCGGTGTAGAGCGCCTTGCCGACAATAGCGCCTTCCACGCCGAGTTGTTTCAGCATTTTGAGGTGTAATATCGAAGTCACCCCGCCGGCGGCGATGACCGGTAATTTAGTGCTGTTTATCAATTCGGAGATAGCTGAGAAATTCGGTTCGGTGAGGGTGCCGTCGCGAACAATATCGGTATAAATAAACCGCCGGGCACCCAGGTTGGCCATTTGCTGCGCAAATTTCACTGTAGTCAGCGTGGTTTCCTGTACCCAGCCGCGGGTGGCGACATACCCGTCCCGCGCATCGATGCTGACGATAATATAATCGTTAAACCGTTTGCAGGCTTCTTCAACCAGCCGGGGATTTTCCACGGCCACCGTGCCCAGAATCACCCTTTCGATTCCCAGTGTAAGCATTTTCTGAATGGTTTCGATATCGCGCATGCCGCCGCCCAACTGCGTGGGGATGAGCATGACACTGGCGATGTTGCGGATGATTTCCATATTCCCTGTTTCCCCGGAAGCCGCGCCGTCAAGATCGACGACATGGAGCCGGGAAGCGCCCATCGATTGCCATTTCAGCGCAACGTCCAGAGGATCATCGGAGAATTGTGTCACCTGATTATAATCGCCCTGGTAAAGGCGGACGCATTTGCCGCCTTTAATGTCAACGGCCGGTATTATTTCGATGTTGATTCTCCTTGTACTCGTTGTCATTCCGTACTAGATATGGAATCCATTGCAATTGCGGGATTCCCGCCTTCGCGGGAATGACAATCAGCGCTACAGGTTAATATTTGCGTATTTACGCCAAACCCGTTTGTTAAAGGCCTTGTTATTCTTGTTCTTATCTTCCAGAATGTCCAAGAGGCGGTTAATCATCTTGCGGGTGTCGTGCGGCATGATGATTTCGTCTACGCAATTCCGGTCGGCGGCGACGTAAGCATTCTCGTAAAGGTCGCTGTATTCTTTAATGCGGGCAGCTTTGGTTTCTTCCGGGGTCTTGGATTCGCGTATTTCACGGGCAAAGATGACACTGGCGGCGGTTTCCGCGCCGACGATAGTGACGCGGGCAGTCGGCCAGGCTAAAACAAAATCAGCGCCGATGGATTTATCCAGCATGCCGAAATGAGCGCCGGCATAAGATTTTCGGAGCATGACGGAAATAATCGGAACAGTCGCATCAGCCCAGGCAAAGAGCAACTTGGCGCCGTGTCGCAGGATACCTTTCCAGTCCTGTTCGGAACCGATCATGTAACCGGGACAGTCCCCGAGGGCGACCACCGGGATATTAAACAGGTCGCAGAAACGGATGAATCTTGAGGCTTTGTCGGCAGCATCGATATTGATAACGCCGGCGGCCTGCATGGGCTGATTAGCAAAGATACCGACAGTTCTGCCGTTAAAATGGGCAAACCCGGTGATAACACTGGTGGCGTAGAGCCCCATTGTCTCGAAGAAAATGCCGTCATCGACAATGGCTTTAATCACTTTCTGCATGTTGTAAGGCGCAGTAGCTTTGTCCGGGATAATCGTATCG
>Ga0182011_10003339_pt1 | contig 13185 bp, 8 predicted proteins | sample 711E1DmetaG_FD_120481 | JGI IMG/M metagenome (GOLD analysis project Ga0182011, IMG submission 120481) | Permafrost microbial communities from Stordalen Mire, Sweden - 711E1D metaG | ecosystem: Environmental > Terrestrial > Soil > Wetlands > Permafrost | place: Sweden: Stordalen | collected... | reverse complement strand
GAGGTATCGGATTCCCACCAGGGCCAGCGTCACCAGGAGCAGGCCGTTGGCGAACGACTGGACGAGCCTGTAGAACGGCAGCTCGAACAGGAAGAAGCTGATGTCCTTGCCGAATGTCGGGTCGGACTGGCCGTACGGAACTCTGTGCATGAAGAGCTGGATGGTGTCCCAGCCTCCGAGGGCCAGCCCTCCCATGGCGAGAGCCACCAGCAGGGCGATGCCCAGAAGAATCCAGAAGACGGGGCGGCTCACGTCGGGAACCTGGACGGCGTCGCCCTTGACGGTTCTCTTCCTGGGCGGTGACCTGAAGGGTCCGCTGCCGAAGTTGTCGCCGCCGAAGTAGCGATCGACGTTGAACCTGTCGAGGAGATCGTCGAGTGAGAACTGCCGGAGCTGACCCTTGGGAATGAATCGTCCGGCCAGCCACAGATTGATCCACAGAACCGCGAAGGCGATCGCCCCGCCGACGAAGAAGAAGAGGATCTGAGTTCCGAGGCGAGTCCAGAAGACGTTGCCGAAGCCGATGCTCTGGAACCAGATCGCATCGGTGGCAAGGCCGACTGTCATCGCGAAGACGGTCATCAGAATGACCGCGATCAGGGCGATGACGCCGAGGACTATCCAGCCACGTCCGATATGGATCTCGGGCATCTCCCCGGTTGGGCCGCCCGAGTAGCGCCGGGAGCCCCCGCGGAAGCCGCCTCGCCCGAATATCGGGCCGGCGGGTTCGTCTTCGCGATCCGAATCGTCGGAATCGGGTCCGTCTGAAGTCATCGTTTCATCCTCCCGTGATCCCTCGTCATCCGGGTCGCTGCCGGCGCCGTTGGGCCCGCCATCTGGCTTTCGGCCGGCCCCTGCCTCCGCTTGGCGTCGGCGGAGTTCCTCCATGAAGTCGTCGAACATGTTTGGCATGGCGTCGAGTCTAGCGGCACGGGCCGAATCCAGATACCAGCTGGGCGGCGGGTCGGCGATGATCGATGGAGGATAGCCCGGCCGGTGGGTTACCGGAGCAGGGCCCCGCCCTAGTTCCGCGGTCTGCGGCGCTGGGGCACGACCGGTGGCGAGGCAGGCGTCTCCGGTGGAGCGGCGGGCGTCTCCGGCGGAATGTCCGAGGCTTTGTCGTCGATCGGCACCATGCCGGCTGCGATTTCAGCATCGAGGCGAGCCATCTCGGCCTTCACCGCGGCGTCTGGGGGCCGAAGCGCGGCCGAGTCGCTGGGTGGTGGGGTGTCCTCGTCGGTCGGGACGGTCTCGTCGCGGAAGATCATGGTCAGCAGCTTGATGCCGCTCTTGCGCATTCTTGCCCTGTCGGAATACCGCTGGAGTTCCGGCGGTACGACCGTGAGACCCGGAATCGGGACCTCGTCGGCAGAAGGCGAATCCAGGATCGCCGCACAGTTAGGGCAGGAACCCGCAGCTGCTGGGATGGAGGTCGAGCACCAAGGGCAGAGGCGATCGGTTGCCTTGGGCGTTCGGCGCGACGTTCGGTGGCCGCGCTCCCTGGCTGGGACCGGAGATGCCTGCGATGACGCCGCCGGTTCGGCCGCCGTGGTTTCGGGGCCCGCCGCCGTTGGCGCAACGACGGTCTGGGGAGCCGGCGCGGCCGGCGCCGGGGCGGTCAACGATCCACCGGATAGAGCCCCGCGATACACCAGCTCGCCTCCGACCAGCAGGCACACGGCTCCGCCGAGCAGTGGCGACCCGAAGGCGCGACCGAGGGGGTCCGGAAGCATGGCTACCCCGCCAAGCGCAATGATCAGGGCCCAGATTCGAAGGTTGCGCCGCGGATCCTCCGCCACCATGGCCAGCGCCATCGGCACCGCCGTCACGATTGCCGCGGCGACGAGAATCCACAACACGACCGCGCCGGAGATGCCGTAGACCGCGAGAGGCGGCTCTGGCCCCTCGACGTGGTTCAGGCCGAAGAACTCCGAAACCACCATGCCGGTCATGGCGCCGATCCCGAACGATAGCCAGCCGGCGAAGATTGCGGTCGCGCCGAAGATCCTGTTCACTCGTGACTCCCGCGCGCCGCCAGCCCCCGGGGCTCGGGGCGAGCGGGCCGCACACCTATTCCCACTCGATCGTGGCCGGTGGCTTGGAGCTGATGTCGTAGACGACCCGGTTGACTCCGGGCACTTCATTGACGATGCGTGAACTGATCTTGCCGAGCACTTCATAGGGGAGCTTGGCCCAGTCGGCCGTCATCGCGTCCTCCGAGGTGACAGCTCGGATGGCGACCAGGTTGGCGTAGGTCCGGCCGTCGCCCATGACTCCCACTGATCGGACGGGCGTGAGAATCGCGAACGACTGCCACACTTCCCGGTACAGGCCCGCCGCCTTGATTTCGTCAATGACGATCCAATCGGCTTCGCGGAGCGTGTCGAGGCGCTCGGCCGTGACTTCGCCGAGGATGCGGATGGCCAGGCCCGGGCCGGGGAACGGCTGGCGCTGGACCATCGAGTCGGGCAGGCCCAGCTCCGTGCCGACCGCGCGGACCTCGTCCTTGAACAGATACCGCAGCGGCTCGATGAGCTGGAAGGTCAGGTCGTCCGGCAGGCCGCCGACGTTGTGGTGCGTCTTGATCTTGGCTGCCGCCTTCTCGCTGGACGAGGTAGCGGATTCGATTACGTCGGGGTAGAGCGTGCCCTGAGTCAGGAATGCGATCTCACCGAGCTTGGACGCCTCTTCCTCAAAGACGCGGATGAACTCGTTGCCGATGATGTGGCGCTTCTGCTCAGGATCGACGACGCCTTCGAGCTTGCGCAGGAACCGCTCCCTGGCGTTGACGACGATGACGTTGACGCCGAGCTGCTCGAAGGCTTTGGCGAGCAGCTCGGTCTCGTTCTTGCGCATCATCCCGTGATCCACGTGGACGCAGGTCAGGCGGTCGCCGACGGCGCGATGGACCAGGGTCGCGGCCACGGCAGAATCCACTCCGCCGGAGAGTGCGCACAGGACCTTGCCGTTCCCGCCGGCGGCGCGGCTATGTTCGTCGACGCGGTTGCGGATCTCGTCAACGGTCGTGGCGATGAAGTTGGCCGCGGTCCACGTCTGGCGGGCACCGGCGATGCCGACGACGAAGTTGCGCAGGATCTCCCGACCCTTTGGCGTGTGGACCACCTCGGGGTGGAACTGGATGCCGTACATGCGTCGCGCCGGGTCGGCGACGGCGGCGTAGGGGGTCGAGTCCGTACGGGCGGTCGAGCCGAAGCCGTCCGGCAGGCGCTTGATCGAGTCGCCGTGGCTCATCCAGACCGATTGCTCGGGGTCGAGGCCGGCGAACAGTCGATCGTCGGGCGTCACCGACACCGTGGCCGGCCCGAACTCCTTGCGTTCGAACGACACGACCTCGCCGCCGAGCCCCTGGGCCATGAGGTGCAGGCCATAGCAGATGCCGAGCATCGGCACGCCGCCGGTCCAGATCGCGGGGTCCGGATGGGGCGAGCCGTCCTCATACACGCTCGACGGGCCGCCCGAGAGGATTACGGCCACCGGCTTGCGGGCGGCGATCTGCGACCACGGGGTGTCGAACGGGAGCAGCTCGGAGTAGACGTTCAGCTCGCGCACTCGGCGAGCGATCAGGCGGCTGTACTGGCTGCCGAAATCGAGCACCACCACGGTGTCCACATCCGCCCCCTCGGTCGCGACCGAGGCGTCGTCGATGACCTTCGTCCGATCCGCCACTCGCCCGTCGCTCAATCTCGACCTCCGCTGATGACTACCCAGAGTCTAGCGGGACGCGGACGGGCCCGACCGGTGCCATGGGCGGAAGCCAGTCAGTTGGCGACGCGTCGGCATAGGACGATGCCGTTCGGGGCCGAACGCCTACGGTTCGGTGGGGTAACCCTGCTTGCGCCAGGCCTCCAGGCCGCCGTGCAGTTCCCTGACCTTGAACCCGAGCGACTTGAGGCGCTGGGCGGTCTTGGCCGACGCGCGGCAGCTGGCGTCCCAGCAGTAGACGACGTACTCGGCCTCGCGGGGGAGGTCGGCCGTGGTCGTCTCATCGAGCTGACGCCAGGGCAGGTTGATGGCGCCGGGCAGGTGCTCGCGGGCGAATGCCTCGACGTACCGCGCATCGACGATCACGAGGTTCGAGGTGCCGGCGGCCATGTCCGCGTAGAGGTCCGACGGCTGGCGCAGATCCACGAACGCGCCGATCCAGTGGACCCGGGCGGTCGGTTGGGCGGGAATCTCGACCTGGGCGGTCGGGACGGGCGGCGGGGAGGCGGGCGAAATCCGGATGATTTCCGCGGGCTCGGCCACAGCCGGGGACGGCAGCAACTCAAGATAGGTTGTCTCGGTGGCTGTCTCGAACTCGTCGGCGGCGGCTACGGGCGCGGTCAGCATCGGCGGATTCTCCAGTCGGTGGGGGGCGTCGTGCGGGAATAGTAGCGACTTACGTCAATAACCGCGACCCCTTCGGGTGGGCAAAGCGGCGCTCTCGAGGTTGCGATTTGGTTACGGGCTTCGTCGAAACTGTGGATATCCAGACCGTCGTGCGAGGCTCTTCCCCAGCCACGTAACGGGGTGGCGCCGGCCCTCAGCCGACTCGACTACTCGTCGTCCAGATTTGGGGCGAGCCAGCGCGCCGCCTCGTCGACGGCCATCCCCTTGCGTCGGGCGTAGTCCTCCAGCTGGTCGCGACCGATGCGGCCGAGGCCGAAGTAACGCGCCTCGGGGCGCCAGAAGTAGAAGCCGCAGACCGACGCCGGCGGGAGCATCGCGAACGACTCGGTCAGGCTAATACCCGCGCGCGCCTCGGCGTCGAGTAGCGCGAAGAGTGTCGCCTTTTCCGTGTGATCCGGGCACGCGGGGTATCCCGGCGCCGGTCTGATGCCTTGATACTCCTCGCCGATTATCTGCGGCTTATCCAGCGCTTCACTGGCCGCATATCCCCACAGCTCGCGTCGAACGCGGGCGTGGACGAATTCCGCCAGCGCCTCGGCCAGGCGATCGGCGAGGGCCTTGCTCATGATGGCGCGGTAGTCGTCGTTGGCGGTCTCGAACGTTGCGGCCAGTTCGGCCGACCCGACACCCGCGGTGACGGCGAAGCCGCCGAGGTGGTCCGGCACGCCGCTCCCCGACGGAGCCACGAAATCGGCGAGGGCCTGGTTGGGGCGTCCGGGCGGCTTCTCCATCTGCTGACGCAGGGTGTGGATCACCGCCAGAACGTCGGCCCGGCCTTCGTCCGCGTACAGCTCGATGTCGTCGCCGACGGAGTTCGCCGGCCAGATGCCGACGACCGCCCGCGCCGCCAGCAGCTTCCGGTCGACGATTCGGTCGAGCAGTTCCAGGCCGTCCTTTTGCAGGGTGCGCGCCGACTCGCCGAGCTTCGGGTCGTCCAGGATGCCCGGGAAGGTCCCCTTCATCTCCCAGGCGGTGAAGAAAGGCGACCAGTCGATCCATTCGACCAGGTCCGACAGCGGGACGTCGAACCCCCGAACGCCCAGGAGTCCCGGCTTCGGCGCCGGTACCGAGAAATCGACGAGCGTTCGGTTCACGCGTGCCGCCTCGATCGACACCTTCGCAATTCGCTCGTGGCGCCCGGCCCGCTCGACCCGGGTTCGCTCCTGGTCCTCGCGAACTCCCGCTGCATATGCCGCCGCGCTGCCGCCGAGCAATTCGGACACGATGCCAACCGCCCGCGAAGCGTCGGCCACGTGCACCACCGGCGCCGAGTATCGCGGCGCGATCTTGACCGCGGTATGAGCCCGGGAAGTGGTCGCGCCGCCAATCAGCAAGGGCAGCGAGAACCCCTCGCGCTCCAGCTCACCGGCCACGTGCGCCATCTCTTCCAGCGACGGCGTGATCAACCCGGAAAGACCGATCACGTCCGCCTTCTGGGCGCGGGCTTCTTCCAGGATCCGGGCAGCGGGAACCATGACCCCGAGGTCCACGACCTCGTAGTTGTTGCACTGCAGGACCACACCGACGATGTTCTTGCCGATGTCGTGGACGTCGCCCTTGACCGTGGCCATCAGGATCTTGCCGCGCGGGCGCAGATCGCCGGACGCGGCTTTCTCCGCCTCCAGGTACGGGACCAGATGCGCTACGGCCTTCTTCATGACCCGGGCGCTCTTTACGACCTGGGGCAGGAACATCTTGCCCGCGCCAAAGAGATCGCCGACGGCGTTCATGCCGGCCATCAGCGGTCCTTCGATCACGTCGATCGGATGAGCAGCGGCCACGCGAGCTTCCTCCGCATCCTCCACGACCCATGTGTCGATGCCTTCGACCAGGGCGTGCCGCAGCCGATCGATGACCGGCCATTCGCGCCACGTGAGGTCCGCCTCGGGACGGGCGGCGCCGGCGCCGGAGTATTGCGGGGCGATCTCGAGCAACCGCTCCGTGGCGTCGGGCCGGCGATTGCGGACGACGTCCTCGACGCGCTCGCGCAGCTCGGCGGGGATCTCCGAGTAGATAGCGAGCGCCCCGGGATTGACGATGCCCATGTCCATGCCGGCGGCGATCGCGTGGTACAGGAAGACGGCATGGATCGCCTCGCGGATCGTGTCGTTGCCGCGGAAGGCGAACGAGACGTTGCTGACGCCGCCGGAGACGTGCGCCTCGGGCAGCTCGGCCTTCAGGCGCCGGACCGCTTCTATATACGCGACGGCGTAGCCGGCGTGCTCTTCGATGCCCGTGGCGATGGCAAAGACGTTGGGGTCGAAGACGATCTCGTCCGCCGCCAGCCCCACCTGCTCGGTCAGCAGTCGGTAGGCGCGGCGACAGATTTCGACCTTGCGCTCGACCGTGTCCGCCTGGCCCTGCTCGTCGAAGGCCATGACGATGACCGCAGCCCCGTATCGGCGAGCCGCGCGGGCCCGGGTCAGGAACTCGGCCTCGCCCTCCTTGAGCGAAATCGAGTTCACGATCGGTTTGCCGCCGATGCAGCGCAGCCCCGCCTCGATGACGGACCACTTCGACGAGTCGACGACGATAGGCACGCGGGCAATGGCCGGCTCGGAAGCGACCAGATTCAAGAAATGGGTCATCGAGGCTTCCGAGTCGAGCAGGGCCTCATCCATGTTGACGTCGATCGCCTGGGCGCCGCTCTCAACCTGAGCTCGGGCAATAGCGAGGGCCGCATCGAAGTCGCCGTCGACGATGCGGCGGGCGAAGGCACGCGACCCGGCCACGTTGGTCCGCTCGCCGATGTTGAGGAAGAGGCTGCCCTCGCCGACGTTGAGCGACTCCAGGCCCGCGAGGCGAAGGGCGGACGGCCGAGCCGGGACGGGGCGCGTCGGCAAGCCGCGAACGCTGCCGGCAAGCGCCTCGACGTACGCCGGCCCCGACCCGCAGCACCCGCCGACGACGTTGACGATCCCCGCATCGGCGAAACCGCGAACCAGCGCGGCCATCGCCTCGGGCGTCTCGTCGTAGCCGCCGAACTCGTTGGGCAGACCGGCGTTCGGGTGAGCGGCCACGAACGTGTCCGCCAGGCCGGAGAGTTCCGCCACGTGGTCCCGCAGCTGCCGCGCGCCCAGCGCGCAGTTCAACCCGACGATGAGGGGCCGGGCGTGCCTGACGGCGTTCCAGAACGCCTCGACGGTATGGCCGGAAAGGGTGCGACCGGACGCGTCGGTGATGGTCCCTGAGATCCACAGCGGTACGCGGACGCCCAGCTCGTCGAAGACGCCCTCGATGGCGTAGATCGCGGCTTTCGCGTTGAGCACGTCGAACGCGGTTTCGATCATGAGAAGGTCCGCGCCGCCGATGAGGAGCCCGCGGGCCGCCTCGGCATAGGCCACGGCCAGCTCCTCGAACGTGACCGAGCGCGCGGCGGGATCGGCCACGTCCGGCGAGATGGAGGCGGTCTTGTTCGTCGGTCCGAGCGACCCGACGACGAAGCGGGGCCGGCCGGGCTCGCGCACCTCGGCGGCGTCGGCGGCCTCCCGGGCGATCCGGGCCGCCTCGACGTGGATCTCGTAGGCGGCGCCCTCCATCGCGTAGTCGGCCTGGGCGATGCGAGTCGCGGTGAACGTGTTGGTCGTGATGATGTCCGCGCCGGCCGCGAGATAGGCGTCGTGGACGGCCCGAACCACGTCCGGGCGGGTCAGGCACAGCAGGTCCGTGTCGCCGCGGACGTCGCATGTATGGTCGCGAAAGCGCTCGCCTCGGAAGTCGGCCTCGGTCAGGCCGTAGCGCTGGATGAGCGTCCCCGTCGCGCCGTCGAGCACGAGGATCCGCTTCTCGAGCAGCGGCCGGAGCAGCAGCAGGCGCTCATCGCGCGTCCGCGGCACGCCCGTCGCCGCTCCGGCGCTGGTCGTCGCCGCAATTGGGGCGACCTTTGCGGGCGCTGTCGCTGGCACGTGAGTCTCGGTGGGCCTGCCTCCTTCTGCGCGCAGTGTACCGGCGAAACCGAATGCCGCCCGTGCGAGCTGACCGGGCGAGTCCGAGTCGGTCGATGGCGCGGCCCACACGAGGGCCAGAGGATGGCGGATGTCGGGCTTCGGCTCGTCGGGATCAGGAGGGGCTGGCTGCGCCCACTGCTCGACGGTGGACGGCAAAGTCGTCGGCGTTGCCCGACCAGCCGCAATCGCAGCGGACGATGTTGGTCCGCGCGTTGTACTCCTCGATCAGGTGCGACTTGACCGGCCGGAGAGGGTTCGGGGCTACCGCCGTGCGGACTGGCCGAGCCATGGTTCCTCCTCCATCTCCCAACCCTGACGCCGCCGCCGCGACGGTCGTTTGCGATGGCCGCCGGACGGATCCGTGGGTGATCGGACACGGCCACGACATTCGGGGAGCGAGGTCTATTCTAGCAGAGGAGCGTCCGAGCCCCAGATTCGAGCTGGATTCGACACGTATTTAGTTGCGGGGGCGGCATCTCGACTGTCGCGTCGATCCTGCCATGGCGAGCCCCTGCCGGCTCGGGTAGGGCCCATGGCCCGCGGCAGGTCGTGCCGGGGCCGCTTGAGTGTCCGACAAGCGTACGCGGTCCCACCTGCCGAAACGGGCAGGTAGGAGGCGGGTATTTGACCCAAACGCGCGGCTAGAAGTCCATATGACCCTCGCGAGAATCGCATTTACCGCTCTAAACCTTGAGCAATGGGTCCTTCGGCAGTCTTTTGCCCTAATGTTCGGCAGAGCTTTGAGCCGCCAGGCGGACCAGCGTTGGAGGCTGCAATACCTATCTGGTCACGCATTGGGTAGGGGTGTAGGCTGCGCCTGTTCTCATCGGCCTGTGGACCCGTCATTTAGGCCGAAAAGGAGCATAGAGGCCAGAGGCTTCCCGGCACGGGATCAAGCTGGCCAAATCGGAGAAGGAGGCTCGAATCGTGCTAAAGGAATTGTGGGCAAAGGTTTCGGCCAGCGAGAGGTTCGTGGCCTACGGCGTTGTGGCGGTCGTGGTCGGTTGGATCCTCGGCCAGGTCCTCGGATCGAGCACAATCGGCGGCGGGAGCGTCGCCGGCTACAACATCCCCGGCGTGACCATCAATTACTTCGGCTGGGGTAACGCGGGCGCGCTCGAGATCTTGGGCCTGCTCGCGGCGATCGTCGTCGGCGTCGTCCTGTACCTCAAGGTTGCGCCGAACATGAATATCACGTGGCCGATGCCCGTGACGCAGATCCTCCTCGGTGCGGCCGTCGTATCGCTGGCCTGTGGCGTCCTCGCGACCCTCATTCAGGTCACCAACGGTGGCAATCCGCCGGCCCTCATGTATGTCGCGGACGTCGTCATCATCGGCGGCGGGGCTGCGATGGCGTGGTTCTCGTATCAGGAGTTCGGGGCCTCCAAGGCCGCGTAACCTCTCGCTCACAAAGCGGCGGCCGCCTTTGGGCGGCCGCCGCTTTCGTTTGTCCCCCGAGCGCTCCTATCCCGCCTGAGCGGTTTCAGCGTGGACGATGCGGAAGCAGTCCGAGCAGTAGACCGGCCGGTCCATGTGAGGCTTGAACGGGACCTGCGCCTGGTTGCCGCAACGCGTGCACACGACAGCGAAGTACTCGCGCGGTCCGCCGTTGCCGCGGTCGTGGCCGGAGTCCTCGCCGGCCTCCCTCATCGACCGCCTGGCCGCTCGACAGCTCGGACAGCGCTTGGGGTCGGACACGAATCCCTTCAGCGCGTAGTACTCCTGGTCTTCGGCCGAGTGGACGAACTCGGTGCCGCAATCAACACAGGTCAGGGTTCGATCGACGTAGGTCACGATTCGCCTCCCGGGGCCGCGGTTTCCGCGCCGGCGGCGCCGCCGACAGGCGAATCGGACCGGTGCCGGGCCGCCTGGGGGACGCGGGGAGGTGTAGGCGGTTCCGGCCGACGAATTCGGTTCACAGGTGCCTGTTTGGGACGCACCGGCAGGGCGGCAGAATAGCAGCAAGCCGGTACTAATTGAACGGTCGTCCCGGAGAGTCGGACGGTTCGGAACAATGCACCGGTGGGTGGACCAACTGCGTTGCGTCAGCCTGCCCCGAACCTGGCACAATCGTTCAGTCGGCTCGTTCTCGCGGCAGCGGTTGCCGCGGCCACGGCCGGGCGCTGTTGTTCTGCGGCTTGCCGCGCGTGGCTCCGCCGACTCCGGCGCGTATCTCGGGACTGTCGGGGCGCCAGAGGAGCAACCTGTCCGATGCTGCGCTTGCTTCACACCGCCGACGTGCATCTTGGGGCGAGGCACACAGATCTCGGCGAACGTGCCGCGGTCCTGCGTGAGCGCCAGTTCGCCGCCTTCCGCACCTCCGTGGAACTGGCGATCGCCGAGAAGGTCGACATCTTCCTCGTGGCCGGCGATCTCTTCGACTCGAACACGCAGCCGCGCCGCTCCGTGGAGCGGGTTGCCGCCGAGTTGGGTCGCTTGGCCCGAGCCAGCATTCGCACAGTCATCATCCCCGGCACCCATGATGTCTACGACGGTGCATCGATCTACCGTGCCTACGACCTGGCCGGCATGGCTCGGGCCGCCAGCGACTGGGTCGTGGTGTTGACGCCCTACCTGCCGGAGATCGTCTTCCCGCCCCTCGACGCGATCGTCTATGGGCGGGTATTCGACACGAAGCGTTCACCGCGGAGTCCGCTGGCCGGGCTCGACGCCAAATCCGACACGCGAGCGACGTGGAAGATCGGCATGGTCCATGGCGCCCTCTCGATCCCGGGGCGGACCGACACGGACGTCGTGGTCGTGACCGAAGAGGAGATTTCGAAGACCGGCCTGGACTATCTGGCCATGGGTCACTGGCACTCCGCCATCGAGGGTCGTGCAGGGACGGTGTCCTACGCATATTCGGGCGCGCCGGAGCCGGTTGCGGTCGACCAGGACGGCGCGGGCCAGGTCCTGCTCGTCACGCTGGAGGATCGCGGCGGGCGCCACATCGTGTCGATCGAGCCCAAGCGAGTAGGGCAGACGCGGTCCGAGAAGCTGGAGCTGGACGTCAGCACCATCCAAAGCCAGCCGGCTCTCGTCGACCTGCTGGGGCACCACTCGGACTCGAACCTGGTCTTCGATGTGCGGCTGACCGGGTTGTACCCGGACGATCTGGACGTCGACCTCGACGAGGTCGAACGGGCTCTCGCGCCCTCGTTCCTGCGTTTCCGAATCCGTGACATGTCGATACCGGCTTCGCCTGAAGGAACGGCGCCGCCTCCCGAAACGGTTCTCGGCGCCTTCGTCCGCCATGTCGAGGACCAGATCGCGGAGCTCGAGAGCCAGGGCGCGCCCCTGACCGAACCCTCCGACGGAGCGTCCAAGGCCGGCTCCGGGGACGATACGGCTGAGGAGATTGCCGACTTGCGCGAAGTCCTGAGGCTGGGCCGGCACCTCCTCGAAGGCCGCCAGGTGACGCTGTGAGTGGGGGCGCGTCGCGATGAGGATCACTCGTCTCCAGCTGCGGGATTTCGGCACCCACCGCGATCTCGACATCGAGCTCGCGCCCGGCTTCACGATCGTCCGCGGCCCAAACGAGGCCGGCAAGTCGACGATCCAGCGCGGCATCGAGCTGGCCCTGTTCTGCAAGCCGACCGCCGCGACCGCCGAGCTCGAAGCGCTTCGGTCGTGGGGCGCGCCAGAGGAACAGCGTTCGTCGACCCGGATCGAGTTCGTCGTAGACGACGATGCCGGCCCCAACGGCGAAGGCACGAGTCGGGGCGTGCTCGAGAAGGAGTTCCGCGGCCAGAAGGGGCGCGTCTCGCTCGAACTCGACGGGCAGACATACACCGACCCGGCCAGGGTCGACGAGATCATCGCGGGCCTGACCGGCGTTCCCAACGACAAGTTCTTCCGTTCCACCGCCTCGATCCGCCACGAGGACCTCGACAACCTGGACCGCGACGAGGATGCGCTGCACGATCGGCTCCAGGGGAGCATCGGCGGCGGCGACAAAGGTTCGTCGCGTGCGAAGACTCGCCTGGAGGACGCAATCCGGGCCCTGAAGTCCAAGGGCGACAAGAACCCGGGCCGGCTCAAGATCGCCGAGGAGGCGGTCGCCCGCGCGGAGCAGGCCCTCAAGAACGGCGAGGCCTCGCTCAAGAAGCTCGAGCAGGACCGCGACGAACTGGCCCGGGCCCGGGACGCGCGCCTTCGGGCCGAGACCGCCCTGACCGAAAGCCGGAACATGCTCGAGGGCGCTCGCCACGCCGATCGCCTTCGGTCGGATCGGGAGGTGATCGCCGATCGATTCGAGCGGCTCCGCCAGGCCGCCGAGGCGCAGCGCCGCCTCCAAGAGCTCGAGGCGATGCCCGAGCGCTCCATGTCGAGCCTGCGCGACCAGCTCGACCGGATGCGGACGATGCAGAGCCGCGTCTCGGTCCTGAAGGAGACCCTCCAGGGAGATCTGGGCCCGGAAGTCGAGCCGGACGAGCCCGAGCCGGAGTACCTGATCCCCGGGATCCTGACGCTGGCCACGCTCGTTGCCGCCGGAGTTTCGATCGCGGTCGGGATCCTCAAGGCGCTCGTGCCCGTCGTGGCGTTGGGGTTCATCTGTCTCTGCGTCTCCGTCTTCCTGGCAGTTCGGTTCTGGGAGCGCCGTTCAGTGGCCGTGAACGTGCGCCGCATCAACGAGTCTCGCGAGCGGGACCGGGTGTTGCGGCGCCAGGGTCGCGTCGGGACCGAGGAAGGTCTGCGCGTGGCGCAGTCCGGGGTCCAGAACATCCTGCGCGAGCTTGGCGTGCCGGATATCGCATCGGCCGAGAAGCTGCTCACGGGCGAGCAGTCGCGCCGGCAGGAGATCGCGACGCTGCAGGTCCAGGTCTCG
>Ga0182011_10003338_pt1 | contig 13187 bp, 11 predicted proteins | sample 711E1DmetaG_FD_120481 | JGI IMG/M metagenome (GOLD analysis project Ga0182011, IMG submission 120481) | Permafrost microbial communities from Stordalen Mire, Sweden - 711E1D metaG | ecosystem: Environmental > Terrestrial > Soil > Wetlands > Permafrost | place: Sweden: Stordalen | collected... | reverse complement strand
TCCTCATTGGAATCAGAAACAAAGTGCACTGAAACTGGATGGGCGAATTATCCCGATAGCTAAGCGTATCGGGATTGTGTAATTCTGGCAACATAACAATCTGTTAGATCGAGTTTTTTTAACTCGATTCTTAAAAAGGCAGCGGCATTTGTATCAAGGAGGCAAGACAACGGCGGCAGTTCTTTTGCTGCAGAGAACGGGCACGGCAGGCATCCAGATCAATAAAGTAGCCGTATTTTGCGCACCAGACATTTTCTCTCGACTGTTTTTTGTGAGGTGTCAAATCGCCGCCGGCATCAAGATGATTATGAGATATTTTTTTCATTGCCGGAAAGATATGAAATAATCGGGGTGAATGTCAATATAAGATTGTTAATCCTGCTTGACACTGGTTGGCATATTTTTATATAAGTTTCATACCATTTCGTTTTCTTTGGCTAACTTTGTTGGCAGCGTCGTTATCCTTTGAAAATAAAATGGTATCAAAAAAAATTATTCAAGTGACTTCGGAACAGTTTATGGTGTCATTAGACTCCTCTTTAAGTATTATTAAGAGCATCAGAATTCAGGATATTATGGATGTGATTATCATTGCCCTGATGATCTTCGCTCTTTTGACTTGGTTTAAAACGAGAGCTTCCCGTTTTGTGCTCATCGGCATAACACTGCTGGGCGGAGTTTATCTTGTGGCCCGTTTTTTTCAGCTTTATCTTACCACCATTGTTCTACAGGGTTTTTTTGCTATTTCACTTTTTGCTTTGGTTGTCATCTTTCAGGAGGATTTGCGCGGTTTTTTTGAAAGACTGGCCATTCTGGGGACCATCGGGAAAAAATTTCCATCGCTGTCCAGCCTGAAAGGAACAGCCGAGATAATCGCGCAAACCGCGGCAACTCTGGCTAAAAAGCGCATCGGGGCCTTAATCGTTTTGCAGGGCATTGATCCATTGGGGCGGCATATCAACGGAGGAACAAATCTGGACGGAATTGTCAGCGAACCTTTGTTGGAGAGTCTTTTCGATCCTCATTCCATCGGACATGATGGCGCCGTGATAATAAACGGCGACAGGGTCACAAAGTTCGGCTGTCACCTGCCGCTTTCCATAAATACTGCCCCATATGGCAATATCGGATTGCGTCATACGGCGGCGCTCGGTCTTTCGGAGCGATCCGACGCCATGTGTATTGTAGTTTCCGAAGAAAAAGGAACCATATCTCTGGCCTGTCTGGAAAGTCTCACGATGGTTCCCAATGCCGCTTTCTTACATGAGGCACTAGAGGAGTTTTATATCCGCAATACGCCGGGAGAGAAATCGCATCCCGCATTGAACTGGCTCAAAGAAAACACACGTGAGAAAATTATTGCCATTGGCATGGCGTGTCTTTTATGGATTGCTTTTGGCTATCAGAGAGATATTGTCCGTCGCGATTTTATAATTCCCATTGAATATAAAAATGTTCCTCGAAACTGGCAGATTGATGAGCCGCAGATAACTGAAACAAAAGTTATTCTTCAGGGGCCGCAACAGGCGTTTCGTCTTCTGGACGAACGTTCGCTGAAATTATCTCTGGATCTATCCGCTGTCATGGATAAAAAACGCGAATTTAACTTAACCTCTGATATGGTTAACGCTCCGTCGAATTTGGCGATTGCCGATATTGTTCCCGCGAAAATTCATGTTTATGCCTCTAAATCTATCCCTTGGAATTTTCCTGTTCAAATTAATACTCAAAATTCTTTGCCGGAATATCTTTCCCTGCAAAGAATGAGCGTTACTCCGTCACAAGTTCGTGTTTTAATCGGGTCCCAGGCTAAACCGGAACAGATTAAAATCGAAACGGAACCAATTGACTTACAAAAAATATTTTTTACAACGACGCAGGATACTAAAATTTTGCTTCCTGCCGGTGTTTCTTTCCCGGATGGAAAATCGCCCGCCGTCCGCGTATTGATAAAAGTAAAGAAGAAGGCGTCTCCTTAAAGAGGTAAAAACATGCGTTCTGAATTTCAGAAAAGATCCAAGAAAACAGACCTTTCTTCCGGAAGTTTAATTCATGGTAGTAAATTTATTGCATTAAATAAAAAAATGTGTTCAATTTATGTTAATATTATTTGAGAATAGGAGGCATTGAAAATGAGTGTTTTTGCAGCGAGTGATATAGTGGAAGTCGCTATCAGAATTGAAGAAAACGGCATTAACTTTTATAAATTTGCCGAACAGATTGCCAAGCAGGAAGAAGCTAAAAAACTTTTTGCCCAGCTGGCGCAGGCGGAAGTTGAACATAAGAAAACTTTTGAAAAGATTTTCGCGAATATGGAAAAAAACAATCCTCCGGAGAGTTACGAGGGAGAATACGGCGCTTATTTACGTTCCTATGTGGATAATAATTTGATTTTTACCAAAGAAGTCATGGATAAACAATTAGCTAAAGTTAAGGATACTTCTGCCGCCTTGGATTTTGCCATTCAAAGAGAACTTGATTCCATCCTTTATTATCATGAAATCAAGAAACTGGTTCCCGCGACCCAGCATGAAGCAATAGAGAAAATAATCGAGGAAGAAAGAAAACATTTCTTGTCTCTGACGGCAATGAAAAAGCGTTTCGCCTGTTAATTATTCCACTTAACCGACCATAAAAAAAGCCGCCCCTCAAGGCGGCTTTTTTTATGGTTTATCCCGTTGATGTGTATCTATCTCTTTCACTAATCCACAGTTTTTAGCGGTTGAAGAATTGAGGATTACAGTGAAAGTTGCAATTACCAAGATTAAAGACATTCCATGTTATTTAAAAGGGGATACAAAATACCTCCTCGTATAGAGCAAATAACCAAGGACAGTGACACCCCAAAGTGCATAAGACAAGACAGTAGAAGATTGTGACACAGCCTGCCTCATGTGTTCCAGTTGCTGTTCAGGGATCATTTTTTGATATAAATTCCATGAATCCACACGTAAAAACGTAACAACTCCTGATACAGTTGATGCAATGGTCACCAACACTGCACACCACCATGCTTTTATGTTAAGTTTGTATGCGCTCCAGATCATGTAACAATACAGGAAGAAGCCAACGATAGATATTCCCGCACCCGCCACCCCGTTCAAGATATATCCGAAAAAAGGAATTGCCCATGCGTTACTTCCACCTGACAACATTGAACCTGCCATATACAAATATATAAAACTCACTGCCAGAACAGGTAAAAGACATTTATCTGTCCAACTGATTTGGGGATTGCTGAACTCCTGTTGCCTCATAAATAAATGTTACCGAAGCCTGGTAATCTTTTTGAGTTTCAATTGTACAAAATTATTTAACTCAAAAGGGTTTAAAAGTTCAAGTTGTTTACCCCCGGACACGGCATTTCTCATCAAAAAGAGGTTTCAATTCTTTTTGCGCCTGTGCTGCTGTCATAATTACAAGCTTTTTGTCGTCCTTAAGGGCTTTCAACCAGCCTTGAATACAGGCAACACTATTATTGATCGTTACGTTCTCAATTCCGGTAAAGCCACACAAGAAAGCGGCACCCATTTCTGCCACAAGTTCTTCTTTGGAATATTCACCATTGCCAAACCGGCTAACATTATTATTAAGCCGATTTAAATGGCTTTCATGGCCGGTGGGTGGCCGATCAGTTCTGCGACGAGGTCCTCAAGCAAAAGCTGGCGCGGGGAGGTTGTTTCCGGCCGGGGTTTTTCTCCTACGGTATGCACGTGTTCGACGGCATAATGCTGGGCGCCACGCCCGACGGCCGCCGGGCCGGCGAGCCTGTTTCCAATAGCCTATCCCCCTCCAATGGCAGCGAGCGCAGAGGGCTGATCGCAGTCCTGAATTCCAACGCCCGCTTACCCCATGAAAAAATATCCAATGGCAGTTCTCTGAATATCCGCCTTAGCCCCTCGATTTTTTCCACGTCCGAGAGCAGGGAGAAATTCATCGGTCTCCTGAAGGGCTTCATTATGAACGGCAACATGCACATGCAGCTCAATGTCATAGACGGCGACACACTAAGGGATGTACAGCAGCGTCCGCAGATGTATACGGACATGGTCGTGCGTGTGTCGGGATATTGCGCCTATTTCACTGACTTGGGGAGGCCTCTGCAGGATGATATTATCAGACGCACACAGTTTGATAACTATTAGCGTCCTGTTCCGGGCGGCCTTTTTATATCGCTTCTAAATAAAAGCACTATCTTTGTTGGCACAGCCTGCCCCGGCGGAGGCCGGGATTGTCGGTTTTCTCAACATGATACCGTCTGAAAACCCCTGTCATAATTCCATACGTCAGCGAACTACAGGCCAATGTTTCCGTTTTTCAAATTCTTCAACTTTCAAAGAGCATCCAATTTTTTAATATCCTCAGAAACTGCATTCATATAGGCGATTTCCTGTTTTTTGATTGCCTTTATGCAGATACCATCGCTGGTATCGGTATCCTCGGTTTCAGCTTTTCAAGTTCCAGCTTTATCCTTTGCTTGATATTTACTGCAACTGCCGGGAAGAAGCATTGCAGGTTTACTTTCTTTAGTCCTCTGTATCTGGCTCTTCTCAAAAATGGTTGAACTCTAACTTAACATATGGTAGAAAAATTTGGGATAGATCAATTGGGTAAAGTAAATAATTTCTATCAGGAGGAATAAGGATTAATCATGCAGGCATTGGAAGGATTGAAGGTATTAGATCTGTCGCAATTTTTGTCAGGCCCGCGATGCGCGCAACTTCTAGGCGATATGGGCGCGGACATAATCAAATTAGAACCGCCCCTTTGGGGCGAAACCATGAGGTTGATGCTGTCGCCGATAGCAGGCATGGATCGCGCGCTTTCAAATTGGAACCGCAATAAACGCGGGATAACTCTTGATTTACGCAATCCGAAAGGGCGCGAAATTTATTGGGACCTGGTGGACAAGGTGGATGTTGTAGTAGAAAATTACGCGCCGGGAATGATGGACAAGCTCGGATTGACCTGGGAGGAGCATCAACGGCGCAATCCGAGATTAATCTATTGTTCGATAATGGGTTTTGGAAAAACCGGGCCATATAAAGATCGTGTTGCGTTCGATTTGATCGCACAGGCCAGCGGTGGAATCATGTTCGCCCAAAAAACGCCGCACATGACGCCGGGAGTGTTTTTCGGTGATTTCGTCGGGGGAGCTTACGCCGCAATCGGAATATTGGAAGCGATACTTGTTCGGCAAAAAACAGGTCGCGGACAACTTGTGGATATTTCCATGCAGGACGTGATGTATTTCCATAACTTCAGAGCGCTTGACTCCAAAAGTGCCGAGGCTATCAGAGATTATATCGAGGAAACTATCGGTGAACCAATGGACGACGTCATTACCAGCGAAGAACGCCCCTTCCCCTGCTGGTATTCGTATCCGGTCAAGGACGGTTTTGTCGCGATAGTTATGCTTACGGATCGGCAATGGGACGACGCGATGACTAAGATTATGAACAAACCGGACATCACGACCAAGAATCCGAAATTTGCCAATGTTGTTGAGCGAATCAAATCGAGAGACGAGTATCTGCCACTGTTCAAAGAATGGTTTTCTCAGCGCACCGCTGCCGAAGTCGAAAAGGCAATGGTCGAGTGCAAAATTCCGTGCTCAATAGTAAAAAATCTCGAAGAGGTCAACAGTGATCCGCAATTGGCGTCGCGGGATATGCATCTTGAAGTCGAACATCCGCGATACGGCGCTATACCGACTCCCGGAATTCCGATTAAACTCAGCGAAACGCCCGGGAAAATCAATTCGGCTTCGCCAGACCTCGGCCAGCATAACACGGAAGTTTACAAGGAATTACTTGGTATGTCGGAAGCGGATATCGAGGAGTTGAAAAAAGAGAACATTATTTAATTTAACTTGCAATTCCCTGTAGCTTGCTACAGGGTCACCTTATAGAGGGAAGAGTTTGAGAAACAGCAGGTTGCTCAAATGATAATTGTCTTCCTCTTTATAGATACCCCGCAGCTTGCTGCGGGGAGGTTCATTACCGTTTTTGAAATAATGAATCAGTAAACTTGTTTGAAAAGCGTTATCACATCGCCCAGATTATTAACAGGCCGTGCGTTGAAAATCTGCACAGGATCGCTTATGGCATGAAACGCCGCTTCATGACGCGGTTTTTCCTTGATGCCTATATCGCGTAGCGTCATTGGATGCCCGACTTTCTTCATCAACGCCTCTATTGCATCTACCGCCGAAAGCGCAGCATCGCGCTCTTGCATTCCCTTGGTATTCACTTGCAGCGCCTCCGCCACTTGCACAAGGGCTTTCGTTGCATGATCTGCATTATAGCGCATGACTTTGGGCAGTACAATTCCGCATGCTATTCCGTGCGGCACATGATAGAGCGTACCCAACGTATGAGCCATGGCATGTCCCAACCCCAATCCAGCAATTGTAAATGCCCAACCGCCGAGCGTTGACGCTATTTGTAAGTTAAGCCTTGCTTTTTCGTTTTTGCCGTCATAAATCGCGAGCGGCAGGTTTTCACTTATGAGCCTTATAGCTTGTAGCGCCTGGGCATCGCAAATCCTGTTGGACATGTTGCTCATCATCGCCTCGATGGCGTGGGTCATGGCATCCATGGCGGTGGAAGCCGTCATGGATGCAGGCAGGGTCATGGTAAAGCGCGGGTCGAGTATCGCCACATCGGGCATGATGAACCTGTCCCAGATGGAAAGTTTTCTTCCCGCCTTCCGGCTGGTGAGAACGGCGTAGCTTGTAACCTCGGAGCCTGTGCCCGATGTCGTGGGAATGACAATATGGGGCGTCTGAGGCTCGGTCAGCATCATCGTTCTTAAGTGATCGTTGGCTCGGCTGCCATTTTTGAGCACAACGCAGACGCCCTTGCCCGTGTCGATTACACTGCCGCCGCCGACGCTAACAATGCAGTCGGCATTTACTTTTCTGGCGTAATCGGTTGCCTCGTCCACCGCTTCCAGATCGGGATCGGCGGGAACTTTATCGTAGATACCCGCGCAGAAATCCGAAAGTGCGTTTGCGGCTAGTTCGGCCAGTCCCGCCTTGCTTACGCCCGAATCGGTGAGGATCAAAGCCCTGTGGCAGCCGAGATTCACCATTGTCCTGCTTATCGAATAGAGCGTTCCTTTCCCGGCAATGACGTTCGTCGGGCAATCGTAACTGAATCCGTCGGAGGTTTTGCGGTCGGACAAAACCTGCCAGGTCATGTTGGTTTTTTCATCGGCTATGGAGTTTATGTGTATGCGCTTGACCTGTGTATAGCTGTGCAAGCATTCCATGCCTTCGTCGCGTCCAAGGCCTGACTGCCTGTAGCCGCCGAAAGGACAGAAGTCAGAAAAGATGTGATAGTTGTTTATCCACATTGTGCCGGTACGCACGCCGCGTGCAATTCTTTCCGCCCTCGCGATGTTGGTGGAAAACACACCTCCGGCAAGGCCGTAGATGGAATCGTTCGCGATCGCCACGGCTTCCTCGTCGTTGTCGTACTTGATTACGCAGACAACGGGTCCGAAGATTTCCTCTTGCGCAATGCGCATATTATTTTTCACATTCGCGAAAACCGTCGGCCTGTAATAGAATCCGTCTGGTCTCTCCGAGACATCGGCACGCGTACCTCCAGTAATCAGTTCCGCGCCCTCCTCTTTGCCGATTTTGACATATCCTTCCACGGTCTTTAACTGTTCAAGGCTAACCAGAGGCCCCAAATGTGATGTCGGATCAAGCTGGTAGCCGATGCGTAGCGACTCTACTTTTTTCTTCATTCTTTCCAGGAATTCATCGTAGATCTTTGAATGCACAAGAACACGGGTGCCCGAAGCGCAGACCTGGCCCTGATGAAAGAAGGTGCCGAAACATGCGCCTTCCACCGCCAGATCCATATCCGCGTCATCAAGAATGACGTTAGCCGATTTGCCACCCAGTTCAAGTGTCACTTTCTTGATGCTGTCCGCTGCCATTTTCATAATTTCGCGTCCAACTTCCGTGGAGCCGGTCAGGGAAATTTTATCCACGTCGGGATGCGTGCATAAAACCTTGCCAAGTTCGCCGCCGGAGCCCGTAATGACATTCAATACACCGTCTGGAATACCCGCGGCTTTGGCCGCCTCGGCAATGATCAGTGCGGAAAGGGGCGTCACTGAAGCAGGTTTTAAAACCATGGTATTACCCATTATCAGGGCTGGAGCGATTTTCCACATCGCGATGTACATGGGGAAGTTCCACGGAACAATGCCTACGCAGACGCCGAGCGGTTCGCGCCTGATGTATTCGCGGGCCGGAGCGATGATGTTGCCGGAAGCCTTGATTTCTTCATCCCAGGGAAACTGATGGGTGGCGGCCATGCTCAGGTTTCTCAGGAACTGACTGCTCAAAAAAGGCCAGCATCTGGCGAGATTTATTACCTGTCCGGAATCGATACTTTCGGTGGCAGCAAGGCGAATGCCTTGTAGGGAAATCTGATCGGCAAAGTCCTGTATTATGGCCATGCGGTCTTTGGGAGCAAGTCCGCTCCAGGTACCACTGTCAAAAGCCCTGCGTGCCGCTACAATTGCTGCTTCGGCATCCGAAGGACCGGCTTTCGCGACACTTGCTATTGTTACGCCAGATCCGGGATCGATGGTAGTAAATGTTTTGCCGTCTTTTGCGTTTACAAACTTCCCGTCAATAAACAATTTATAACTATCCATGTCAACCCCCTATCATACCGGAATTTGTGTTTTGCAGTGAAAATTATATGGAAACATGTAACTTATTTATTATAGAAAATCGCATTACTCGTGTCAAGAAAATCCGGAACCAAAAATGTGACAAAGATAGGAGGAAAGGGAAGACCGTTGTTTTTTTATTTGACCTGCCGCCTGCGAGAAATGACAAATGACAGTGGTGGGGATGAGTAACCAACGAAAGAGATTGCGGATCATTTGTGAATTTATTATATTACAGTTAGAAGAGCAATAAGAGAAATGGCGACAAGCTGTTGTTTCAAGACCTGATTCTATTCAGAAATAATGCCCTGCTTCAGATACCATTCGCGTGTGAGCTTCATCCCTTCGCGTAAGGTGACTGCCGGCGCATAGCCTAGTTCACGCTTAGCCTTTACCGATGAAAATACCAGATCGCCGCGGAACAGGTCAATGCGATAACGGGTCAGCATTGGCACCCCTTTCAGCGGCAGTACACGCCATACCGTTTCCATTACAACTGCCGCCGTAAACGCCAGCGCAAACGGAATACTGCCCTGAGGCGCCGGTTTGCCGAAAACATCGGCGATAGTGTCAAGGAGTTCACGCCATGTTATGATTTCGTCCGCGAGTATATATGCTTCGCCGCTTGCGCCTTCACGCTGTGCCGCCAAGATCATGCCGTTTGCCAGATTGCCGACATAAGACACGCACATGCGCGTTTTGCCGCCTCCAACATGACGATAGATGCCGCGCGTGATCGCATCGAGTATGCCGGGCATGCTGAGGCGGTCACCGGGACCATAGGGCATAATGCCCGGACGGATTACTGTTATCATGATGCGCTCGCGTTGGTTTTGCAGAAAGTCTTCGGTGAGATTTTTGGTTATCGTGTAGCCGTTTATTTTCCAGCCGCGTGGCGTGTTTTCATCGCCGTTGCTGTATCCCGTGTAAGGATGCACCGCCAGCGAACTCATGTGCACGAAATGTACCGCGCCCGCCGCCACTGCCGCGTCCAGCACATTTTGCGTGCCCTGAAAATTGACGTGCATGAACAGCTCCAGCGGACTCCAGTCCAGAGGGATGGCCGCGAGATGAAAGACATGACTGACACCGGTAAAACCGGCGGCATCCAGCGGTTTCGTGATATCAGCCTCAACAACTTCCACACCGAGCGCGGCGATCTCTTTCGCATCCGTGCCCGGCAGAATAAGGCCGCGTGTCGCTATTCCGTGCCGGAGCAGGGCTGCGCAAAGATTAGACCCGATAAAACCGTTAGCTCCCGTAACAAGCGCGCGCGTTATTATGCTCATTGGTGCATCCAACAGAAGAGAGTGTTAATCGTGCCGACATAGAAATGGAACAGCAAAGGCCACAGCAGCGAACGTGAACGGTAGGCGAGAATTCCCATAAAGATACCGCCGGGAATTGCACTGATCAGTTCCATATGCGGTTTGCCGATGTGGATGATGGTGGAAAGCGCGACCTGCACCATCAGCGCAAGAAACGGTGTATAGCCGATGCCGCACATGCCGAAACCGATAAAGCCGCGGAAAAAAGCCTCCCATCCGATGTAGTACAGCAGATAGCTGAACATGAAGAGTAGGTATATGGACGCGCTGTCGAAGGCCATCATGGCCAGCGGATATTCGCGAATGAATTCCGGGTCACTGCTTGATATCCAGGTCGGGATTGTCACCACCGCGCAGCCGATCAGCGCCCATGTAATACCCCAGCGCCAGTCGCCGGGTTTAAATAGAGAAAGCCCCTTCTCAAAAATGCCAAGTGGACGCATCAGCAGTAACGGCAGGGTGAATATTAGCAGCGTGGCGCCGTGATGCCAGAGAATGCTCTGCCATGCGGCCAGCCGCGGGCCGGTGCCGGCTGCCACAAATTTTGCCATAAAGAAGTTGCGGCTGCCGGGAAAAATAAGCCCAACCATCGCCGCCAGCACTATGACCCAGAACAAGTATTCGGCGCGTTTTACCGGTGCAAATATCTCTCGAATATTAACTGCCGTTGTCCCACCATCACTACGCTTTTCCATGATGCCTCCCGGTTATGTCTTGTAGAATTAAGTTCAGAGCGCTCTCTCGCGTCAGGAGAGCTCCAGCGCTTTTTTGTACGCCGTACGCGCGATGAATCCGAGCGCTTTCCGGGGCATAAAACGCGAGAAGAATAATTGCACCCGGTTCAGAAAGCCGGGCACATACAGATAGCGGCGTTTCTGCATGGCATCCAGAGCCTCTGCCGCACAGGATGTTGCATCCTGGAGGAAGGCCGTGTTTTCGAAATAGCGCAACCTGCTGTTGTGCGTCATCTCCGTGTTGATGCCGCCCGGAGCGAAAACAGTCAGTGACACATTATCCTGATGCAGCTCTTGGTAAAAGCTCTGCGCAAAATTGGAGATAAAGGCCTTACTGCCGGCATATGCTGCCTGGTATGGCACGGGCAAGAAGCTGGCCATGCTGCTGATGAGCATGATGCCGCCGCCATTGTTTTTCTTTATCAAATAAAGAGTAAAGAGACTGACCAGCCGAATGACACTGGTTACATTAGTGGCCAGCAGTTTTTCAAAGGCGCTCCATTCCAGATCAAGATGACTGCCGAAGTGGGTCACACCGGCATTTAATATGACGCCATACACATCACCCGCCGCCACCGATTCCCGGTAAACGCGTTCGACATCTTCCGGGTGCGACAAATCGGCAACTATGATGCGGCACTGTACGCCGGTTTCCTTTTCCAGCTCGGTCTTGAGTTTCTGCATGGGCGCGGCGCGGCGCGCCACAAGAACAAGGTTGGCCTTGTGCTCCCTGGCCAGTTGCGTTGCCAGTTCCTTGCCCAGACCGGATGATGCTCCTGTCACCAGCACCCAACGGGATGCGAAATTCATTTTACGGTTTGATTTCTGCATGGCTGAACTATATGGATTTTAGTTTAGTTGTCAAGTAAATATTAAGCCACAAAATGTATTGTCCGGCATTAAGGAGATTACGGAAAAAGTTCAGCCACTTTTTGATGATTAACGATGGAAAGATTGTATAATTATCAAGACTAAAGATTTGAGGATAACAGGAAGTCTTCCATGAAAAGGAGAGACAAGAAATCAGTAATTTCGCTATGACACCTTATAATCATTAATCAACAAATATTTATTACAAAAAATGTTGTATGGACTATGCTGGTGTCTACCTTGTGTTCTTAGAATTCAGATTAGAATTGAAGTGAGGATTACTATGCGAAACATGGTATAAGATATTCCTCGTGAGTCAAACAACGTCGGAATGTAAAGATTTAAGATTTTGACCACATTTTTATTTCTTTTCGTACTTTTTATTAATCGGCATAAACCACTACCTCTGGTAGCGGTACAATAAAAAGGTTAAACCGTTTAAGTTGTTATAATGTACCTCCCTCCTGAAAGGTACCAATTTGGAAGGAGGTACAAATGCAAAGTAGATACAAGAAGCTATCACACACGCTATACGAATGCAAATACCACATAGTGGTGTGTCCAAAGTATAGACATCGTATATTCAAGGATGAGATAGCAGGATATGCGAAGCAACAGTTGTATAGTTTATGTCGGCAGAAGGATCTGTTGGAGGATCTGGAGTTGAATGTTTTGGTGGATCACATACACATGGTGGTTTCCATTCCGCCGAAGTATTCGGTATCGGCGATCATGGGCTATATAAAAGGGAAGTTGTCCATAAGACTGTTTCAAAAATATGAGCGATTGGGGAAGCGGTATTGGGGACAGCATTTATGGTCTCGTGGTTACTGCGTAAGCACTGTGGGTTTGGATGAGGACAAGATTAGAAAGTATGTGAAATGGCAGGAGAAGAAAGAAAAGGAAGTTGAACAGGTTCAGAAAAGTTTGTTCGATTAAATAAGTAGAAACCCATGGTACCTTTCAGGTACTAAATACAAGCCACCGCCTCTGGCGGTGGTCATTGACTTTAAGTCAGCATCAAAAATAAAGTTCTTTTCGTGTCAGGAATAAACGGAGGCAGGATTTTCAAGCCCCGTAGCATATCAGTTTATGTCATGTAAAAAATATTACTTGATTATAGACGACTGGTCTATTATGATGTCCGTCAAGTTGAAAGCGAAGGAGAACAATCATGGATATTTATGAACGATTAAGAGAAATTCTGGATTCACATCCGACAACGGCGCCGAAAACAAAGTCGATTGATGAGATACTGCGCATACTTTTCACGCCGGAGGAAGCGGCTCTTGCCGTCAATATGAGTTATAAAACCAAAAGCGTATCCCGCATAGCGAAAGCGGCGGGACTCTCGGAAAGCAAAACGACGCAAAATCTGGAATCAATGGCGGACAAAGGTATTATTCAATGCCGAAAGAAAGAGGGAGAGAAATTCTATGGTTTACTTCCGCTGATTCCCGGCGTGTTTGAGTTTCCTTTCATGAAGGGCGGTGGAACACCCATGCACCAACGCTTAGGCAAGCTCTGGGAAGAGTATCATCATGAAGCGCTCGGT
>Ga0182011_10003337_pt1 | contig 13188 bp, 11 predicted proteins | sample 711E1DmetaG_FD_120481 | JGI IMG/M metagenome (GOLD analysis project Ga0182011, IMG submission 120481) | Permafrost microbial communities from Stordalen Mire, Sweden - 711E1D metaG | ecosystem: Environmental > Terrestrial > Soil > Wetlands > Permafrost | place: Sweden: Stordalen | collected... | reverse complement strand
TTGGATATTTCGGTCTTCCAGAGCCACCGATTCGGAGTATGTTGAGCCACCCTGTCGGTCAAATAGAGCCACACTATCGGTGGTTGAGCCACCAGAGAAGAGATTTCCCTGATGGCTCAATTTGTTAACTACGTTGTCAGACTTTAATCCCTTTCTTCTTACGCATAGAATCTTTCCCTTCAATAAAAATGGTATAGGAATCATGGACTATTCTATCCAAGATGGCGTCAGCTATGGTCTCCTATCCAATCTTGCTATGCCATCCCTGAGGAGCGAATTGTGAAATGAAAATAGTGGAAGCGCGTTTATGCCTAGCTTCAACTATTTCCAGCAAATCCCTGGCTTCCAGGGAGGATAACGGGATCAGCAGCCATTCGTCAAGTACAAGCAGGCTAATTTTTTTGTAAGTACCTTCGCCGCGAGCTAATGCCAAGTCATTCAGCAACTCTGGCAGACGAATGTATTTCGCCGCGAAGAAGTTGCGGCAAGCCGCCACGCCAAAGGCACAACCCAGATAGGATTTTCCGGCACCAGCCGCTCCCAGGATAATGATATTATGCTTTTCCTGAATGTAGTTGCAGGTAGCCAGACTGCTGATTTGAGTTTTATCTAATTTGCGGTCTGCCGCGTATTCAACGTTTTCAATACAAGCGCTGTTTTCCGATAAATCAGCATTCCGGATCAATCTTGCCAGACGATTATTTTTACGCTTAGCCCATTCGCTATCCACGATCAACCCGAACCTTTCTTCAAAAGACAGTCCGGCTAAAGCCTGATCTTGGATTTGATTACGGAAGGCTTCAGCCATCGAACGGAGTTTCATCTCATAAAGTTTATTCATTGTCATTTGATCTAACATTTATCTTGCCCCTTGTAGTAATCTGCACCTCTGGTAAAGCCGTATTTATCGGATTGCTCATTGGTGTGGATATCATTTTCCACCTCCCCAAGCTTATCTTGCCCCGATTTGAGTATGGTACTGATATTCTTGTAGCTGGGATTAGGTGTATAGCTTAGGGCCCTGGTACAGGCCATCTCCAGCCGGGTCACCGAGTGGCGGTCTGCCAGTTTTAGCAGGCCCATACAACTCCGATACCCTTGTTGCTCAATCTTGTGTGAGGCCAGAATAGCTTTGACAGCAATAACAGTGTGTGGCCCCACATTTTCGGCCCATGAGATAAAACGCCCGCCGTTCCATTGCAGATATTGTTGGTGGTCATCCGGCATATGCTCTACAACGGTGCTATACTGACCCTCTCGGCCAAATAATCTACGATGTGAGCAAATACGGTGATTGTGAAAGAATACCTCTACAACCTGCCGTGTGATACGGACATCCACTTGATGCTTGATATATTCATAAGGAACACTGTAATGCATTTTCTCTATCGTTACGTGATAATTGAACTGTACGGTGGCAATTTTCCAGAGCGCCAATTCGTAGGGAGAGACCGGCAAAGGCTGCAGCGCAGCTCTTTCTTCTTCAAGGAAAGAGCTCAGTCTGGTGCCGGTTTTCTTTTGAAAAGGATTGCGGTTAAAGATGGTCAGCTTGTCCAGGATGGCCCCATTCAATTCAGATAGAGAAAAGAATTTCTGATTGCGTAGTGCGGCCAGTATCCAGGTCGAAATCACCCCGACGGCGCCTTCTGCATTAGGTTTATCTTTCGGTTTTTTGACCCGGGCCGGGATGACGGCTGTCCCATAGTGCTCGGCCAACTCATGATAAGTTTGATTGATAACGGGAGAATACCAGGATGCCTGATCAACTCCAGTTTTTAGATTATCAGACGTGACAATGCGGGTAACCCCACCGAAAAACTGGAAGGCATTAACGTGGGCCGTGATCCAACATTCCTGATCTTGCCCGAGAAAACCTTCTACGTAGGCATATTGGCTGTAGGATAAGACTGCTACGAAGATATAGGCAGGAATGATTTCGCCGCTATCCCGGTCAATAATAGTGGCGGTTTGACCCGCCCAATCCACTTCGGTCTGTTCCCCCGGCTTACGGCTGATATGCATGGTGGCTTTAGTAGTGACTACGAATTTGCGGTAATAGTGACAGTATTGAGTGTATTTTAGAGGAATCTCATTGTTAATCCGGCATTGCTCGCAGTATTCGTTCCATAACAGGCTGAGCGTCACACCGCTTTTGTTCATTTCCCGATGAATATACTCGCAATCTGGGATCTTGCGTAAGCCGGGCTGAATTTGGTTGGGGAATAGAATGTTATCCAGATCACCATCCGTCAGATCATGGACCATATTCCATTCTATTTTCCTTTGCTGCGCCTGAGTTATGACTCTGGCCACAGTGTTTCGCGAGCACTCACAACTTTTAGCAATGCTTCGCTGACTGATTCCCTGGGCATACAGCCGTAGGATTTCTCGGTAACCGGTCATTTAATTGACCTCCCTGTAATAATTTGTGCGGCCCTAACAGCAGCACATTTCTCCAGTTTAACTGGATTATTACAGGGTGGCTCAACCACCGATAGGGTGGCTCAGTTTGACCGACAGGGTGGCTCTCACTCACCGGTTTAGTGGCTCAGTTTGGACTAACTTATTCATTATTCGAGCTTGCCTTTTACAGCCCTCTTAATTCTTCGGGGCGGAGCAGTTCAGGGTCTCCCTGCTCGATAATATGCTCCAGTGCGGCGATCATCTTTTCTTTATCTTCGGGCAGATACCCACGGATGGAGAAGTAATTAGAAGCATGCATCGAGCTGAAGAAACAATGCGTGAAATTGGAGTTCTTTACGATAGTAAGTAATTCGTTTAAAGACTCGAACGGCGTGATCATTTTAAACTTACCGGCTTTCCAATCCTTATACATCGGCGTCCCCGGCACCATGGTCATCGTCAGCGCTCCGGCATAGTCGGGGTCCATCTCGCTGAGAGCTTTTGCCGTGGCCAGAGCATGTTTTTCACTGCCTTCTTTACCACCCAGACCTAAAATGACTGTTACCGATGTTTGAATACCTGCCTGTTTGACCTTCTTGACAGCTTCAATCGTCTGCTGGGCAGTGACATTTTTACAAACATTTTTCAACACCTTGTCATCGCCGCTCTCCAGACCGATGTAGAGAATACCCAGCTTCCGGTCGCGCAATTCTTTCAGTTCCGCAACACTGCGGCGTAATATGTCCTGCGCTGTAGCATAAGCCCCAATGCGCTGAATAAACGGTAATTTCCGGTTCAAATAATCCAATGCCTCTTTCAATTTGGGGAAAGGATAGACCAGGGCATCACAGTCAAGTAGAAATAATCCCTTGCCATCCCACTCCCGGGCAACCGCATAGACAACCCAGGGTATATCCGGAACAGTGATGTTGCTTTTCAAGAACAACGCCAGGGCATCGATTTCTTTTTTTACGTCGTCCAGGTCGCGCATCTGCAGCTTTTCTCCCCACCGGTTGCAGAAGGTACAGGTGTTATTGGAACAGCCGCTGGTTAATGGAAGATAGTAACTTTTCCACTCACTGGGCGGTCGGACGATATCAGGCCTTTCAAATTTTGTGCTTGTCATCAGGTTTTCCTCGGTTTACATTCTACTATATCAGGGATTCATTCGACTGCATACCAGTTACAAAACGCTTCACTTATTCAGTATGATACCTCAGACATGGTGAGGAAATAGTTAAACTAAGTCATCTGGATTCCGTGTCATAGCACGGAATGACAAAAATCACCGAGTGGTTGGACGATATCAGGACTTTCAACTTTCATAATTATTATTCCTCCTTAGAGGCTGTGGAAATCCAATCCCTGTTTAATCTCCCTCCTTATTAAGGACAAGGTCCCGTATTCGCCAGAATTTTACGGGAGGGACTGAAGGGAGATTGTAACGCAACAATCCCTCACACTCCCTCATCTGCTAACACCTTGGCAAAAATAGGATTGGATGTCATTATGCGTGATGGCGTTAGCCGGTACCTTGCCCTATCATTTTCTATTGATCCTGCCTGAACCATCTCATCAAGCCGACTGATAATGCTCTTCACATTGTTTTTCCCAAATTTACCAGCCAGTTCATCCGTATTTAATCCCTCCTCCAGCAAGCGCAGGCGCAACATTGCTTCCTCGGCGGCTTTTTCTTTTTTACTCAGTTCCTCGATATATTCAATTGGCCCGGTGGGATCTGCGAGGTAGGCATCCAGATTAGCATAGTTTTTAAATCGTTTACCGTCAAGGTGTGATGCCGCCGCCGGTCCCAGACCAAGATAATCGCCGCCGCGCCAGTAATTGAGATTGTGCCGGCATTCATAACCGTTCATCGCGAAATTAGATATTTCGTAATGCGCATATCCGCATGTTTTTAAATATTTGCTTGTTTCCTCGAATAATTTAGCTTGTATATCATCGGATGGCAGGTCGGCTGGGGGATTTTTAGCCAGAGGCGTACCTTCTTCCAATGACAAGCAGTAAACCGAAAGATGCTGAATTCCCAGTGCCACCAGCGTCTCCAGTGATTTACGGAGGCTCGCCCAAGTTTGCCCCGGCAGCCCGATGATTAAGTCGGCGGAAATAGCCTTAAACCCGAGTTTTTGGGCTAGTTTTATTGCGGATACCGCCTGCGCTGCCGTGTGTATTCTGCCAACACTCTTGAGTTCATCATCGGAAAGAGACTGTACGCCGAAAGATAAACGGTTGAAGCCGAGGTTTTTTACCATTTGCAAGAATTCGCTTGTCGCGGATTCGGGATTTAGTTCAATGGTGGATTCAGTCAATTTAAGGAGGTCATTGCGAGGAGCGGAGCGACGCGGCAATCCCAGGGTGGGGGCTCCTCCCCTCCCGGAGATTGTTTCGCTTGGCTCGCAATGACGAGTGGGGGAATTTGGGGTGTGGATTCCTGTACATTTAGTACCTAAAATACCTGCGGCCTGCGCAGGAATGACAAATAAATAGTTGAGGCCATTAATAAGTGTTTGTAACTTTTGTGCTCCGAGTAAACTCGGGGTGCCGCCGCCGATATAGAGGGTTTGGAAGTAGGATTTTTCAGGTGGTTGCAAATCCCCCTCAGTCCCACTTTGCGAAAGCCGGAAAATATTGGCTTCGTGCAGAACAGCCTGAACGTAGGCTTCCATCGTGTCTAATCTTGAAGGTAAAGAGTAGAAATCACAATAGCTGCATTTTTTAACACAGAATGGAATGTGGACGTATAGTCCTCTCATCTCACTCCTCCATTTTAAGGAGCAGGAGAAACGCTTCCTGAGGCACTTCCACCGACCCCACCATCTTCATCTTTTTCTTGCCTTCAGCCTGTTTTTCCAGCAGTTTGCGCTTACGGGTAATATCGCCGCCGTAACATTTTGCCAGAACATCTTTTCTGAGGGCGACAATATCTTCACGGGCAATTATTTTACCACCGATGGCTGCCTGTAGAGGAATTTCAAAATTCTGGCGGGGAATCAGTTTTCGCAGTTTATGAATCAATGCTCTGGATTTCGTCTGGGCGCTTTCGCGGATAGAGATGAAGGAGAGAGCATCGACCTGATTTTCTTTCACCAGAATGTCTATTTTCACAAGATCCCCGGGGCGATAACCGAGAAAATCGTAGTCCATACTGGCGTAGCCGCGGCTGACGCTCTTGAGTTTGTCATAATAGCCGGTAATCATTTCCGCCAACGGGAAGTCATAAGTAAGTAAGGCACGCCTTTTATCCGGATGGTCCATGGCTACGAGCTTGGCCCTTTTTTCATCCGACAATGCCATAATCGGTCCCACAAATTCACTAGGGACAATAACCCGCAACGTGATGACAGGTTCTTCGATATGGTCGATGCGGGTAGGGTCGGGGAATTTAGAAGGATTATCGATCATCTGGAATTCGCCGTCGGTGGTAACCACTTTATAAATGACCGAAGGCATGGTGGCAATTAATTCCTGCCCATACTCACGCTTCAGCCTTTCGAGCGTGATCTCCATGTGCAACATACCCATAAAGCCCAGACGGTACCCCCAACCGAGCGCCGCCGAGCTTTCTTTTTCATAAATGATAGAGGAGTCGTTGAGCTGGAATTTTTCCAGCGCCGCGGTCAGCTTAATATAGTCATTAGTGTTAATAGGATAAATACCGCAGAAAACCATCGGTTGAGTGTGCCTGAAACCGGGGATCCCTTCAGTTTCGGGATGGTCGGGGGAAATAATGGTATCACCCACATGAATGCTACCCACTTTTTTAATGATAGCGCCCACATAGCCTACTTCACCCGCGGATATTTTTTCACTGGGGCTAAGCTGAGGTGTAAAATAGCCGACCTCATCCACTTCATGAATTTGGCCGGTGGACTTAATCATTATTTTGTCGCCGTGCTTGAGACTGCCGGAAAAGATACGGATGTGCGGGATAACGCCGCGGTAAGTATCATAATAAGAATCGAAAATAAGACATTTCAGCGGCTCTTCGCTGCTGCCTTTCGGCGGGGGCACCAGTGTCACGATTGCCTCCAGTAAATCATTAACTCCGGTGCCGTCTTTAGAGGAGACCAGCAGGGCTGATTTTCCGGGCAAGCCCAATGTATCTTCCAATTGCTGACGGCATTCATCAATCATCGCATTTGGTAAGTCAATCTTGTTGATAACGGGAATGATTTCCAGGCCGGCATCGATGGCGAGATAAGCGTTGGCAATGGTCTGAGCTTCCACGCCTTGTGAAGCATCGACTAATAAGACAGCGCCCTCACAAGCCTTGAGGCTGCGTGAGACCTCATAGTTGAAATCTACGTGCCCGGGCGTGTCAATCAGATTCAGGATATAGTCCTTACCATCCTGAGATTTAAACGGCATACGCACGGACTTAGCTTTAATGGTGATGCCACGCTCACGCTCCAAATCCATACTATCCAGCACCTGGGCATTTTCCGTAGTATGAATCATGCCGGTCATTTCCAGCATGCGGTCAGCAAGGGTAGATTTGCCGTGGTCGATATGCGCGACAATACAAAAATTTCTGATGTTTTCCATTCTATCTGAATGTTATCACGATAGAGGTAAGACGGACAAGGAAAGGATGTTAGCCGCTACGTAAAGAAAATAGACATGGAAATTCTTGTTATCCGATGCTACCTCAGGATACTAACATCGAACCATGGTTGGTTCGCCCCGGAAATCCCGACCGTCTGATTTTAGAACGGACCCGCGCTAAAAGTAGATGGATATTGAAGGGCTTATTAATGTAATCGTCTGCGCCTTTTTCAAGAGCATCGCGCAGGCTATTCATATCATCTCTCCCGCTTAAAATGATAATGGGCACACTACTGCCGAGTTTCCGGATTCGGTCAATCACCTCAAACCCATCTATTCCCGGCATCATAATATCCAGAATGATCAGGTCAGGAGTATATTCTTCAAAGAGCGTTAGAGCTGACAGGCCATCGGAAGCAGTGATAATCTTGTATCCTTCCAGCGATAGGTTGACACTAATCATTTTCAGGATGTTCGGTTCATCATCGACTGCCAGAATCAAAGGGCGTTGCATCATTAATTTGCCTCCCGGCTATCCGCAATTACTAACATTCTCACGACAGATTCTTGTTCTTCTCCCCCAGTGTGAGAAGGAGAATAACAATCGCACTGATTGGGCCTTTGCCTTCTAGTTACTACTAAATAAACTGTGAGGGAACCAGGGATCAGTCGCAACCGGCACAATAAATATTAAATCATCGTCCCCGTCATCAGAAGGGTAAATGCAGAATCCGGCTCTTTGTAAAACGTTAATCACTTTTAAGGCAGATTCCACCTGGGGTGTCTTCGAGGGCTTACTATTGCAATTTTCGGGTTTGTTGAAGTCTTGCCAGTTTATCGACATATTCTTTTCCTCTGTTAACATTCTAGGATAGATATACCAACAAGGAAATAAATATTACGTAATATTTCTAAATATTTTCTAAATATTTGAAGGAATAATTTAAGCGGGAAGACTTAAAAAATGTAAAATAGCATCGAAGTTACATTTTAGCCCGGGCAGATAAATGGTGGTGAAAATTCCTGACACTAATTATTCCAAATCAAGGTAAGTGCGTAGTTAAAATTAGTCACCTGGATTCCAGCACATTCCCTGAGTCAAGCACTTCCGTACATTTTAACTGAGGTTATACATCAACCTTCGGTTGAGTACTTCCGGCTGCGGCCTACAGAAAGTATTTCGCCCTTAAGGGGCACTCAAGCATGCGGCCTCCCGCCGGAGTTTATCCTATGCGCAGGCATGGGACAGGAATGACAAACAGGTAGACGGTATGGCGTGAGATGGAAAGAAGTGGAGGACAGATGGAGATCAAGCCGGTAAGGAGACCGGAATAATGCCTATTTCCTGATTCTTTTTATCTCAAAAACCACCGGGTTGGCGGCGTCGGGGCAACAAGCCGTCGTGACATCTTTATCAGGTTCCCAGGGCAATGAACCACCGTACATCAGCATCCTGACATTAGGGAAAAGTGCGGTAAACGCAGTCAGACAAATTCCTTCGGGCGTCTTACCGGTTATTAGCCATTCGTCTCCCACCTTATGTCCCAGGCCACAATGACCTTTTTGAGAAATCACTTTTACTTTGATATCGTAACGGTCTGCCATCGTCAAACTCCTTCAATCATGATTCCGGTGATATTTTCTCTTATGCCGCACTATCTTTACAGGCGGAATAAATATTATTGAACAAGCTTTCTATTTTATCTAACGGCGTTGAAGCAAAAGCAATTCTCAGCAAATTTTTTTCGCTGTAGCAAATCACGCCGGTGCTATATTTTTTCAACAATAAATCCCAGACTTTGTCGATATCCTGATTTTTCAACCTGACGCACATAAAATATCCGGAATTAAACGGTAATGCCTCGAAATATTTCTCATATTCTTTATGCGCTTTTATAGTTTCTTTTACCTTAAGGTACCGCTCTTTCAATTTTCCCTTGTTTCTCTCCTTCTCCCGGGCATGGGTTCCAGACTGCATTGCACTGAGCAGGAGCGATTGAGACAGATGTGGAGCATTAGAGATGTTACCCCTGACCGCTCCGGCCGTTTTATCTTCCAACGCTTTGTACAAACCGGCATTGCCGTTCTTGATACCATAAGTCACAAATCCTACGCGGAAACCCCAGGCATACTCCTCTTTGGTAATGCCATCCATTTTAATGGCCAACAGGTTCTCGTGCGCATGAGCCAGTTGGGAAAAGAGGGATTCGGTAAAAATCCAGTCTTCAAAATCCAGCCCAAAGTAAGAATCATCGAGGATAACCGCCAGTTTATTACCGGCTTGTGCCGCCTCCGTCAAAACTTTTATTATTTCCCTTGCCATCTCGATTGTCGGGGTATAACCGGAGGGATTATTGGGGAAATTCAAGAGCACAATTTTCTTCCCAACCGGTTTTTGGTTAACTGTTTTACGGAACGAATCGATATCGAATAAACTGTTTTTAAAGAAGTTAAAGAATTTAAGCTTTGCTCCGTATCCATTGGTAAATACCAGGTCATAATTTTCCCAATAAAGGTCGGCGACAATGATTTTATCGGCTTCGGAAGCAAAAAGGTAACCCACCATACTCAACCCGTGGGTAACACCGCAAGTAACCACCGGCAGACTGAATTCCTTAGTACCGAGCGACGGATTTTTCTGCATCATCAATTCTTTCCACTTTTCTCTCAGTGGTTTGATACCTTCACTTGGCGCATAGGGAAAGGCATCTTTACTATCGATTTCGAGGTGACTTGCAACACTAGGCAGAATCATAGGTTTGCCATTGTCTTCATAGGCAGTGCCGATGGTGGCGTTGATCTCCTTGTCTTTGGCCGCCATTCCCTGGGCAAGAATTCCCCTGCGGGGGAAATAAATCGCTTTGCCCTTTTTAGATAACAGTTCATAAACGGTCAGACTATTATTTTTAATAATATTATTAAGTTCTTCGGCCTGGGGATTCAGATTTGCCATCGAATATTTCCTCCGGGTTAAGTTATCTGTTATTAATTATACCTGTAGTGTATTCACTTATTAAAGTATTTTTTATAAAGGTTATAACGGCTGGAAAAGGTTGACACGATTCTGATGTAAGTGTAATACTGACTGAAGAATCAATGGATTCTAACGAGGCTTCCAGCTTTATGCCGACACAAAATAACTATCCCTTAGATAGAATATTTCGTCCTTCATCGATCGCCATCGTCGGCGCCTCGGCCAGCGCATCGGCAACCGGTTGGGTGGGCAGGTTATTAAAATTCGGGTATGAAGGCGATATTTTCCCGATCAACCCGAAAGTAAACAAAATCCACGGTCTAAAGGCGTACCCAAGCGTTTGTGATGTACCTTCTCCTGTTGAATATGCTATCCTGAACATTCCTGCCCGTTTTACGCCACAGGTCATGCGAGATTGCGCCGCGAAGGGTGTGAAATTTGTGCATTGTTACGCCGCCGGTTTTAGTGAGATCGGGACTGAAGCAGGTAAACGACTGGAAACCGAAATAGCAAATATTGCAAAAGAGGGCGGTATCCGGTTATTAGGTCCGAATTGTATGGGTATCTACTGCCCCGATTCCGGCATGACATTCGACGAAGATTTCCCCAAAGAAAAAGGCCATATTGCCTTTGTTTCTCAATCCGGAGCCGAAGCATCACGTTTAGTTTTCCTGTGTCAGGATATTAATCTGTATTTCAGTAAAGTAGTCAGTTACGGTAATGCCACTGACCTCGATGCTACCAATTTCCTGGAATACCTGGCGCAGGATGCAGACACCAATATTATTGCTCTTTACATCGAAGGGGTAAATAACGGTCCCCGGTTCCTTGCTGCCGTCAGAAAATGCATGGAGCAAAAACCTTTGGTCATCCTTAAGGCCGGTTTAACCGAAAACGGCGCCGCCGCTGCAATATCTCATACGGCTTCAATAACCGGGTCAAAAGCAGTCTGGGAGGCTTTTTTCAAACAAACAGGTGCGATTCCGGCACAGACAATGGATGAAGTTACGGATGTTATTCAAGGATTGGCGCATATTAAAAAACCACAGGGGCGTCGTGTAGCGATAATAGGGAGGGGCGGTGGCATCGGAGTTGTGGCGACCGATATTTGTGAACGCGCCGGTTTGGCAGTGCCACCGTTCAGTATTGAAACCAGACAGAGATTACTGCAGATTATTCCGGAGGCCGGAGCCGGTGTGAGAAATCCCGTAGAACCCAAGATCGGAATGGAAGGAGCAACAGAATTCTACCTTAAAGGCTTGCCCATCGTTGACATGGACACGGACACAGACATCATTCTGATTCAGATGGCAATCGATGTCTACGGAGGGCATACGGCTGAGCTTATGCAGAATGTTACTGATTCTGCCTATGCACTTTGTGCGACTGCTGATGCTATAAAAAAACCGATGGCAGCGGTACTCTTCACCGGCGGGCATACCGATACGATAGAAGCAGTGATCGCTGCAAGGAACATATTGACAAAAGCCGGGATTGCGGTTTATTCGAGCGTGGAAGCAGCCGCCAGGGCATTAAGTAAAATATACAATTATTATTGCTATTTGGATTATTATGCGTAGGATAGGTTCTGGAATAAAGTATTTACGACTTCAATCAGCCTTCTCGATGAACAAAACTTCATAAACTTCCCACGCGAATATACTAAAGCATTATTCATCAAGGGAAACCAGAGTTGCAAATGTTCGCTATTGCGATTATTTGCACGTAATATGACCTTGAGGATTATTTCAATAAACCCGGCAGCTCGTCTAATTTCACCGTACTCTGCTGAGATGTCGTCATATCCCGTAAGATTACCGTGCCGGTTTTCACTTCGTCGTCGCCGATAATGACTGCCCGCGAGATTTTTAAATTATTCGCCTGCCGCATTTGTGCTTTTAGACTCTTGGCCGAAGTGGCAGAAATGACGCCGATGCCGCTACGCCGAAGGGTGGCGGTCAGTTTCATCGCTTCACCGCGGGCGGATTCTCCGAGACAGGCAATAAAAACCCGTGGTGCAGGCACTGCCGGAATTGGGATATTCTGCCGTTTTAAGTTTAAAATTATTCTTTCCATACCGGTCGCGAACCCGATTCCGGGTGTCGGCTTCCCACCCAGCGTTTCAATCAAGCCGTCATAGCGACCGCCGCCGACGATTGTGCTCTGGGCTTTTTCTTCCTCAGGCTGAATCTCAAACACCGTCCGAGTATAATAGTCCAGGCCTCTTACCAGGCGCTGGTTAACCTCGAAAGGTATTTCCAGAACACCAAGGTAGTTTTTCAATTGCTGAAAATGGTCGGCGCAGGGCAGACAGAGATAGTCGATGCTCTTCGGTGCTTGGTTGACGACCTGCTGGCAGCCCGGTTGTTTACAGTCGAGCAGCCGTAAAACATTGCGTTCCAAACGGGTCCGGCAATCCGGGCAAAGCTCGTTGATATGACCGGTAAAATAGGTCCTCAAGACTTCCAGATATTTAGGACGGCACTCCGGACAGCCGATACTGTTGATAAAAAGCAGGGTATTGTTCAATCCGAGTGAATGTAAGAATTGCCAGGATATATCGATGACTTCGGCATCCAGAAAGGCATCCGCCTCCCCGATAGCTTCACAACCGAACTGATGATGTTCGCGGAATCTGCCGGCCTGCGGTCTTTCGTAGCGAAAAATAGGAGAAAAATAGTAGAGTTTCACCGGCTGGGGCAGATTCTGAAAACCGTGTTCCAGATAAGCGCGACAGACAGAGGCCGTGCCTTCGGGCTTGAGCGTGATACTGTTATTACCGCGGTCGTCGAAGGTATACATCTCCTTTTCGACGATGTCCGTGCCCTCGCCGACACTACGGGTGAAAAGACGGGTATCTTCAAAAACAGGCGACTCGATACGTTCGTAGCCGTAAAGCTGGCAAATGTAAGCGGCTTTCTGTTCGATGTAGCGCCAGTAAGCCTGTTCTTCGGGGAGAACATCGGTTGTGCCGCGCGGTGCGTTGTACAATAAGTTTACCTCTTAATTTTTAAGTATGCTTCTCTGGGTATTATATCACTTAAAATTATCGTTTCAAATATGGAAAGCGGTCAGCAGTCAGCTTTCAGTTCAGAGCAAAAAAGGTATTCGAAGTTCCACCCCACCCTAGTGTAATGTACCAGTAATAACTAGACAATGGCGTATTCATTACATTATAATAAGAGCATGTGGAAAAAAGCGGATGCCTTAGTTATAACGCAAGAACAACAAATAATCATGGATGCATG
>Ga0182011_10003336_pt1 | contig 13188 bp, 13 predicted proteins | sample 711E1DmetaG_FD_120481 | JGI IMG/M metagenome (GOLD analysis project Ga0182011, IMG submission 120481) | Permafrost microbial communities from Stordalen Mire, Sweden - 711E1D metaG | ecosystem: Environmental > Terrestrial > Soil > Wetlands > Permafrost | place: Sweden: Stordalen | collected... | reverse complement strand
ATGGAGCCAGCAATATCTGTTCGCGTGCCAAATATGGAGCCTATGGCTGCGTTCAAGCGCAGACCGTCATGTATCTCCGACCCTTGGGACGGAGTAGAGCCTTTGACACAGGCCCACGTTGCCCGGAGTTCTCTCCGGGAACCCCCGCCCTTTAGGGCTGGGGAGTGTCAGACTCATTGGGACCATCTGGCAGGCCCTTGAAGCTCTCTGGTGGCTTCGACCTCCATGTGACCGGACCAGTTTCCGGGCTTCCGAGAGAAATACGCGGGAGAAATACGCCTAAACCCGAATTTTCACTTGGTGATATACTTCGCCACCCCGCATATTCAACTGATCCCTGGAACAGGCTGGCCGTGAAAACCGGCGGGAGCCAGATGGATCCATGGGAATTGATCAAAGGAGTATTTCAAATGAAAAACCCTGCCAAGATCTTCATGCTGGCAAACCTAGTGATGGTGACTGCCCTGCTGCTGAGCGCCTGCGGAGCGGGCAAGCCTCAACCAACCCCCACCCTCAGCGTGGCTGCGGTCCAGACCGCGGCCGTGGGCACATTCGCTGCCGGGCTGACGCAGACCGCATTCGCCATGCCAACCGGCACGGCCACGAAAACACCGACTGCGACAGCCACACCCACTGCTCTCCCCACAGCGATCGCAGCTGTTCCAACCTCCTCCTGCTACGGCCTGACCGGGATCAGCGATGTGACCATCCCGGATAACACCCCCATGGTCCCCGGCCAGACCTTTACCAAGACCTGGCTGGTCAGGAACTCCGGCACCTGTCCCTGGACGGCGGGTTTCAAGTTCGCCTTTACCAGCGGGAACGCCATGGGCGGTACCACCCTGGTATTGGATAAGGCAGTCAGCCCTGGTGCCCAGACCAATCTTTCTATCGCCATGACAGCTCCAGCCTTGACCGGCAGCGTGCGGGGAAACTGGCGCATGTCCACCCTCACCGGGGTCTTTTTCGGAGATGAAGAATATATCATCATCACCCTGAGCGGCACCGCCACAGCAACCGCCACTCCCGCTGCACCCACCGCCACTCCCGCTGCACCCACCGCTACTCCCATCCCGTCGAACACGCCGACCCAGACGGCTACACCGTAATCATTCGTTCGCGGATATCCCTGCCCCGCGCCGGTGAAGGCGCGGGGCATTTTATTTGGCGGCGATGAATGAGGGGTTCCGAGGCTGAACCGGGCGAGGGGGTCACTTGCCTGGAGGTTTAGGCACAGACCGGATGGTCATCTGCCTGCCCCAGGCGATATCGAAAAGGATGATCGCCATGATGATCAATCCGAAAAGGGTGACCCCATCGGTGATGTGAGCCTGGTCGGGATAACGATCTTCCGGTTTCGGAGCCAGGGTCGAGGTGGAGTTTGGATGCGTGGAGGTCGCGGCTGCCGGTTGGAGACTTCCAACCTGAAACGTATAGAATATCGTGCTCGTCAGGACGGCCAGGATGAGCAGGATGAGCAGGATTGGGATGAGGTATTTCGATGGGTTCATGGCCGTTTATTTGGGGATACTTTCGGCTGGACGGGGTTCGGTGAAACGGAGACGGATGATCAGGATGGTGGCAAAGATCCCCAGCAAGCCGGTCGCCAGCGCCATCCCGTCCGCCCCCCGCCAGTCGACGAACAAGCCGCCGAGGCTCGCCCCCAGGAATTGCCCCAGCCCCAGGAACACCGAGTACAGGCCCATGATCGCTCCCCGGTCGGAAGTGTGGTTTTCGGTGATGTCCGCCAGGTGAGCAAGGGCGGCCGGGGTAAAGCCGCTCTGGACCATGATGCTGACCACCAGCAGCAAGGCCAAGGGCAGCACCCAGGGGGCGTTCAGCGCGGGTTGATGATTGATCAGGAAGATCACCACGCAGGAGATGAACAGTCCGATGGTGCCGATGAGCATTGCGGTAGTCTTTTTTACATTGGGGAAGAACGTGATCCAGACCAAGATGCCGAGAATAAAAAAGAGCGCATAGGCGGCGCGAATGTTCCCTGCCTGCAGGCTGTTGTAGGCGCCGACCAGGATCTGACCCGGGAAACCGCTCTGGTCGGTGAGGATGCGCGCCGTCAGGTTGATCCAGATGCCCAGGACGGCATTGATCGCGATCCATGCCGGTACAAACCCGGCAACCCGGGGAGTGCTCAGGATCGCCCAGTAGCGTTTTACGGTTTCACCCAGTGAAATGGAGGGCAGGGAAAGGGCACGGCGTTTTTCCTTGATCTCCCGCACCCCCAGCCAGAGTATGATTAGGCTGACCAGGTAGACCAGGGCATTGACCGCAAAAGCCGGGCTCGTCAGGGGGATGCCGCCCACCATCGCTGCGGTGCCAAATTCGCGCCACAACCAGCCGCCCAGGGAAAAACCGACCGCGATCCCGCCAATCGTGGCGATCTCAAAAAAACCCGAGATGCGCGCGCGCAGTTTGGGTGAATCGGAGGTCGCTTCGGCAAGATATCCCAGGGTGGCGGGGGCATTGCTGGCCGTCGAAAGGCCCTCGAGCAGGCGGGTGAAGATCAGCAGCCAGACCGCGGTGGTCACGGAGGTGATCAGGACGGCGACCGCGCCGAACAACGGACCGAAGATGATGAACAGCTTGCGGCCGGCGCGGTCGCTCCAGGCGCCCAGCACCAGGGCGCCGAGCAGTTCGGAGACAAAGAAGCTGCCAATGATGATCCCCCCGAGTGTATAGGAGATGGGGTACACCTGGCTGGCTCCAACGATCGCCCGGAGCGGCGCGGTCGGATCGAGCGAGGCCTGGTGGATGGCATTAAAGTAGAACTGGATGTTTTCGCCCATGGCTCCCGCCGCGGCGCGCAGCAGCAGGCTGCCCACGATTACGGAAACCAGCGACCGCAGGGGATGACCGCGCAGGGAGATGGGAGTTGAAGCATTTGCCATGAGACCACCTGAGTGGCAGGGGGTGGCCCCACCACGCTTCCGGATGACTTTCGGGGAGATCCAAGATCAAGATCGCTTCAAACAAGCCATTATACATCCCCTGAGCGGACCTGGACTTTGAAAAAAAGGGGGAGGGGCGGCGGTTTCCTTGGGATCTCGAAAGTTTAAAATACCCATGGATCCCCATGTCCCTTCCAGCCGTCTTGTTGATATCTCCGGGAACCTGTACAATACTCCCAGGCGGAGGCATGTACTTCCGCGATCGAAACCCCACCAATCAACCGACCACCGTCCTGCGCATCCGCCGCAACGGCTGGAACACCCGTTCGACCGACGGCATGAGCACCGGGTGGATGTCGAGAAGAGATGAAAACGAGAGGAAAACACAATGACCGATTTTGACCTGCGCGCCCGTGATTGGGACAGCGACCCGCTCAAAGTGGAACGGGCGCGCAGGGTGGCGGATGCCATCCGGAAGAATGTGCGGCTGACCACCGACCTGACCGCCCTCGAATACGGCTGTGGCACCGGATTGCTGAGTTTCGCCCTGCACCCCAGTCTGGGTTCCATCACCCTGGCGGACAGCTCGGCAGGGATGCTGGAAGTACTGCGGGAGAAGATCTCCACAAGCGGGATCCGCACCATGACATCCCTGCAGCTGGATCTCACCACGGACCCGCTGCCGGACCAGCGCTTTGATATCCTCTATAGCATGATGACCCTGCACCATATCGCGGATACCCGGAAAGTGCTGGCGGATTTTTATCTGCTGCTTAACCAGCCCGGCAAACTTCTGATTGCGGACCTGGATCAGGAGGATGGTTCCTTCCACGACGCGGGCTTTGACGGTCACCATGGTTTTAACCAGTCGGAACTGACCGCAGACCTCGAGCAGGCCGGCTTCAGGCGCGTCCGTTTTTCGACGGTCTATGAGATGGTCAAGGAAGTCGGCGGGAAGTCGCGCTCCTATCCGCTGTTTTTAATGGTGGCGGAAAAAGGATGATGCTAGGAAGGTCGGGGAACCCGGCAGCGTGATTCGTCTCTTCTTTACCAGGAACCAGGTAACATCCCCACTTCGCTGAAAACCATGGTATACTCCCCTGCCGCTCGAAAGTGGGGCGGACGCACCAGGGAAATTGTTTTGAGACTTCGAATGATGGCCCGGCGAAAGTGACCGGGCTATTTTGTTGGGCTGAGGCGCCCGCAAGAGCACCTCTGGTTGGCATGATATTCGGTGAGGTCATCAAAACATCCCATCATCCTGTCAGCAGGGATCGCCCCGCCTTCCCCGCTGGCACCAGTAAAGAGGAATTTGATGACCACCCAATTCAATGATCTGACCCTGCGTCCCGAGCTGATGCAGGCCGTCGCCGGGCTTGGCTATGTCGAGCCGACCCCCATCCAGGCTGCGCTCATCCCGGTCATGCTGACCGGCGTGGACGTGATCGGCCAGGCGCAGACCGGCACCGGCAAGACTGCCGCCTTTGCCCTCCCCATTTTAAACAACCTTGAAAGTGGACAGCGCCATGTTCAGGCGCTGGTCCTGTGCCCCACCCGCGAGCTCGCCCTGCAGGTTGCCGAGGCGATCTCCGAGTTTGGCAAGGTTCAGGCAGTGCGCGTGCTGGCCGTTTATGGCGGGCAGCCCTACGGCCCACAGATCAGCCGCCTCAACCGCGGCGTGGATGTGGTGGTCGGCACCCCCGGCCGGCTGATCGACCTGCTCGACCGCAATGCCCTCAATATCAGCCAGGTCAAAACAGTCGTGCTCGATGAAGCCGACGAGATGCTCTCGATGGGCTTTGTCGAAGATATCGAGACCATCCTGGCCCAGACTCCCAGCGAAAGACAGACCGCCCTCTTCTCGGCGACCCTTCCGGCTCCCATCCGCAAACTGGCCAGCCGTTACATGAACCACCCGCAGTCCATCCTGATCCAGCGGGAACAGGTCACCCTGGAAGGCACCGAACAGCGCTACTATCTGGTCAACCCGGGGGACAAGCTGGCCGCGCTGACCCGCCTGTTCGAGATCGAACCGATCAGCAGTGCTCTGATCTTCGTCCGCACTCGCGTCGGAACCGGGGAACTGGCCAACGAACTGGCCCGGCGCGGCTTTCCAGCCGAAGCGCTGAATGGTGACCTGAGCCAGGAAGCTCGCGAGCGGACGCTCAACCGCTTCCGGCAGAACCAGGTTAAGGTGCTGGTCGCCACCGATGTGGCCGCCCGCGGCCTGGACATCGATGACATTTCCCATGTCTTTAATTACGACCTGCCTGACGATCCCGAAATCTACATCCACCGTATCGGGCGCACCGGCCGCGCCGGAAAAACCGGCATCGCCATTTCGATGGTGACACCGCGCGAAAAACGCCTGTTGCGCCAGATCGAGTCGCTTATCCGTCAACCGTTGACCAAGGCCATCCTGCCCAGCGAGGAGGATATCAAGCTCCATCGCGAGACCGAACTGCTCAATGAGGTCAGGGTCTGGCTGACACGGGCCCGCTACCGCCGGGAGCGCGAAATGGTTGCCCGCCTGGTGGAGGAAGGCCACGACCCGCTGGAGATCGCCGCGGCTGCCCTCAAGCTGGCCCGTGCCGATGAGAAACAGCGCCCGGTTGCCGCGGTCAGCGAGGTGCAGGAGCGGCCGGCGCGCCGTTATGAGAGGAATGCGGAACGCCTTCCCCACCGCGGCTTTGCGGACCGGGGACCGGTCTCGCATGAAAGCGGCATGGTCCGCCTCAGCCTGAACCTGGGCCGCGCCCACGGCATCCGCCCCAATGATGTGGTCGGCGCCATCGCCTACCACGCCGATATCCCCGGTTCCACCATCGGCAAGATATTCATAGAAGATACCCACACCCTGGTGGACGTGCCGGAAAACCTGGTCAACCAGATCCTATCCAAGGCTGGAAAGTACAGCCTGCGGAAAAAGGCCTTTACCGTCGAACGAGCCTGAGCTGTTTACCGGTAAACAAAGGGAGCCACGATATTGTTTCGCGGCTCCCTTTTTGGATCCACCCGGAGAAACAGGGGCTAGCTGGATTTTGTGGGTATGTATTCCATAATGCGATGGGCCATCTTGCTGACGGTCATTGAATGCAGCCAGATGCGCCCCGGACCCTTGAGCGTGGCGAGGAAAAGGCCCTCCCCACCGGCCAGGATATTGGTAATTCCTTTGACCATCTCAATGTCAAAGGCCACCGTAGCTTCGAACATGGCCACGTGCCCCGGTTCGACTTTCATGACCTCACCGGTCTTCAAGCTGTATTCCACCGCATCGCCGTCCAGTTCAGCAAAGACCGTACCAGGACCGGTCAGTTTTTGAAGGATGAAGCCTTCCCCGCTGAAGAAACCGGCCCCCAGTTTGCGGTTGAAGAAGACATCCAGCGTGACGCTCTTCTCGGCGCATAAAAAGGCGTGCTTGTGCATGATGACGGACTGTCCCGCGTCCAGTTCGATGGGCAGTATTTTCCCGGGAAAGTCCGTACTGAAGGAAGCCTGTCCCGGTGCGCCGGTGGCAGAGAAATCGATCACAAAGACCGTGGCTCCTGAGACGGCACGTTTAAGCATGCCGCCCAGACCGCCGCCCGCCTTGGTGCTCATATTGACCGTGGTCGTCATCCAGGACATGGCGCCGGCGTCGGAATACACGACCTGGTTGGGCTGCAGTTCCACGGCCAGTGTTTGCTGAACGGTTCCCAGGATGTGATACTTAATACCACTTTTGGTTTGTGCACTCACTTCCGGTACTGTGGGTAGATCGGGAATACTCATGAATACTCTCCTTTGGTACAAGGTGCTGCCGACATGGCAGCTTTTGGATGGCTCTTGTGGGACAATTATATCCCGCCATCCTGATAACAACGTTAACCCGCTCCCAGAAAGGAAGGCATGAGTTGGTTATCTGGAACCCGGCGCATTAATATAAACCATATACCAGGAAAATCATTCCAGGGATCCTAATGGTAGCGAAAGAAAGTTTTTGCATGGGCCCAGGCATCTCTGCAGCCAACCCCGGCAATTCTGGAAGGCAGTTTACCTGGACAGTTTTGCCCCCGCCTTCACCAGGTTTTTATGGCAGTTGTTTTAACTTGAGGATATGCTCGATGTGATCCCGTTCATGCCACAGGCTCCGGCGAAGCAGCTTGCGCGGTGACCAGAATTCCCCGTCCACGCCAACCACCCGTTTGACATCGCTTAATTTGTAGAGCGTGGAATTAAAGCGCTTGCGGACCGTATCCAACCAGGCAAGTGGTTCCTCAGGGACCTGGGCGCGGGGGAAGGCCAGGCCAAGACGGTCAAGATACCACCATTCTGCGCTGCCCAGATGATTGAGGATGCCATTAATGCTCCAGCGTTCGCCAGGATAGGTCTGGTTTAGTTTTGCCTCGCTCAGCCCCCGCAACGATCTGAGCAGATCGTCCCGGCTCCAGGCAAGCATATCCAGGGCGCGTTTGATGTCTGTTGTGGTGAGCGGTTTCCAATCATACGGGAAGAAGGATTCAACGCTAAAGCCGTCCGCCTCGGTGACTTTATTGAAATCGTCGTTAATGTAATATACGTCCCAGACCCCGTTGACCTCAATCTCGATTTCATTTTCGGAAAAATTCAGCCAGGTATTTGGCTCATGATGCAGGATCCAGCCAGCATACCTGTCGAGTGCGCTTTCAAGATTGGTGACCGCTGCCTGACCTTTCATCCCGTAAGCAAAACAACCGGGATGTTCCAGAGCCCAGGCGATGGAGCGTCCTTCATTGTTATTTTCAATTCCTACCTGAAAGATCATCGATCACCTCCGTACCTGTGTATTTTACACCAATACAAAAGGGCGGACAGTGTGTAGTGCCGCCCGCCCTGATTGGTCGACCTGACAGGTACCAGATTTAACCGTGGCGGTTCATGAATTTTTCCATGCGGTGCAATGCCTCTTCAATTTTCTCGTAGGCAGTGGCATAGGAGCATCGGACGAAACCCTCTCCCCCTGCACCAAAGGCGTTGCCAGGGACAACTGCCACATGTTCTTCCTGGAGTAATTTTTCAGCAAAGGCGTCATCGTTCATCCCGGAGGCGGTGATCCTGGGGAAAGCATAAAATGCTCCGTGCGGTTCAACGGTGGTGAGCCCGAGATGGTTTAACCCGCTGACGATCAATCTGCGCCGCCGGTCATATTCAGCCACCATCGCTGTGACGAACTTCTCGCCCCCGGTCAACGCTTCCAGAGCAGCATCCTGTGCGATTGTTGGGGCGGACATGATGGTGTACTGGTGAATTCGCACCATGCCCTTGATGATGTGTTCCGGTCCGGCCGCGTAGCCGATGCGCCAGCCGGTCATGGCATAGTCTTTGGAGAATCCACCCAGCAAGACGGTACGTTTTTTAATGTTCTCGCTCAAGGCCGGAATGCAGACATGCGGACTGCCATAAACCAACCGGTCGTAAATCTCGTCCGAGATGATGACCAGGTCATGCTCCTCGGCGATCCTGGCCACTTCCAGCAAGACCTCGCGCGAGGCCACTGCCCCGGTCGGATTGGCAGGATAACCGACGAAAATAACTTTCGTCCGCGGGGTGATTGCGGCGCGGACATGCTCCGGGTCAAGCTGGAAATTATCCTCCATCCGGCTGGGTATTTCAACCGGTACGCCACCGGCCAGGATCACTTCCGCCTGGTATGAGACAAAGCAGGGGGTTGGAATAATGACCTCATCGCCGGGGTCAAGCAGGGCGGTCATCACCAGGTAGAGCGCTTCCGAGACACCCACCGTCAGGATGATTTCGTTTACCGGGTCAAAGTCAACCCCATACAACCGTTTCAGGTTATCCGCAACCGCCTGACGAACTTCAAGCTTTCCGGAATTAGAGGTGTAATGTGTTTCTCCAGCGCGCAGCGAACGGACGCCAGCCTCCAGGATCGATTCAGGGGTGATGAAATCTGGTTCACCGATGCCCAGGGATATCACATCCTTCATGGTGGCTGCGATATCAAAGAACTTGCGGATACCTGAAGGTTTCAGGCCGACGACGCGCTTGGCAAGATAGCGCACATTGGATATTTCCTGCATCCATCCTCCTTAAACTTGTTGAATTTGCCAACCATCGGTTTCCTCACTGTAGGAAAGCATGAAAACCTGGCGATCCATTGTGATGACCCGGAACCATCTACCCTGCGGTGTGCGACCCTCAGCCTGAATTTCTGCGACCAGGAGTCGCTGCCCCTGCCAGAGGCATGCCGTTGGCTGATCAGCATAGGTAAATCCAGAATGGCATTCGACGAGATCCATTTAAGACAATCCTATAAAAAACCGTAGGACAAGAAATCATCTTGTCCTACACACAAAAGGCACTATTTTATGATCACCGAACTGTTATCGCCAATATTTAATTTCAACGGCGGATCACTGGCGGAGCGTCCCTGGATGCTGGACATACGCCCGATAAATGAGCTTTTCAGGCAAACGGTCTCCACGGATACTCCGGATTCAAGGATGCAATCTTCGATATAAGCATTCGTAATTTTGCAATCCGCGCCGATGGAGGCATCCGGTCCAATGACTGAATTGAAGAGCTGGGCGGAGGCATGGATGAATACCGGTGGAATAATCTCAACCCCGTCCTTTTTCTCTCTCTTTGTCCGGTTGGCCTGTCCATGCTCGAGCAAATACCGATTGGTCTCCAACGTGGCGGCGATGGTGCCGGTGTCCAGCCACACCTCCACGGACTGGGTACGCATTTTGAGACCGCGTTCGATCATAATATTGAAGGCATCGGTCAGGAAATATTCCCCTTTCAGGGATGTGCCGCGCTTCATCTGCTCCTGGATGGCGGAAATGAGCGCCTGGCTTTCGCGAACATAGTAACATCCGATCACGACGCGGTTATTTTCGAGGGAGACCGGTTTCTCAACCAACCGCGTCACCCAGCCCTGGCTGTCCACCTCTGCAACGCCGAAACGCCGTGGATCCGGAACGGGCTTGACCCAGGCAACCCCCTCTGCCTTTTCTTCCGCCAGAAAGGAGAAGTCTGTCTCCATCAATGTATCAGAGAAGCATACGATCATCGGGCCGGTCAGGTATGCCCGAGCGAGATCGAGAGCATCGGACTGGCCTTTCATGACCGGTTGGAGCACGTAGCTTACCTTTAAATCCGGGTAATGCTCCTTCATGAAGGGCGGGATCTGGGTTTCACCCAGACCGGGGCTGAAGATGATGACATATTCAACAGAAAAAGATTCCGGAATACTGCAGAACGTTGCAAGCAGGTGCTCGAGGACGGTCTTACCTGCCACGCTCACCAGCGGTTTGGGTTTGGACCAGGTCTGCGGACGCATGCGTGTGGCCCAGCCTGCAGTCGGAATAACAATTTTAATCGTCTGGTTCATGTTTCTATTGTACCCTGCCATGCTACCCGCCGGGTAGGGACCGGGGCGAGGAAGCCATGCTCATCGAAAGAAGATCAAGCCAATCCCTGCGGTTGCCAGCACCAGCCAGATCGGGCTGATGTTCGTGAAGGTCAGGATGAGGAAAGCACCCAGGGCAATCAACCATTGGCTCCAATCGTGCAGCAGGGATGCTCCCAGGCCCTGCTGGTTCAAATTGAAGACGCTTATTGCTATCTGGAAGGCGGTCCATACTAAAAGACCCACCACAAATGGACGGACACCCTGAAGAGCGGCTCTTACGTAGTTGTTATCTTTAATGCTGAAAAAACCGATGATCAGGATGAGCATCAGAAGCGTGGCGGGGACGACCGTGCCGGCCACTGCCATCAGGGCACCAGACCATCCAGCCAGTTTGTAACCCACATACGCAGAAGCCTGCGGTGCGGTCGGCCCAGGCAGGGCGTTGCTGAGGGCGATGTCGTCCGCAAACTCATTCGGAGAAAGCCAGCCAGCAGCGACGACTTCGCGCTGCATCAGGCCCAGCGAGGCCGGCCCACCGCCCCAGGAGAACATGGCAACCTTGGTGAAGAGCCAGAAGATCTGGAAAAGTAATTTCCAATCCATCGTATCGTCTCCTATGACATCACGAATGCCCCAGCACGGGATGTGGCAGGTAGAGCTCTTCGAGGCGCTTGATTTCCTCGGGCGTTAGTTTGATCTCCAGGGCGGCTATGGAATCGTTAAGGTGCTCCAGCTTGCTGGACCCAATGATGGGAGCCGTGATGTACGGTTTGTGCAGCATCCAGGCCAGCGCTATCTGGGAGGCAGTCGCCCGGTGCTCCCTGGCGATTTCCCAGGCCCGCTCAGCGACCCTGAAATCTTCGTCGCGGAAATAGAGCTGGTCTGCAAATGGATCGCTCCTGGCGCGGGCGGTCTCACCGCCCCCTCCGCGTTGGCGATTGCCGCCAAAGAAACCACGCGCCATCGGGCTCCATGGGATCAGACCAATTCCCTGGTCGAGGCATAGCGGGATCATCTCGCGCTCTTCCTCGCGGTAGACCAGGTTGTAGTGGTTTTGCATAGAGATGAAGGGTGTCCAACCATGCAGGTCGGAAATGGACTGCGCCTTGGCGAATTGCCAGGCAAACATGGAAGAAGCACCGATATAGCGAACCTTACCGGATTTGACCACATCATTCAGCGCGTCCATCGTCTCTTCTATGGGGGTTGAATAATCCCAGCGGTGGACCTGGTACAGGTCTACATAATCCATTTTTAAGCGGCGAAGGGAACCGTCGATCGAATCCAGGATGTGTTTTCGTGAGAGTCCCCGGTCGTTCACCTCATCGCTCATCGGGGAACAGACCTTGGTGGCGATGACCACCGCTTCGCGCTTGACGGCAAAAGCCTGGATGGCGTTACCAAGAACTTCTTCGCTCGCCCCATGCGAGTATACGTCGGCCGTGTCGAAAAAATTGATACCCGCTTCCAGGGCGCGTTTGACGAAAGGCAGTGCCTGCTCTTCATTAAGTATCCAGTTTCGCCAGCCAGGCGAGCCGTAGGTCATCATGCCCAGACATAGACGCGAGACCTTCAATCCACTTTTACCAACATTTACGTATTCCATAGCGCCTCAAAAAAACATACATAATATGAATTGATCTCTCAGATCTTCTCTTCCAGTTCGCCGATGACCGCTTCCATGAGATCCACGGCAGTCTTCAGGATACCCGGATCAAAGGCGAATTTTGCTCCGGCCGTCTTAAAAAGTTCCGGCAGGGTGACCATGCCGCCCAGTGAAAGGGCCCTGCGGTAATCCGCAACAGCCTTCTTTTGATCCTTCAGCGCATTGCCGAAAATCTGGACCGCACCGAGCTGCGCAAGGCCGTATTCCACATAATAGAACGGCACCTGATGAATGTGCAATTTGCGCTGCCAGCCGGTGCCCTTCACCTGTTCCAGTCCGCTCCAGTCCACACCGGGGATCAACCGATCCCACAGCTCCCCCCACTTTTGGTCACAGGCAGCCGGGTTTGCGCCTGCCCGCGGATTCTCGTAAACCCATTGCTGGAAGGAATCCACAACGGCCATGAAAGGCCAGAAAAGGATCATACCTTCCAGGTGTTCGATGCGGGCCCGGGCTGCCTCTGCTTCGGTATAGAATCCCCCGTTTGCATGGGTCAGGAAGGGCGAGGCCAGCAACTCCATGCCCATGGAGGCCACCTCGGCAAATTCCAGCGGCACAACCAGCTGCTGGATGTAGGGTATTTTGGCGGTCTCGAATATATGAAAAGAGTGCCCGGACTCGTGCAGGGTGGTCATGACATCTTCGTGAGTGCCAACAGCATTGACGAACACAAAGGGTTTACGGATGGAGGTATAGGTGGTGCAGTAGGCGCCAGGGGCCTTATTCTTGCGGTTCTCCAGATCGGTCAGGCCGTCAGCCACCATGCTGTCGAAGTAGTTACCCAGAACCGGATCGAGATGATGGAAGATGGCAGAAACTCCAGTCTTGAGTTCAGCGATCGAGGCGAACGGTTTGAGCGGGGGTTGGCTGGCCGGGGGAGATGGGCGGCTGAACCAACCATCCACCAGGTCCCACGGGCGCAGCGTATCGAGACCCAAGGCCTTTTTCCGCTTTTCATATATCCTTGTCGCTGCCGGAACAACCACAGCTTCGATGGCTCGGGTAAAAGACTTGCAATCGTCGGGGGTGTAATCAAAGCGCAATTTTTGCTGCCAGGCATATTCACGGAAGGATGGCTTGCCTGCATTTTTGGCGATCCTTGCGCGGACGTCCATGAATTTTCGCCAAAGTTCATTGATCGACTTGCGATCAGAGAGCTGGCGCTCAGCTTTGAGCTGCCAGGCTTTTTCGCGCCGGGAGCGATCGGACTGCTGGAAGTT
>Ga0182011_10003334_pt1 | contig 13197 bp, 13 predicted proteins | sample 711E1DmetaG_FD_120481 | JGI IMG/M metagenome (GOLD analysis project Ga0182011, IMG submission 120481) | Permafrost microbial communities from Stordalen Mire, Sweden - 711E1D metaG | ecosystem: Environmental > Terrestrial > Soil > Wetlands > Permafrost | place: Sweden: Stordalen | collected... | reverse complement strand
CAACGCCTGCGCGAAGCCGCCGAGAAGGCCAAGATTGAACTCTCCAGCATGATGGAGACAGAGATCAACCTGCCCTACATTACTGCGGATGCCAATGGTCCCAAGCACCTTGTTCTCAAATTGACTCGTGCTAAATTCGAGCAGATGACGGATGATCTACTGGCCCGTTGCCGGCATCCTTTTGAGAACGCTTTGAAAGATGCCAACCTGAAAGCTTCCGACCTCAACGAGGTCGTACTGGTGGGCGGTTCCAGCCGCATGCCGATGGTGCAGGATTTGGTTCGCACGTTGACCGATGGTAAGGAACCCAACAAAGGCGTCAACCCCGACGAAGTTGTGGCGGTCGGTGCGGCTATCCAGGCCGGTGTGTTGGGCGGCGAAGTAAAGGATATCCTCCTGCTTGACGTGACCCCGCTTTCCCTGGGTGTGGAAACCATGGGTAGCGTGATGACAAAGATGATCGAGCGCAACACCACCATCCCGGTCCGCAAGACCGAGGTCTATTCCACCGCAGCCGACGGCCAGACCGCCGTAGATATCCACATTCTGCAAGGCGAACGCCCCATGGCGTCTGACAACATGTCACTTGGTAGGTTCCGTCTGGATGGCATTCCGCCTGCTCCGCGCGGCATTCCACAGGTCGAGGTCACTTTCGACATCGATGCCAATGGCATCCTCAATGTGACCGCCAAAGACAAGGCCACCAGCAAGGAACAGAAAATAACCGTCACCGCCTCCACCAACCTGAACAAGGACGATATTGCCCGCAAGGTCGAGGAGGCCAAGAAGTACGAGGCCGACGACAAAAAGCGCCGGGAGATCATTGATGCCCGCAACAGCGCCGATAACTTGGTCTACCAGACCGAAAAATCGTTGCGTGAACTGGGTGAAAAGGTCTCCTCCGAGGAACGCGGCAAGGTCGAAGGCAAGATCAACGATCTCAAACAGGCTGTCCAGAGCGACGATATCACCCGCATCAAGAAGGCCACCGATGAGCTCCAGAACATGTTCTATGCCTTGAGCCAGCAGATGTACGCCCAGGAACAGAAACCGCCTGAAGGTGGCCCCGCCCAGTCCGGCCCGGGCCCACAGACGCCTCCTTCCGCTGGCAATGACGGTGACGTGATCGAGGGCGAAGTCCGCGACGCCTGATCTCAAATATAATAAAACGGGCGACCAGTTTTTATGGCTGGTCGCCCGTTTTTATTTTATAGGTTTTGGTTTTCTGCCTTGTAAAATCTATCCGGCAGGCATGCTATCTGGTTTCAGCAGGGTCAGGTGGTGCCTTTATCCTGATTCCAGGCCAACACTGACTGTTAGTGCTACCAGCCCGCCCCAGAATATCGCTGCGGTTACCGTATATGCCACCAGCAGGGCGACCTTGAATCCGAATATCAACAGCAGCCCCTGCAGCAGGAATTCGAGCAGAAAAGCTGCCAATACCCAGCGCGCAATCGGTTGGATGGCAGGCCGTTCCTGGCGGCTGCTCCAAACCTGAACAAACATTGTGATGATCAATGGAATGCCAATGACGGATGCGATCAAACGAATAATATTCGCAGTCCCAAGCGAGTCCAATTGAAACAATTTCGAACTGTAGACTGGCCAGCCCAGGCAAGCCGTGATGGAGTTCTTTCCCGCTACCAGCACTCCGCTCACGAATACCCCATAAACTATGATCACCAAGGCCAGAACGAGCCTAGCCAGGGGGGTATGAAATGATATCCGGTCGGGTAGAGTGGGGTGGGACTCGCGTGCGTGGGCGACCATGGCAGCCGTAATCATGAGTGCTGTTGCCAGCAATGCTGATCCCACGTCAACCGCCGCCCAACCAGCCGGAAGGCCGTGCAGAACAACTATCGCACCAAAATAGCTCACTTCCACCAGCAGGACACCTGCCGCCAGTGGGGGAAACACGATCCAGCGCAGCGAACGCGCCCGCACCAGCCCCGCAATGGCTGCGCCCAGGATGAGTAAAGCGCTGATCCCGGCCAGCACCCGGTGCGTGTATTCCAGGATGGGGCTTACTTCCAAGGGTGGGATGATCCTGCCAAAGCAGCCTGGCCAATCCGGGCAACTCCGGATGGATTGCGTTACGCATAGCACGCCTCCCATTGCGATTAGCAGGATGGTGAAAATTGCGGCTGCAGCCAGGAGCTTGCGATGCCAGGCAATAATGGGTACTTCAGCGTTGGAAGAGTTTTGGGTCATGCTATTCCCTTCATTGAGCGGATTGATTCTTTCCTCACCCCGGCAATTCCCAGAGAGTTACTTTAACGCGGCAAGCAATAAAAAAACCATCGCGGCCAGCATATAAAAAGACGAATATTTATACAAAGCTGCTACCGCCTGTCGGGAGGATGAAGCCCAAACATATACCGCCATTCCCACCAGTCCGAGACTGCTCACACCAAAAACCGTAAACAACGGTAGAGAGAGATTGAGCCGAACAAATGCTGCCATCATTAGGATTATGGAAAATAGGCTGGAAAGCACCACCGTGGCGCGTGTCGTGGCTAATCCGTAAACATTAAGAAAGGTGGGTAAGGAGGCATTAAGATAATCTTCCGAATAAAGCATGCTCAGGGTCAGATTGTGGCTGGGAATCCAGCATACGATGGCAAGGGCCATGAGCAATCCAGTCGCGTCTATCCTGCTGATAACCAGGGCACGGCTGGCGAGTATGGGTATTCCGCCCGAAAGCCCGCCCCACAAGATCGACCAGGCAGAACGCCGTTTAAGCCATATCGTATATACCAGCACATCCAGGCCAACTCCTGCCAGGGCCAGTGCAAAGTATAGTACGGAGAGCGTCAGCGCCCATGCCAGGCCAAGGATTATCAGAACGCTGCCCAGCCAGGCCGCCGTCTGCACATTAACCTGCATGGCCGCCAGGGGCCGCTGTCGGGTGCGTGCCATTTTTTGATCGATATCACGATCGAAAACCATATTTAACACGGTGCAACCGCCGATCGTGATCAAAAGGCTGCCCACCAGGCCTGCGAAGCGTGGCCAATCCATCGGAACAGGCCGCTGGCTAAGGTATCCAGCAATGCCGGTCAGCGCCAACAGGAATGTCTGGCGGCTTTTGATTAATGGCCAGTAATGTTCCTTCAATTGATTGGCGCTTGAGACTAAAATGTCCACTCCGCTCATGGGTGGAATAATACTCCTCTCAATCTAAAAATGGCAGGGGATTCACCTTTTTTGTACCTTTTTTGCAGGCTGAGGCTGGTTGGATTGTCTATATAACTATCCATCTGGGAACTATCTGACTTTCCTCGGAAAGCAGTATAATCCTGCCTATGTTGAAAAGAACCCCTAATGTGTTAAAAATCCTGCTTGGCCTGGCAGTATTGGTATTGCTCGCTATCGGCCTGTATTTCGTCCCGCCGGTTCATTCCAGGTTGGCCTGGCGGCTGAATGATCTGCGAACGAACATCATCTATTTTTTCCACCCGCCCCAGGATGTCACTTTCCAGCCCTCCGGTCAATCGCAGCCCACACCCACCGCTGAGATGGATCTTGCGCCTACGCTCTCTCCCACAATCATATCCACCCCCACGCCACCTCCGACCGTCCTGGCTACTTCCACGCCTACCACCGCCTCCACACCTATACCAGGTTCCGTCATTTTGGCCAAAGTTCCTTTTGTGGACCAGATGGGCCGCTATAATTATTGCGGACCGGCCAACCTGACCATGGCGCTCGAGTATTGGGGCTGGAAGGGCGATCCCACCTCGCTCCTTGAACCGCGTGACCAGATCGCCTCGGTCATCAAGCCGGGCGAGGCCAATCCCAATTTGAACTTTGTTGATCGCGGCCAGTCGGACGTGAACGTCATGCCTTATGAGATGGTCGATTTTGTAAATCAAAATACCAATTACAAAGCCTTGTTCCGCTATGGCGGCGACCCGGACCTGCTCAAGCGTTTGATTGCAGCCGGTTTCCCGGTCATCACGGAGAAAGGCATTTATGAACCCCTTCTGCCGGAGAATACCGTCCAGTGGGGCGGTCATTATGCCTTGACTACCGGTTATGACGACGTGAATAAGGACTTTGTCTGGCAGGATTCATATATACCATTGCCGACTTCGGTCGGGAAAAACACCAAGACCTCTTATGACGATTATCTCTCGGGTTGGCGCTCCTTTGACTATCTTTTCATCGTAGTCTATCCTGCCGATCATGAAACGCAGCTTGACCAGGTGCTAGGCCAGTGGGCCGATCAATATTGGGCCGCCCAGCATGCCCTGGATATTGCCAACCAGGAAATCCAGAGCAATACACTCACCGGCAATGACCTGTTCTTTGTCATGTTCAATTTGGTTACCAGTGAGGTCAACCTGCAAAACCCGGACTATGGTCCGGCCGCGGCTGCCTATGACCAGGCCAATGCCTACTATAACAACCAGCTCATTCAAATTGATAAGAGCGCCAATTTGCCTCTCCCTTATCGCATCATGTGGTATGAGACCGCACCCTATTATGCTTATTACTTTACCGGTCGCTACCAGGATGTTGTCAACCTGGCGGAAGTAAATCTGAATAAAATTATGGCCACCCGCTCGCTTGAGGAAAGCTGGTTCTGGGAAGCCCGGGCTGAATATGCCCTGGGCAACTCAGACACCGCCTATGCCGACATGCGCAAGGCGCTCTATTACCATCCCGGTTTCCAGCCGGCCCTGGATATGTTTTCGCTCTGGGGGGTTAGTCCATAGAGAAATAGTCGCATAGTCAAATAGTCTTTAGCTGTGAAATCCGTCCGGCTATTTGACCTTCTTTCATGACTATCAGGCTATCAGACTTTATGACTATTAGACTCTTGCACTTTGCTGACGCCCATATCGACATGGCCAATTATGGCCGCCACGACCCTGAAACCGGCCTGCCGTTGCGCGTCCTGGATTTCCTTAAATCCCTTGATACCATTATAGACTCTGCCATTGTGGAGAGAGTTGATCTGGTCATCTTTGCCGGCGATGCCTACAAGGATCGTTCTCCGGCGCCCACTTTTCAACGGGAATGGGGCCGGCGCATCATCCGCTTATCGCAGGCCGGTATTCGTACCCTCTTGCTGGTTGGCAACCATGACCTTTCCCCGGCCATCGGCCGGGCCAACGCCATCCAGGAATTCGATACCCTGGCTGTTCCTTATGTAACCGTGCTTTCCAAACCCCAATTTCTTTCTGCCCGGGAACTCGGATTGCCCGTCCAGGTCATTGCCATTCCCTGGATCGCCCGCTCCGGATTGGTTGCAGCCACTGATACCAGCCCGGCCGATGGCTCCGAGCTATTTACAAACATCGAGCAGCGCCTAACCGACCTGGTGGAAGGTTGGCTCGATAAAGCTGATCCGATTCTTCCAACCATCCTGACCGCACACGCTTCTGTGCAGGGTGCGAAATACGGCTCAGAAAGGACCGTCATGCTGGGAGCTGACCTGGTTCTGCCTGGCTCACTGGTACGGGATGGACGCCTGGATTACGTGGCGTTGGGTCATATCCACAAGCCGCAGGACTTGAATGAGAACGCCCACCCTCCCGTTATCTATCCAGGCTCGATTGAGCGGGTCGATTTCGGCGAGGCCGGGGACGACAAATTCTTTATTATCGCCGAGGTGGAAAAAGGTCACACACGCGTCGAGTGGCGTCAATTGACCGGTGTCCGCCCGTTCATTGACCGGTATCTCCAGCTCGAGACACCCGAGCATGTCACCACCACTCTCGAACGAATATTACCTGACCCCGGGCAGTTTACCGGTGCCATCATGCGTTTGACGGTGGATTATCCGCGCGAGTGGGATTCACTTATCGACGAACCAGCACTGCGTATGTACGCCCAGTCTGCTTTTGAGTTTCATCTAATTAAACGTCCGCAGATCGAGTCGCGCATCCGGCTGCCAGCCGACCAGACCGTCAGCAGCCTGAGCCCGCTTGATTTGCTCGACCAGTATTGGTTGGCCAGCAAAACCGAAGATTCCGAAGTGCTCCAAAAAATGGCCAGGGAAATCATCGAACAGGACCCGTAGGGGCGGATGGCATCCTCCATGTACGGCAACCTTCCTACATAAATTATGCGCTGGATCTATCTTTCCCCACACTTTGACGATGCGGTTCTCTCCTGCGGTGGCTTGATTTACGAGCAAACCCGCCAGGGCCTTCAGGCTGAGATCTGGACGATTTTTGCCGGGGACGCGCCGGCTGGACCGCTTTCGCCGGTTGCCTTGAGCTGCCAGGTCGATTGGGGCATCCCGGATGTTCATGATCTGGTGGCAACCCGCCGTGAAGAGGACTTGGCAGCCGCCGCCACAGTGGGAGCCGAGATCACCCATTTCGGGTTGCCCGATTGCATTTACCGTCGCTCTGCGGATGGGGACCCTTTATATCCCGAGGATGTTTTCGTCCCGATCCATCCCTTCGATCAGGGCTTGGACGCCGATATAGCTGCCGCCTTGGCGACTGAACTTGCACCGCAGGATATATTGGTTGCTCCGTTGGCGATTGGTGATCATGTGGACCACCGCCTGGTGCGCATGGCAGCTGAATGGCTGGAACGACCGCTGCGCTATTATGCTGATATCCCATACGTGTTCCGCCAGCCTGAAAAGCTGCCGCCAGCCACCCATGCAATGGAATCGGATTTGTATCCTGTTTCAGAGCAAGGCTTGCATGCCTGGATTTCTGGTACGGCTGCTTATCAAACCCAAATGGCCATTCTCTTTGGGTCAGAGGCAAATATGCGCGCCTCGCTGCGTACAGATTGGGAAACCCGGCATGGAATACGCCTGGCCTATTACAAATTTTCACAACCGAGCATATAATCAGGAGTCATGGGATTGGCTTTTATTAATCGAGCAGAAGTTCTGGGATTTTTCGGCGGAATAAATTTGCGTCACATTCCCGGTTTTTTCTTTCATTACGCCAATGTATTAAGATCCTGGGTCGGATTGCATGGCTTCGATGCAAGGAGTTCCACGTGATTGCTCAAGAACTGCTGGATGCCCTCGAAAAAGCCCGGAACGAGTCAAACCTGGATCAAGTGGCACTTTGGGCCTTATCCAAATACCTGCAAGGCGCCTGGAAAAACTCCCTTGCCAGGGATTTACGTGCGTATGATTTGGGTAAAGCTTTGAGCGATTTTTATGTTGATCTTTCCATACGTCGGTTGCCTGAAAAAGTACCCAATCAAACCCGCCAGATCAAACAGCATTTGATGGAGTTTTATGGTGTGGCCGGGGACGGCCTTTCACAGTTTTGGACGCGCAATATTGAAATTTGGGACATCACCCTGGAGCCATTCGCTGCTTATGCCGGAGAGGTAAATAAATATTTCGACCTGCTTCTGAAATCAAGCCTGAAAGGAAAACGCAGCAATTTTGCAAGTGCTCAGAGTAGGCTCCCCGTGGAGTCGTTTGAAGAAGCGCCCGCAGTACCTGACCCCCTGCCCACTGCTGACGGGTTTACTACTGCGCTTCCCTCTGAAGTTCCCGTCCCAGCCTCGCCGGTTGAATATGAATCTCATTTTGAGGCTTCCACACCCGATGCCGCTTTTCAGAATAATGAACCGGAGCAGGCAGATTTTCCGAATAATGCCGGAAACGATACCGGGCCTGTCGCCCCCGACCTGATACCCGCACCTGCAGATGAACCGGAACCCCTCCCTAAAAATGCGTATCTCGTCCTGCAAGGTACCCGCGTCATTCCTCTTAACCAGCCCTTGATAAAAATTGGCCGCCAGTTGGATAATAATATCATTCTGGAAGACCCGCGCGTTTCGCGCTCGCATGCGCAAATAAAAATTGTCAATGATCACTATATGATCTTTGATATGAACTCGACCGGTGGAACTTTCGTCAATGGCCGGTCCATCACCGAGTCGGTTCTTTATCCGGGTGATGTTGTTTCACTGGCAGGCGTTGTCTTCATTTTCTCCCAGGAGATGTCTGCCAGGCCGGCTAATTTGAAAATCTTTGAATTGGGCAGCCCCTTCGCTGCAGATCGGCCGGCGGCTGTCATTCACCAGGAAGAGTTATGGGCGGCAAAGCAGATAAAACCAAACGATCTGCCCGATTTACCGAAAACGGGACCTTTCGAATAGTTCCTATTGGAACCAGATCATCAACCCGCACAGCACTGCCAGCATGACGGCTGGTTCAACAATTGCCTGGCGGAAGGGATGTCCGTCGGCCAGGCTGACCGCCAAAGAAGTCAGCGCATAAAGAGGGCCGAGCAATGCCAGCCCAAACCGGACAGGCGTTAGCGGCATGTAATACAGGGCCGCCCCAAGTTGGACGAGTATCATTGCGATGGCGAGTGCCCAGACAGTCTCCCAGTGTTGGTTCAACCGCAGGTGCACGGTTCGCAAGGCCACCAGGCCTCCGCCCAGGAAGAGTGCCGGGGCCACCAGGATCAAGCGGGCATTCGAAGCCTTCAGAGCGATTGCCAGGATTAAGAAGATGACAAAAGCCAGCACCGTTAAAATGGCCGTCGCGAATGGGTAACGTGAGTCGGCCGGATCCACCGCGACAAATTCTGCAAAGAAAACTGCCAGGAGGATTGCTGCGCCCAGGCCGAACCCCAGCCACCAGACCGCAGTCGGGGGCAGGGTATACAGCGAAACACCGATCACCAGCACGGTCAGCATGGGCAGCAGCCAGTGCTCGCGCGTTTCCCCTTTTTCGAGCGACGGGTGCGTTCGCAACAGCCAGTCCATGCCGGCCGCGGCCAACCCGGCTGCCAGAAGCACAATCACCGTATCCAGGTTCAGGATTAATGTCAAATAAAGACCTGCCAGCGTGATGGTTAAATCATAGTGCGGTGCGCTGATAACGCGTGTCAGCGCAAAGGATAGTAATACCACCGCCATCAATATGCTGACTCGCGCCGGGTCGGGCAAATAGCGTTTTTCAGTCATTCGCTGGATTGTACCTCAGTTTCCTTGACCGGCTTTTCAGCCTATCAGGAGGATTATGGATATCACCAATTCATTATATGAAGGCCGTCTGATCCGGCTGGGGCCGATTGATCACGAAAAAGACCCGCCTCTGGTCGCCCGCTGGACTCACGACGCCCTCTTCCGTACTGTCCTGGGAGCCGTGGCCCGGCCGTTATCGTCCGATGCCGTCCGCAGGCAGTTGGAAAAGGTCGAGAAGCAGATGGAAGAGGCTAAAAACCTTATCCATTTCACTATTCGTGCCCGTGTTGACAACCGGCTGGTCGGGCTGGCCCGCATCTTCTGGATTGATTTTCACACTGGCACCGGGGTGCTGAACATGGGAATTGGCGACGCCTCCGACCGCCGGCATGGTTATGGTTCGGATGCATTGAACCTGCTGCTGCGTTTTGCCTTCGACGAACTGAATTTGCATCGATTGTCAGCCTGGCCGAGCGCAGATAATCTTCCGTTCATCCAGATGGTCAATAAAGCCGGTTTCGAAGAAGAAGCCCGCCGGCGGGAAGCCTCTTTTCATGACGGCTGCTACTGGGATGTGCTTCACCTGGGCCTGCTGCGCTCGCAATGGAAGCAGGGATCATGAGCGCCAATTTGTTTGAAGGCCAACTCGTCCGCCTCTCCAGCGAGACTTCACAGGTCATGGGCGAGGCTTTTGCACGCTGGAATCAAAATTCCGAGTATTTCCGCCTCCTGGATAGCGACCCGGCTCATCTCTGGTCGGCCAACAAGTTCAAGGAGTTTCTCGAAAAGGATCTCGATTCTGCCTTGCCGGCTAATCTGCTTTTTTCCATTCGAACGCTGGAAAATGATAAACTCATCGGTTTCGTCGCCTTTGATGGTATCAACTGGACTGACCGCGATGGTTACGTAGCCATTGGAATCGGCGAACCGGATTTTTGGGGCAAAGGTTTTGGCACGGATGCCATGCGTCTCATGCTGCGTTATGGTTTCACCGAGTTGAACTTGCACCGCGTATCGCTGAACGTCTACGCCTATAACCTGCGCGGCATCCACTCTTACGAAAAATGCGGATTTAAACATGAAGGTCGCATCCGCGAATTTATCCTGCGGGATGGCCTGCGCTCCGACATGCTGCACATGGGCATCTTGCGCGAAGAATGGGATAAGCTCGCCCAAAAATAAACGGAAGAAGCGAAATCAGTGTACAATCACGTCAGAAAGTTTCATTAACCATTTCCCCCTGATAAGGAGCCTCTTATGCAATTACGCTGTACCTACTGCCAGACCATGTTCAATATTACCCAGGATGAAATGCTGGCCGGGCTGGAACATATGGAAGAACAAAAACAATCCTATTACGATGCCCACTGCCCTAAATGCCGGCGCGCCAACCGGGTGGAACGGGCGCGCATGGAACGCTTCTTCCCGGATTGGAAAAAAGCCCTCAACACGATGGCGAAGGAATCCACCCAGGCTGGGAAAGAACCCACCAAACCAGACGCTGTCGTTCCAAAGGCTTCTTCATCAAAGAAAAAACCATCTCCCCAGGTAAAGAAACAACCCGCCGGATCGAATAAGAAATGACCATCCAGGCCGTCTATTTCGACCTGGGCGGCGTCATCGTCCGCACCGAGTTCCAGGCACCGCGCCAGCACCTGGCGGAACGGTTTGAGATGGAATACGATGACCTGGTCAAAATGGTTTTCGATAGCGAAACTTCTGCTCAGGCCAGCCTGGGCTTGATCAGAGAGCAGGAACACTGGGTCGCCGTCGCCCGGCGTTTGCACCTGCCGGAATCGGAAATCCAGTCCGTACGTGAAGAATTTTTCGCCGGTGATGTTACCGACTTGCGCCTGCTCGATTTTATGCGCGCGTTGCGGAAGCAGTATAAAGTCGGCCTCATCAGCAATGCCTGGTCCGGTATGCGCGCGTGGATCGTCAGTAAAAAATTCGAAGATGTTTTCGATTCTATGACTATCTCAGCCGAAGTTGGGGTGGCGAAACCGGATGCCTGCATCTTCCGGAAAGCCCTTGAAACCCTTGATGTAGCTCCCGCCGAGTCGGTCTTCCTGGACGATTTCGCGGATAATGTCGACGGCGCCCGGGCAGTGGGCATGCACGCCATCCTTTTCAAGCAGGTTGATAGGGCCCTGGAAGAGTTGAACCAGATTTTGGCCGGTCACCGCCAACCCTCCACCAGGGTAGGGAGGCTGGGGGATGAATTTAAGCATGAATAGCAAGCCCGTCGCAAGGCGGCCTTTGCGAAGGTCATAAATGAAAGACGCCGGAATTTTCAAAATCCCGGAGTCTTTTTATTTTCCTTCGCCCCCCGTGTATTCGCACACCTCCACTTTCGTCCCTGCCTTGGCCAGTTGCTCTGCCTGCTGCAGCAGGGTCGCAGCCACGCTTTCCTCCATGTAGGCTTCCCCGCATGCGGGACAGATGCGTGCCGGCACATTCTTGATGGTCAGACTCATATGCCCGCGTTCGAACAGCACCGAGGTCCTGCCTGCCACTGTTTCTTCATGATTGCAAATAAAGCATTTCATGCTTTTCTGTCCCGGAAGCCCGCCTTCCAGCGCCTCCGCTCGGGTTCATACACCGTGATCACCACCAGCTCGCCCTCTTTCATGCTTTCTCCCACCACCACGTGCAAAGGCCGCCGTCCGCCCGTAGCGGAAAGCAGCCGGCCCGGGTCAGGCATATCCTGGGAATAATCTTCGATCATCTCCCCGGATTGTAAAACCTGCCGGACGGCTTCCATCGAAATCCGCCGCTCGAACATGCGTTGCACCGTGTGGATCCGGAAGATGATTGGTTGTTCGGTCATACCAGGATTATAGCATCCGCATGCCCGATGTGCTGAAAAACCAATCCTGCGCTCCCCCGATCAAACTACCCCGTTACCCAATTTTTGTTCCTCAACCCCCCTTTGTTTGCAAAAACAACCCCAAAAACGCCAAAAACAACCCCTTTTTTGGGACAATCAATTCCTCCTCCTGCTCCTCCGCCTCCCGCTTTGGATTGTGCAAGGTTTTTTCTGTAAATTCAAGATCAAGTGCTTCCTCTGAAGAAAAAGAACGAACTAAACTAAGTGGTTGGACGAGTTCAAGGCGTGCTCCAGGAAAGTCAAATAGGCTTTGCTGGCCAGCCATTCATCGCTGATCTCATTGAGTACTGCGGAGACCAAACGCAGGCAGGAAGCAGGATTTGGGAAAATACTCACCACGCGTGCCCGCCGACGGACTTCGCGATGCAAGCGTTCGACCACGTTGGTGGTGCGGATCAGGATGCGGTGAGCAGCTGGGAAGGAGAAGATGGTTAGTCCTTCGGGGATGTTCGCAGCCATCCAGGCAGACAGGCGGGAAGCAGTCTTTTGGTATTTTTCCATGGCCTTGGCCAGGTAAGCTTCTGCGGTGATGCGGTCCGGAGCGTTAAAGATGGTGCGGATATCCTCAGCGACCTCGGCCTGCATGTACTTGTGAGGCACGTAGGCCTGGGCATTTTGCTGCAGATGGAACTGGCAGCGTTGCCAGGGAACCCCGCCAAACACAGCCAGGCGTGCAGCCTTCAGTCCTTCATGGGCATCACTAATGATGAGCTGCACACCCCTCAGACCACGGGTTCTCAAGCTCTCCAGGAAGGCTCGCCAATGCACTTCATGCTCGCTCAGAGATACCGAAACGCCCAGAATCTCGCGTTTTCCATCCCGATTGATGCCCACAGCCGACAAAACAGCCAGATCACGCACCTGTCCATCCTCGCGCACCTGCTCGTAGTAGGCATCCACGAAAAGGTAAATGTACTCTCCCAGGTAGCGATTGCGCCACTTCTCCAGATCCGCATCCAGGAGAGCCGCCGCATGGCTGACCTGGGTCGAAGACATGGCCACTCCGCACAGCTGCTCGGTGACCGCTTTCACCTTGCGGGTCGAGACACCCTGCACATACATCTCAGCCATTGCCAGAAGCAAGGCACGTTCACTCCGCAAGCCCTTCTCCAACGCTTCCGGGTAGAAGCCCCCTTCTCGCACCTGTGGGATCGAGAATGTGATGCTGCCTACCCGGGTTTGCACCGTCTTCGGCTTATAGCCGTTGGCATGCCCCTCCCGTTCCTCGCTATGTTGGTAAGGTTCTGCTTTCAAGTACTGCTGCCGTTCGGCCTGCATTGCCGCATTGAGGATCTCCTGGATCAATTCAGGCAGAATGTTCAAGCCTTGTTTACTAACCCGTTCCAGAAGTTCTGCGGGTAGGGTAAAATCCTTTCGGTAGGTCATGGCGT